>ENA-ORTN01003039-ORTN01003039.1-human-gut-metagenome-genome-assembly--contig:-NODE-3039-length-12442-cov-5.880924_pt1 | contig 12442 bp, 18 predicted proteins | sample MGYA00242070_ERZ509189 | MGnify/ENA primary metagenome ERZ509189 (study PRJEB26280, sample SAMEA2338821) | human gut metagenome | biome: human gut; feature: human-associated habitat; material: faeces...
GCAGTTATTTGGTGTAGAGCTACGTAGCGAAGCGGATTGCGAATATCCGCTTGACGACTATAGGCAGTGCTTGACCGCAAAATCATGGTTCAGTATAATGAAATCAGGACCCAAATTAACCATTTTATTTATAAAAACAATATCGAAAAAGATATACTATAAAGGAGTGCCAATATGGGATTTGCAAAAGATTTTGTGTGGGGAGCAGCGACCAGTTCCTATCAGATAGAGGGAACTGGCAGAGATTCTGGAAAAGGACAGAATATCTGGGATGTTTTTACAAAAGAGCCGGGAAGAGTATATGAAGGCCATACTGGAGATATAGCCTGCGATCATTACCACAGATTCAGAGAAGACGTGGCATACATGAAAGAACTGGGGCTGAAGGGGTACCGCTTTTCCATTGACTGGTCCCGTGTGCTGCCGGAAGGAACCGGGAAAGTAAATGAAAAAGGAATTGATTTTTATAATGCATTGATCGATGAACTTCTGGAACAGGGAATTGAACCGTACATAACTTTGTATCACTGGGAACTTCCCTATGAGATTTATAAAAGAGGTGGCTGGATGAATCCGGAGATCGTGGAATGGTTCGGCCAGTATGCCCGTCTGGTGGCAGAACGTTTCAGTGACCGCGTAAAATATTTCTTTACATTAAATGAACCACAATGTTTTGTCGGCCTGGGATTTCTTCAGGGATGTCATGCACCTGGTGTGAAAGCGCCGCTACGTGATACTTTTGAGATGGCCCACAATGCTCTGAAAGCTCACGGAAGAGCTGTGCAGATGCTGCGTGCTTACGGAAAACAGAATGTGCAGATCGGTTATGCACCGACCAGTGGTATGTGTTATCCGGAGAAAGAAACGCCGAAAGATATTGAGGCTGCAAGAAAGGCACTTTTTGCGTTGCCGGATGATCTTTCCAACTGGACCTGGAATGTATCCTGGTGGTCTGATCCTGTTATTCTTGGTAAGTATCCGGAAGAAGGGATGAAAAAATATGAAAAATATCTGCCTGTGATCACGGATGAAGATATGAAGCTGATCTCTCAGCCTATTGATTTTTATGGACAGAATATTTATAACGGACGCTGCATTCGCATGGGGACAGATGGAAGGCCGGAAGAAGTAAGGCGACCGGCTGGTTTTCCAAAGACGGCAACCAACTGGCCGGTAACACCGGAAGCACTTTACTGGGGACCGAAATTTCTGTATGAAAGATATCGGAAACCGATTTACATTACAGAAAATGGAATGGCCTGCCACGATACGGTTTCCCAGGATGGTAAAGTCCACGATCCCAACCGAATTGATTTTCTGGCACGATATCTGAAAAATCTAAAACGGGCAGCAGAAGAGATTGATATAAGAGGATATTTCCAGTGGTCCTTGATGGATAATTTTGAATGGGATAAAGGTTATGCGGAACGGTTTGGGATCATTTATGTGGATTTTGAGACTCAGGAGAGAATCTGGAAGGATTCCGCTTACTGGTATCGTGACCTGATCCGCAGGAATGGTGACTTTTGAATAATTGTGCATCGAATTCTCGTTACTTGAGGCTGATAGATCCGGAAAAGTTGCTGTAAAATGCAAAATTACGGTAAAATAAACTGTTAAAAATATTTGACCAGACTATTTGAAAGGGCTATAATAAGATATAAAATATTCAGTATACTTCAAGGAGAACGAAATTCATGAGCAAGATTATTTTAACCGGCGACCGCCCGACGGGACGTCTTCATGTAGGTCATTATGTTGGATCACTGGCAGAGCGTGTGAAACTGCAGAATTCCGGCTTATATGACGAGATTTATATTATGATCGCAGATGCACAGGCACTTACAGATAATGCAGAACATCCTGAGAAAGTTCGCCAGAATATTCTGCAGGTTGCACTGGATTATCTGGCATGTGGACTTGACCCTGAAAAATCCAATATTTTTATTCAGTCCATGGTTCCGGAGCTGACAGAGCTGACTTTTTATTATATGAATCTGGTTACTGTAGCACGTGTGCAGCGCAATCCTACAGTTAAATCTGAAATTAAACAGCGTAATTTTGAAGCCAGCATTCCGGTTGGATTCTTCTGTTATCCGATCAGCCAGGCCGCAGATATCACAGCTTTTCGTGCAACGCATGTACCGGTAGGTGAAGATCAGCTTCCGATGCTTGAGCAGTGTAAGGAAATTGTTCATAAGTTTAATACAGTTTATGGTGAGACACTGACTGAGCCAGAGATCGTCCTTTCTTCAAATAAGGCATGCTTACGTCTTCCGGGTATCGATGGAAAAGCAAAAATGAGCAAGTCTCTCGGAAACTGTATTTATCTTTCTGATGAAGAAGATGTGGTTAAGAAGAAGATCATGTCCATGTTTACAGATCCGAATCATCTTCGGGTTCAGGATCCAGGACGCGTGGAAGGAAATCCGGTATTTATTTATCTGGATGCTTTCAGCCGGCCGGAGCATTTTGAGGAGTTCCTGCCAGAGTATCAGAATCTTGATGAACTGAAGGCTCACTATCAGAGAGGTGGTCTTGGCGATGTAAAAGTTAAGAAATTCCTGAATAATGTAATGCAGGCGGAGCTTGGACCAATCCGTGAGAGAAGAAAAATGTGGGAGCAGCGTACTGCAGATGTATTTGATATCCTGAAAGCAGGTACAGAAGTTGCAAGAGAAAAAGCAGCTGCAACTCTTCATGATGTACGTTCTTCCATGCGTATCAATTATTTTGAAGATCAGGATTTTCTGAATCAGTAAATAATATTTATGTATACAGCATCAACCCGGGATTTGGATTCCGGGTTGATTTTTTATGAAAATTATGTTACTATTGCGTTCATATGGGAAACAGATGTTCAGTTGTTTCCGGGAAGGGAGCCGTTGGAGTTGATTTCTTTTGTAAAAGGTACAGTAGCAGATATCGTGGAGAATTGTCTGATCGTGGAGAATGGCGGACTTGGATATGAAATCTATATGACAGGGCAGGATCTCGGGAAGGTCCGCATAGGAGAAGAGAAAAAAATACATACGTTTCTTTATGTCAGAGAGGATATTCTGCAACTGTACGGCTTTTTTTCAAAAGATGATCTCAGTATGTTTAAACTTTTGATCGGTGTGAATGGTGTTGGCCCGAAGGGTGCACTTGGTATCCTTTCCGGGATCAGTGCGGATGAATTGCGTTTTGCAGTACTTTCGGATGATGTAAAGACCATTTCCAAGGCTCCTGGAATTGGGAAGAAGACCGCCCAGAAAATGATTTTGGAGCTGAAAGATAAACTGAAGCTGGAGGATGCTTTTGAGATAAAACTCGCTCATCAGCAGGAGGAGGCTGCCATAGATGCTGCGGATCTTCGTGACAGTCGTCAGGAAGCAGTAGAGGCTCTGGTTGCGCTGGGATACAGTTCTGCGGATGCGCTCCGGGCAGTACGGAAAGTTCCGGAGGATGTACCGGCAGACGATGTGGAAGCAATCCTGCGGGCTGCATTGAAGAATTTCTAACCGAATCAAGTAAGTCCCCTGCTTCAATTGCGAAAAGCAATAAGCAGTGGGTGGGGACTTGCTTGTATCAGGAGTACAAGTCAACGTGATGGTATTCATAAGCATGTAGCAGAGTGGAATATAAATATCCGCTTTACAAGAAATAGAACGGAGCATGACAGATGGAAAACAGGATCATTACAACGGACGTTACAGAAGAGGATTTTTCTCTGGAAGGGAATTTAAGACCTCAGAGTCTGGATGAATATATTGGTCAGCAGAAAACCAAAGATACTCTGAAGATCTATATTGAAGCGGCGAAACAGAGACATGACGCACTGGACCATGTACTGTTTTACGGCCCTCCCGGCCTGGGAAAAACAACATTGTCCGCGATCATTGCCAACGAAATGGGAACACATATGAAAGTTACTTCCGGGCCAGCGATCGAGAAACCTGGAGAAATGGCTGCAATTTTGAATAATCTTCAGGAGGGAGATGTGCTGTTTGTGGACGAGATCCACAGGCTGAACCGACAGGTAGAGGAAGTTCTTTATCCGGCCATGGAGGATTTTGCCATAGATATTATGATTGGGAAGGGAGCATCTGCCCGTTCTATTCGTCTGGATCTTCCGAAATTTACGCTGGTAGGTGCGACTACCAGGGCAGGGCTTCTTTCCGCACCTCTGCGTGACCGTTTCGGAGTGACGCAGAGACTGGAGTTTTATGATAAAAGAGAACTGACTACCATTGTTCTCCGTTCAGCACAGGTTCTTGGCGTGGAAATCGAACCCAATGGTGCAGCTGAGATCGCCAAACGCTCCAGAGGCACTCCACGACTGGCAAACCGTCTTCTGAAGCGGGTGCGGGATTTTGCACAGGTGAAATATGATGGTGTGATCACTTACGATGTTGCCTGTTTTGCACTGGATCTTCTGGAGGTGGATCAGTACGGACTTGATAAGACAGACCGTCGTATCTTACAGACACTGATCCTGAATTTCCAGGGAGGTCCGGTTGGACTGGAGACGCTTGCGGCATCCATTGGAGAGGATTCCGGAACCCTGGAAGATGTATATGAACCGTATCTTTTGCAGACTGGTTTTCTGAACAGGACGCCGCGTGGAAGAATGGCTTCCGTGCTGGCATATACACATCTTGGCTATCCTCGTCCCGATTTATCGACAAAGTAAAGGTCACAAAAAACTAAAAAGCTTGTATTTACAGGAAAAGTCAGTATTTATCAGGGTTTGCGGACTTTTCCTGTTTCTTGTTATAAACGGTTATTGCATCTTATAAAGGTTTCATTAGTCACAATTAGTCACAAATCTGTAGCCCGGAAAGAAGCTGGGATCTTTTCGATTTCTTCCCGCAGATCTTCCAGGTCACGATGTCCGTAGACTGCGTTTGTGATATCTCTGAAAGAATGTCCGAGCATTCTTTTCCGGTCATTTTCTTTGACATTATATTTTTCACACAGCATTGAAAAAGTATGCCGGCAGTCATGTGGCGTATGCTTTGGATCACCAACCATGTCCAGCCGCCTCATGAGGGGATAGAAGCCACTTTCCCGGTAAGCCTTAACATCACCCGGGATGAGGCTTCCATATTTCCGTATACGGCTTTCTACGAAGCTGTAAATGGCAGAGTGGATTGGTACGAACCTTGTTTTACTGGTTTTGTTTTTAAGCCCGCCATGGAAATACTTTTCTTCCAGATTGACATCAATAACCTTGAATTCCGAGATCCGGAATCCGGAGTAGATCATAATAAGGACCATCTGAGCATCTTCATCGTCAGAACGTTCCCAAAGCCGGTTGATCTCTTCCAGGGTAAAGGGGACGCCATGCTCCGTGTCGTCCACCGAATTGATATGTACCAGGGCCGCCTTGTTAACTTCGCAGATTTCTTCGGCGATGGCATATTTGTATATCTGACTAAAAAGCGTCTGGATCAGGTTGAGGCTGGAATATCCCAGAGGGCAGTCGTCCAGAACTTTTTGCAGCTCCGGTGTCTTGATGGATACAAAAGGCCGGTCATGTAATACAGAGCAGTTATTGAATGCTACACGATAATTGTTCCTTGCCTGCCAGGAAAGAGGTTTGTGTCTTGGATTTTCGAATTTCCATTTGTAAAAATCCTCAAACACTTCTGCGAAGGTAGGCTGATGAATTTCCGGATGCTTATCTTCAATTCCTTTGATCGTTGTATAATCTGCAATGATCCTCTGCACCAATATGTCTGCATCGCCCGTAAAGGTGGTTTCCAGCTCTTTTTCCATGCCAGGCTGATATGTTCCTGCCTTATAAGCTGTAAGGACCGTAAACCCCTTAATCCAGTCATCCGTGTAACAGATGGCAGCAGGGCGCAGAACATTACCAAGTGCATCGATCCTGGCCGGAGGATGTACTGCATAACAATTTCGCCGCCCAGATCCCAGATATCGTATAGAACCAAAGCCGGCCGGCAATTTCGGATATTTCTTTCTTTTTTTCTTCGGCATTTTTCTTCCTTCTTTCTGTAAAAAGGTGAAATGGGTACAAAAATAACAGCGTACAAACGTTCTGCTTGTATGCTGTTTCCGAAGATGATACAATATTTTTGCGAAATGAGGTATCTCTTCGGAGATCCACCACCGTCCCGGTACGCCAATACTGGGGCGGTTTTTATATTTTAATTATTACTAAATTCTTCTGACTGATGAAATTCTTCTGCAAGCATAGTTGTGTTAAATTCAGCAGTAGGATCGATAGAACTAACCAGTTCTTCAAGTTCGGAAATATCTACCTTGAAAAATTCTTTACGAAGGTTGACCTTGTTGAGTCGTTTATCATTCAATGTATCATGAAGTTTCTTTTCAAGTCCAACAGCATCTTCTGAGAAAATAAAACTATGTACATCAAATTTAAACGGAACACTTGCACTGCCAAGCTCATTAACACGGTCTTGAGGATCTAAACGGCGCGTCATTCCGATTTTGAAAACATCTTTTCCAAAAGAACCTAAATTACTGATGATATATACATTTCCAGCTTTACCATTCTGCAGGTTTGTAATTTCCTCTTTTTTGACAACGACATCAGAAAGTTGCTTCTGCAGTTCGAGAATCCGGGCGCGTAATTTTTGAGTTTCAGCATCGGAAGATGTCTGTTCAAGAGTTCCTTGAAGCTTTTCGATTTCGGCCTTATATTTAGATTCTTCTTTTTCCACCTTCTTACGCTCTGCCTCAAGAGCTTTCCTTTCCTCTGCCTCCTGCCGCATCTGCTCTTTTAATGCAAGCTGTTCCTGGCGGGCCTGTTCTTTCTTAGTATAGTAAGAATATTCAATCTTAACGGCATTAATAAAGAGGTACTCCATTTCACCGATAAATTTTGTAAGAGTACCAGCAATACTCTGATTTCCTTCTGCGGCAATTTTAAGATACTTAGCAGATATTGTTTTGATGTCTTCAACAGATTTTTCCAATTTATCATATTTTAAGTTATATAAAACATTCTGCAATTCAGCTCTTAGAGCAATAACAATAAGGGAATATATTGATTTATTTGCTTTAGTTGTATAACGAGCCTTATATAAGTCCATCAATTGATCGATTTGTTTCTCGTTATCTTTATATGCTTTGCGAAGTTCTTTGACATCCATGGAATGAAAACGCAATGATACGGAAGGAGCAAGGGTGTTTAAATCTCTTTTGTCATAAGGATTTAAACGGCAGTTATTATATTGAACATCAGATATAATGAAATTATCAAGTGCATGTTCGATACTCTTATAGAGCTCCTTACAACGACTGATTTTAGCTGTTTGAGTGTTTAACTGCCGCGTGAGTTTTTGCGCTTGTGTAGTGAGAGAAGATAGATCTTCGCGTTGTTTGGAGATAAGAACATTGTTATCTGCAATTTCCTGCGTCATAGAATCCAGATGAGCTTTTACCTGGAAATATTCATCAGCATGCAAATCCTGTAATTGCTGCTTTAAAGAATCGTTCTCTGCCTTGATTTTTCCAACCCGAAATATATCGAATAATCCCATGATTATTCTCCTCCTTTGTAAGTATAATATCCACAAATAATACGACATAAAATGTAAAATTTCTCTTTGAATAAAAAAATATAAAAGAGAAATACTGCTAATATGAAAATATTATTAGCAGATATTATGTACAACAAAAAAATATCAGCACGGCAGCTGGCCTCCATGACTGGGATTTCAAAGTCCACGATCAATAACATTGCCAACGAAACATATTCACCCACAATGGATAACATGGAAAAACTGGCAGCAGTGCTGAGAGTACGGATCTCAGATTTATATGATTCTCCGTACAAGTAGTAAAAAGTGTCCAGGATTCTGGACGATTCCTCCGAACATGGCGAAATTTGTCGAAAAAGCACGTATCATAAGTGCAAGGAGCAGTTGAGCACAATATAACGTACTCAAATTTCTTGCCAAGAACGTGTGTTTGGTGTATATTAAAAACAAACAAACGTTCGATAAACGCAGAACGGAGGGATACATATGAATTACAAAGAAAAAATCAAAGAACTTCTTGAACAGATATCAGATGAAGAGATTCTCTCGTTCATCTATAAAATCATCAAGAATCTATTAGACTGAGGAACCCTCCCTCAGTCTTTTTCTTTTGCAATTTCCTCTGCAATCTTTTCCAATACTTCCCATTCGCTTTCATCCAGCCTCGAAAGGGCAAGTATCAGTCTTTCCTTAAAGGAATTCTTCTGACCTTTGAACAGATCGCCGGTAAGTTTTGCAATCTCGTCCTGACGGTCAAGTGGTTGATCTGGATCACCGGCTCCATCGACCAGCCATTCTTTTCTTATATGAAATTCCTCGCAAATATCATTGATTAAACGATCGCTTGGTACAGCATCATCTTTGTTTAATAATTTCCATATATATGCGGGAGTAACTTTTAAGCGTCTAGCTAAATCGGCCTGAGATTTATGTGAGTTTTTAAAAATTTCTCTGATTCTACCGGTTATCTCGTTCATTTAAATCACCTCTTTTCTGATTCATATATTACATCATAAAGAACGTAAAGTCAATCAAAAAAATTAACTGAGTTGCGAAAAAATATATTGACATAGCAACTAAGAAGCTGTATGATTAAACTGAGTTAAGAAATAACACAACAAGAAAGGGGTGAGAACTATGACAAAGAGAGAAAATGAAATCTTAACACGCCTTGCACAGATCATCCCCAAGCTCCCGGAGAATAAGCAGGAGCGAATCCTTGGAGTAGCGGAAGGAATGAGTGCAATGAAAGAAGAACTTGAGGCCCGTAAGGCCGGATAGGAGGTGAACGAGATGCCACAAATAGCAGAGAACTCATTAAAAGTTTGTGCAAACGGACTTACAGGTGAGGAAATAAATGAAATTCGAAGTTGTATCAGAAGGATTGCAAAGAGAAGAAAGTCAGAAGGAAAGAAAGGACTTAACTGGAAACTGGAACTGAATTCCAGAAAATATGTGCCCCGCAAGAAACGGGACACAAAAGAGACGTTTTATTTAGCCGAAACAATACCTTTGAGGAAATGAGCAAGTTTGGCTTGAAGATTACGAAATTCAACAGCATCCTTTTTCATTTCACGCTTTTCTTCAGAAGTATATGAATCATTTTTAGATTCTTGTTTGATGAATTGAAGAGTATTTGCTAAAGCGTTTTCAAGGAGGCCGAGCTCTTTGTAAGTGAACAGCAGAGTACCACATAAATCATCGACCGAATGGCGGGCTGTAGTACTGTCTGGAAGATTATCTGAATCAATAGATTCAATTTCTTCATAATCAACTGTCTCGAATTCATCAAGGGCATCAAAATGTAATGATTGTGGGAATTCATCATCTGCTGAGAACTCAGTAATGTCAACAAATGAATAGCCGTCCTGCTTTATTTCGGCTAAACGAGAAAGAAGACTGGAAATGTTATAAGTTGCCATAGAATACCTCTTTTCTTTTTTGTTAGTGTACCAGCACAGATAATTAAAGAATAGAAGAAGAAACGGAAAAAGTCAATACGGAATGATGTTAGAAGCAGTGAAAAAGCCTAGAGGATGTTGAGACCCGTAAGGCCGGATAGGAGGTGGACTGAGATGGAAATTCGCTCCATAAGAATTGATCTCGACAAAGATACATTGGAAATCAACGGAAAGAAAGTAGAGAAGCCAGTTATTGTAACTCTTCCAGGACCTGATGAATGGCCAATACAGAAATTATTTAATCCAGAAAGCTATATACCGGAAAGTGTCAAACAGCTCAAGGTTATTGTTAGCGGCAGTGAAGAAGCTGCGAAAAAAGATGAAATTTCAAAAATTTTTTCACAAAGGATGAGAGGTTTTAATGCACATCCAAATGACCTGCCTGTTATCACTGCAGTAATTGAAGCAATGAGGGACTGCGCAATAGAACAGGCAGAGGCCATACTGGATGACGCGTTAAAGATTATTAAGACAATGACAAGAATCAGATAAGACCGTCAGTTTTAAGACGAACCTTATTTTTGTCATACATCTTTTGAGCTACCTTATAAGCTTCAAAATATTTCTCAGAAAAATCTTCAGCAAATTTCTGAGAGCCGTCATGAATGTATTGCGGCATGTTAGAAGAAACATAAGCTTTTGCAGTTTCGGTAGCTACGGTGTGAAAAAACAAATCTTTATCCATGAAAATCCCTCCTTTCATATGTACTCGGGTGTGCCAGCACCCTGTATATACAGAATAGGAGCGTAATGTCGAAAACACAAGAAAAAGCGTTCGACAAAGTAGTAAAAATTCTATAAACACAGGTGGAGGTGAAAGAGATGGATGTAAAAGAATACATACAGCAGGCATCAGAAGTCCATGGCTTTGCGCTGGAAGTAGCCAGAGCCATGACAGGTATCCAGCAGATGCCGGAATTTTCTTCCGAAGAAATGACCATAGCAGATGCAAGTAAGCTGACAGGCTTTCCGGAAACATCAATCCGTGCCGGAATCCTGAACAACTGGCTTCCGATCGGCGTTGCCACGCAGAACGGCAAACAGGTCTATGGGAATGTAGATGGAAGAATCAAATTTTACATATTTCCAAGAAAAGTCTGGGAAGTAACCGGACATGTATGGAGGGGAGCAGAGAATTTATGACAGCACAGCAGGTAAGCAGATATATAGATCTGGTAAACAGACGAATGCAAATTCTTGAGCATTGTGGCGTGGACTGGAAACCGGAATATGGCCTGGAACTGAACCAGATCGAGAAAGAACTTGCGGATCTCCGACCTCTGGTAGATGCAGAGCATCAAAGGAGAGGAGGTGAATAAAGATGCAAAAGAATCTGATCATCAGTCTGATCACAGGCCAACTTGTAGCACTACTTCCAATATGGGATTGGGGAAATAAGCTCACATTCCTGACAGGAAGTATCTGCATAACGATCGTGGCCATGATCATACTCACGTGGCTGGAGGACAAAACAAGAGCAATAAAAAGAGCCCTCACATCTGCAAATGTAAAGGGCTTACGTAATTAAGACATGTTTAGTATATCAAATTCACAGAAGAAATCAAGAGGTAAAAAATGATTAAAGCAGAAACTATCGGAAACGGCGTAAGCATAAGCATCGACGGAGACGGCGAAACAATGCAGAGAGAATTTCTTGGCATTGTTACGACAATCACAGAAACATTAATAGAAGAAGAAAACATGTCTCCAGAAGAGGCAACAGATGCGATAAAGAAATGTTGCCGGGCTGGAACATGCTATGCGATACACCGGTTGAAACAGAAAACAAAATAAAAAAAGCTCAGGTGTTGCACCACCTGAGCCAGGACCATCCGGCCCCTGGAGAAAATTAGTTTACATAAATATAACACCAGGGAGCCGGAAAGTCAAGCATTCAGCGGTTATACACCGCTATATTTTTAACCTTTTTCGAGGGGGACAAGATCCCCTTGCAGGCTTGATTAAACGTATTAGAGATGGAACGAGGAACGCTATATGAGGTGTGGGTATATAAGGCAGACCTGGGACTGTGGGAACACCAGAGAGGTGGAAGAAAAACATACAGGAAGATACGGAGCCAGAGGACAGAAACGCCAGAAGAGACGGAAGGCCACTCCTGAAGAGATAGAAAAACAGAATCAATGGAAAAGAGAAAGAGATGTCCGCAGGCTGATCAAGTGGAACTTCGGCATAGGGGATTACTGGTTCACTCTGACATACAAAAAAGGATCCCGGCCACTCTGGAAACAGATGCAGAGGGATGTATCAAGATTCATCCGAAAGCTCCGGGATAAATATAAAAAATATGGATGGGAGTTGAAGTACATATATCGGCTGGAGATTGGAAAAAAAGGAGGCCCCCACGTTCATATTCTGATTAACCGGAAATCAAATGATGAGACAGATACAGGACTGCTGGTGGAAACACTCTGGGATCACGGCCATGCACAGACAAAAAGAGTATACGACGTAGATTCTGGAGAACTGGCACAGTACATAACCAAGCCGCTACAGGAACATGAACCGGAAGATCTGAAGAGATACCATCCATCCAGGAACCTGATCCGGAAAGATCCGGAAAAAGAAGAAATAAACAGACGGAGCTTACTGGACAAGCACGGAAGGCCGAGAGACCCAAAACCACCAAAGGGCTGGGCAATCGTGCCAAATTCGGTAAAATGCGGGAAAAACAAGATCACTGGATACGCATACCGGCATTACATATTGATCAAAACAGAGAAGAGAAGGGATTAACATGCAGAGAGTAGATGTTTTTATTGAGACAAAATATAAAGAGACAAATTATTGTTTAAGATAGTAAATGGTTGGAATAATGCCTCCAAGTCCACAACAGATTTGGAGGTTTTCTTCTGCCCATTTTTATCGGGAAGTAATTTCCCCAATAAACAATTTATGGTACAATATCTTAGAAGTTATCATCAAGGGATGAGTAGTGGACCATAGAGA
>ENA-ORTN01003044-ORTN01003044.1-human-gut-metagenome-genome-assembly--contig:-NODE-3044-length-12425-cov-3.106791_pt1 | contig 12425 bp, 10 predicted proteins | sample MGYA00242070_ERZ509189 | MGnify/ENA primary metagenome ERZ509189 (study PRJEB26280, sample SAMEA2338821) | human gut metagenome | biome: human gut; feature: human-associated habitat; material: faeces...
CCTTGCCTTCCTTGGTCAGGGACATCATTTCTTCGGTGCACTCCCAATCCTTCTGCACGGCGTTCAGTGCGCTGCCCGCGGCAGTCTGGCGCTTCTGGGCCTCGGTCAGGGCGTCCAGCTGGGCCTGCATCTGCTGCACGGCGTCGTTGGCGTCCTCAGCCTGCTTCGGGGTCGCGGCGTACCTGCCGCCGCCCATCAGGCCGCGGACCCAGGCATCGTATTGGTCTTCCAGGCTCATCGTTTATCCTCGGTTTCCGGGCCGATGCAAGCATCGGCCCCTACAGATTTTTTAGGGAGCTTTACGGTGTAAAAATCCTTGACGCTGCACCCGGCGCGCCCGCCGCCTGCACAGGCGCAGGCACACGCGCAGCTGGACGCACACGCGCAGGCACAGCTGCTGGCACAGCCGGAATGGTTGCTGTGGTGGCGGCTCACACCGCCGCCGCGCGTCTTGCCGCCGCCCGCCCTGAACTCCGGCGGCGGGTCCGTGCGGTGGTAGCCGCTGGGCGGGGGTGCGGTGCGGGCGCAGCGGATCGTGTGAACGCCGTTCGTGTACCAGAACCAGTCGTCGGGGTCGATCCCGCCGCCGAAGCCACCGCCCCACTCCGGGGACTGGGAGGCTATCGCAATGATGATGACGGCAATTGCCAGCAGGATGACGATCACCGTTGCCAGCACCCCGATGATCTCATCCGTGGTCATGCCGCTGTCATAGTCGTCGGTGGTCATGGCTGCGCCGGGGTCAAACGCCGCGGCGTTCGTGACAGGCACCGTCACATGCACCATGGCCTGCTGGCCGTGGCCCATCACGCCGAAATCCCAGGTCAGGTAATCGCCGTCCACGCCGGTGTTATCGGCGACAAAACCGTCGTAATTGTGCCAGCGCACCTGCATATTTTCAACGCTCAGGTCGTCGAACCAGCCGGGCGAAAACGCGAAGTTTGCCGTACCATCATCATTTTTTGTAAACAAATGGCTCTGGTGCACGCTGAATGCAAAGTGTACGCTGCTCTCCCCGCCGTTGGCGGCGGCCACATCGGGCGCGTAGTAACGGTGACGGAACACGACCTTGGCGTAGCTGCCGCCGTCGCTCGTGTACTGTAAATCAGAGATCGTATCGGTCAGCGGGGTCAGCTCGTCCACGCTGGAATTGGCCAAGCCGATCTTGACCCAGCTCAAATAATCGGTCTTATCGCCGTCGATGACCTGCCAGTCGATGTCGTAGGTGATGTCTACGGAGCCGTCCTCCCGCGGGTCAACGGTCACAACATAGCTGCGGATGTAGTCCATGTCGCCGTCCTCGGCGTAGGGGGCATCAGCCTCCGCGGCAGCGGCGGGCAGGGCCAGCAGCATACCGCAGGTCAGCACCGCGCACAAAAGCGCCAACCGGCGCAGAAAGTTCATCTTCATCAGCAGCCCTCCTGCATCGGGGTGGCCCCCAGCTGGCAGCGGCGCTCCATTTTGGCGCTCTCGCCGCGGATGGCGCGGCAGGCACCGCTGTGCCAGATGCGCGGCCAGGGGGTGCGCAGCATATTGCCCAGTCCCTTGCCGGTCAGCCAGCTCTGGCAGGGCAGCACCGTGCCGTCCGGCGCCACAGCCATGTTGGACAGACAGGCGCCGCAGCTGGGGATCTGGGTAAAGCCCAGCGTGCGCAGCGTCTCCTCCGGCAGCCAGCCGGGGCTTGTAAAGTTGATTTCCATGCCGTTTGCGGCGGCGTACTCCATGGCGGGGCGCAGTACATCCTCCAGCTCGGCGGGGGTCAGGCGCACGGCGCGGCTGGCGTTGCTCTCGGCATTGCCCGCAGGGATCAGCCCGCTGCAGGTCAGGTAGCGGACACCCAGCTCATGTGCGAACCTGACCACCGACAGGTAGTCCCTGTTCAGGCCGCAAAGCGGTGTGTTCAGGCTGACGTTCAGGTCCGCAGCCAGCGCATTTTTGATGCCGTTCACCGTGTCGGTGTAGCCGTCCACGCCGACCAGCGCGTTGTGGATGTCGGCATCGGCGGAGTAGAACGTGATCTGCACCGCGTCCAGGCTGGCGGCGTGCAGGTCCTTGCACATCATGCTGGTCAGCATCCGGCCATTGGTGTTCAGGCGGGTGACAAACCACTGTGCCGCCTGCACGAGCTTGACCAGATCGTGGCGCAGCGTCGGTTCGCCGCCCGTAAAGGTCAGCTGCGGAATGCCGGCGTTGCGGCATTTTTCAATGACGGCCAGCCACTGGTCGGTGTCCAGCTCCGGCACGGCGGAAAGCGGCTGGTTGGCGGCGTAGCAGTGCAGGCATTTCTGGTTGCAGTGCCACGCGCCGTCCTTGACCATCGAGCTGACCATCAGGTCCATGCGGTGGGGCGCGGCCATCCGCGGTGCATAATCGGCCGGACGGACCGGTTCAAGCGAGAGCGGCGGCTCCCCGCCGCGGGCAATCGTACACAGGCAGTCCACAAGCGTTTTCAGGTCGCTCTCGATCTGCGCGTACTCGGTCTTGCGGTAAATTTTGCGGGTCGCAGCCACGGCCTGCGCGTTGATGGCGCTCCACTCCTCCGGGCGTATCTCCTTGCCGGTGTAGGGCTTTAAAGCCTCGATGAAGTTGGTCAGCAGAATGGCCCAGCTGACGTTGAGCGGCAGGATGTCCTGCCCGTTCAGAATGGCCGTGAACGGCGTCTCGCGGTCCGGCTTATGGCAGGGCACAAGATGGATGCGCACAACGCCCGGCCCATCCGGGTCGAGCGTGATATGCCGCACCCGGTTCAGCCGCGCCCGCAGGAACATACGTTCCGCGTAGGTAAGGTGTTTTGAATATCTCATAAAGAGGTTCCCCTCGTAAATTTTGTTTGTAAGCAGCATGGTGATACTTATAGAAAGTATACCATATTTACGGAGTGATTACAACTGTATGCACAGAAAAAGCACCCGCCCAAAAGAGGACGGGTGCGATGCAAAGGCTTCCCCCGCGCAGGGGGAAGCTGCCCGCAAAGCGGACTGATGAGGGCCGGGTTTGCCGCAATTGCCCGATAGCGGGGTTGCTGCTTCGTTGGGGTCTGGCATGTCCGGCCCCTACAGGGCGGCACAGCTTTAACTGGCCGCCGTGGGGGACTCCGCCCTCATCCGGCCCTGCGGGGCCACCTTCCCCCTCGGGGGAAGGCTCTGGTTTTTCAAATTGCCCGGAAGCCCTTGCCCACGATCTCGCTGCTGTTCACAATCGTGATAAAGGCGTGGTCGTCCAGACCGCGGACGTGCAGGCGGAGCTTCTGGGCCTGGCCTCGGGTCAGGACTGTGGTCAGCACCCATTTTTCATCGTGGGTGTAGGCACCCTCGGCCTGTTCCATCGTGGCGGAACGGTGCAGGTCGTTCACGATAAAATCGCGCACCGGCTGCGGGTTGGAGGTGACCACCGTGCAGACCTTGCGCAGATTGATGCTTTCAATCGCGCTGTCCGCGACGGTGCTTTTCAAGATCATGCCCAGGATGCAGTACAGCCCTGTGGCAGGCCCGTAGAGATACGCGCCCACCAGCACAATACCAAGGTCACTGACCATCAGTGCGCGGCCAACGGGCATACTTGTGTACTTGTTCAGGATCATCGCCACAATATCTGTTCCGCCCGTGGACGCGCCGATGTTGAACACGATGGCCGCACCGACAGCGGACAGGATTACCGCGAAGCAGAGCTCCAGAAACGCATCGCTCGTCAGCGGCGCGGAAAGGGGGCAGACCCGCTCACACAGACTGACGTAGAACGACAGCGCGAACGACGAGTAGATCGTCCACCCCATGGACCTGACGCCCAGAAAGACGAACCCCAGCACGACGAGCGCCGCGTTGATGAACCACATGAACGCGCCGACATTCCACCGCGGGAACAGCGTCGCCAGCACAATAGAGAGACCCGACGTGCCGCCGAACGCAAAGTGATTGGGCGTTTTGAAAACGGCGATGCCCACCGCCGTGGCGACCAGCCCCAGATTCAGCAGGAAGAAGAATTTCGCATCCTCCCACAGCTCGTGCAGGGTCAGGTGCTTTTTCAGCTGCGCCAACATTGGAAACACCTCCCCTTAGAACGTCAGGTTGCCGAACTCGGAGAGCTTGAGCGCTTCATTGTGCTGCTCGGCCCAGTTGATGCTCCACGGGCTGCCAAAGAGCAGCAGCGGGTTGCCCTTCATATCCTCGATGGCGCGGGTGTCGCTGGTCACGTCCAGATGCTTGATGTCCAGTTCTTCCGGGTCGTTCAGCACCCAGCGCAGATGCTCGTATGGCAGGGTCTGCATACGGATGTCTACATTGTACTCGTTTTTCAGGCGGTACTCCAAAACCTCCAGCTGCAAAACGCCGACGACGCCGACGATGACCTCCTCCATACCAGCGCCGAGGTCGCGGAAGATCTGGATCGCGCCCTCCTGGGCGATCTGCTCCATGCCCTTGACGAACTGCTTGCGCTTCATCGTATCGACCTGGGTCACGCGGGCGAAGTGCTCGGGGGCGAACGTCGGGATGCCCGCAAACTGCACATGCTTTTTGCCGGTGCAGAGTGTGTCGCCGATGGAGAAGATGCCCGGGTCGAACAGGCCGATAATATCGCCCGCGTAGGCCTCGCTGACGATGGCGCGGTCATCGGCCATCAGGCTCGTGCCGGTGGCCAGCTTGATGTTCTTGCCCTCCTGCACGTGGAACGCCTCCATGCCGCGCTCAAACTTGCCGGAGCAGATGCGCAGGAACGCAATGCGGTCACGGTGGTTCTTGTTCATGTTGGCCTGGATCTTGAAGATAAAGCCGCTGAACTGCTCGCTGCACGGCTCGACCAGCTCACCGCTCTGCGCATCCTTGCGAGGCAGCGGGGTGGGGGTCAGGCGCAGGAACTCCTTCAGGAACGGCTCTACGCCGAAGTTCGTCAAGGCGGAGCCGAAGAACACGGGGGACAGCTCGCCGTGCTGCACGGCGTCGAGGTCAAACTCCTCGGCAGCGCCGTCCAGCAGCTCGATGTCCTCGGCCAGCTTTTCATGGTTGGCAGTGCCGATCAGGTCGTCCAGGCGGGCGTCGCCCAGCTCGGCCTCGACCTCCTCGACCATCTTGACGCCGTTGGCGCGGCCATCGCTCTCAAAGGCCAGCACGCGCTTAGCATTGCGGTCATAGACGCCCTTGAAGTCCTTGCCGCAGCTGATGGGCCAGTTCATCGGGTAGGTCTTGATGCCGAGGATTTCTTCAATGTTCTCCATCAGCTCAAACGGGTCGCGGGCCTCGCGGTCCATCTTGTTGATGAAGGTGAAGATGGGGATGTGGCGCAGGGCGCAAACGCGGAACAGCTTGCGCGTCTGCGGCTCGACGCCCTTCGCGCCGTCGATGACCATGACCGCGCTGTCCGCCGCCATGAGCGTGCGGTAGGTATCCTCGGAGAAGTCCTGATGGCCCGGAGTGTCGAGAATGTTGATGCAGTAGCCGCCGTGCTGGAACTGCATGACGGAGGAGGTCACGGAAATGCCGCGCTGCTTTTCGATCTCCATCCAGTCGGAGGTCGCTGCGCGGGCGCGCTTGCCCTTGACCTCACCGGCCTGCGCGATGGCTCCGCCGTAGAGCAGGAACTTTTCGGTCAGCGTGGTCTTACCGGCGTCGGGGTGAGAAATGATGGCAAAGGTCCTGCGGCGTGAGATCTCTTCGTGAAGCGTGGCCATAGTGTCGTCTCCTTGCATACGGTGTTTGTCAATACAAATAGGCAGTTTATCATAGCTTTTCCGCATTTGCAAGGCGGCAGAACCAAAATCTGCGGAAAAATGAAAAATACGGCTTGACAAACACGAAAGAATCTGCTATTATCGTCAATGTTCCGCGGGCGTAGCTCATCTGGTAGAGCGCCACCTTGCCAAGGTGGAGGTAGCGAGTTCGAGCCTCGTCGCCCGCTCCAAATGAAAAAGGAGCAAAGCATTTGCTCCTTTTTCCATACGGTGACATAGCCAAGTGGTAAGGCAAGGGTCTGCAAAACCCTCATTCCCCAGTTCAAATCTGGGTGTCACCTCCAAAAAGAAGGACATGACGAAAGTCATGTCCTTCTTTTTGGGTTCCGCTCACGTTGTTCGCTCCACCCCAAGGGGATCGAACATACTCGGGGCAAGTGAAATGCGGCGAAGCAGGGCACTCCGTGCATGCGGCACTTTTCCGCTCCGCTTCTGTTCCTTATGGGCTGCCCTGCCGGATAAAATATGACGATGCCGAACACCGGCACCGTCCTGCTGTATCGTGTATTCAGTTTGCCTTTTTCAGCTTTGCAATATCCTCCGCCATTTGGCGGCACATGAGCTTGAGGAATTTCACCTCGTCCTCCAGATCGTCCATGCGGGAGCGCGGCACGAGCTTTTCCTGAATGTCCTTAATGCCATCCGCCAAAAGGCTGAACTTCGGCGTGACATCACTCTCAATAAGTACGGCCATGCTGCGGGTAATTCTTTCTTTCATCTCCTGCAGGTAAGCAATTTCCTTTTCATCAAACATTTTTCTATCCCTCTTTGCCTTGCATTATACGGTGCCGGTATTCGGTTGTCAAGGTGCGCTCTGCCGCCTGCCGGTATTCGAATTTTCTGCTTTCCCCATATTTTAATCAATAATCTTTCAAATCTTATGAATATTGGCTGTTGCATCTTCCGCCGCTTTGCCGTATACTCCTATATTATTTCATAGTAGGATGGGATGGAACCGTATGAAAACCTATTCATTTGCCTACGGCAGCGGCACGGTGGAGCTGCCGCTGGATGAGAAAAATGTGATCGGCGAGCTGCACGGCAACGCCGTCGCCCCGCTTGCCGATATCCGCGCGGCGCTGTGGGCCTCGCTCGACGCACCGATCGACAGCGCGCCGCTGTGCGAGCGCGCCAAGGCGGGCGATACCGTCGCGCTGGTCGTGAGCGACATGACGCGCTTCTGGATGCGGCAGGACCTCGTGGTCCCGCATCTGGTGGATTACCTCACGGAGCGCTGCGGCGTGCGTGAGGAGGACATCACCATCGTCATTGCCAACGGCACGCACATCGGCGGCGACGAGCAGGAGCTGCGCACGCTCGTGACCGACGCGGTCTACGACCGCGTCAAGGTCAAGAACCACGACTGCGAAGCGAAAGACCTTGTCTATCTCGGCACCACGCCGCACGGCACGCCGGTCTCCATCGACCGCACGGCGGCCGAGGCCGACCTCGTGGTCTGTCTCGGCGCGGTGACGCATCATGTGATGGCGGGCTTCGGCGGCGGGCGCAAGAGCATCCTGCCGGGCATCAGCGGGCGCGAGACCATCTTCCACAACCATGCCTTCTCGCTCGACGCGGCGCAGCTGCGCTCCAACCCCGCCATCGGCAACGGCGTTCTGAAGGGCAACCCGCTGCACGAGGATATGTGCGAGGCGGCGGGGCTGGTGAAAAATCTCTTCATCGTCAACCTCGTGATGAACGCCCAGATGCAGCTTGCCGCCATTCTCTCCGGTCACTACCTCACCTCGTGGGAGGCGGCCTGCCGCATGGTGGACCGCATCTATCAGGTGGACGTGCCGGAAAAGGCGGACGTGATCGTTGCCAGCTGCGGCGGCTTCCCGAAGGACATCTCGCTCTACCAGGGCACCAAGACCATCGACAACATTGAGTCCGGCCTCAAGCCGGGCGGCACGCTCATCCTCATCATCGAGGCGCGCGAGGGCGGCGGCCCCGCCGAATACTTCGACTGGGCGAAGGACCTCATCGCCGGCACCATCGAGCGGCGGCTGCGCGAGCATTTCACCGTCGCGGGCTACATTTTCTTCCTCAACTGCGAGCAGGCGCAGCGCTACAACATCCTGCTCTATTCGAGCATTGCCCCGGAGGACGTTGCGCCCATGGGCATAAAGGCGTTTTCCGACGTCAACGCCCTGCTCGACGCCGCGCAGCTGGAGGGCAAGTCCATCTATGTCATTCCGAACGGCTCGACCGTCATTCCACACGTCAAGGAGGCTTCCAAGCATGAAGCGTAGCTACATCGCCAGGCGATTTCAGAGCAGCGGCGCCGGACTGTCGCTCGACACCGAGGCGCTTGCCAAATACAAGGACATCATCGACCTGAGCATCGGCGACACCGATTTCACCACCGACGAGAGCATCATCAATGCCGCCTTTCGCGACGCGAAGGCCGGTCACACGCACTACGGCGACCCCAAGGGCGACCCCGAGCTGATCGACGCGGTCTGCCGCGCGTGGGAGGAGGACTTCGGCCAGCGTCTCCCGCGCGACCATGTGCTCGTGAGCGCGTCGAGCTGCCTCGGCATGGCGCTCGTGATGCTCGCCATCCTCGACCCCGGCGACGAGGTCATCGTCTTCTCGCCCTACTTCCCCATGTACCGCGAGCAGATCGAGCTGGCAGGCGGCGTATGCGTGGACGTGCCTACGCGAGCGAGGACTACGCCATCGACGAAGCGCGTCTGCGCGCCGCCATCACCCCGCGCACCAAGGCCATCGTTTTCAACAATCCCACGAACCCCACCGGCATGGGCTACGACAGCAGGACGCTCGAGCTGCTTGCGCGTGTCGCGCAGGAGCACGACCTGCTCATCGCCGCCGACGAGATCTATACCACCTATCTCTACGAGGGCGACTTCCGCCCCATCCGCACGCTGCCCGGCATGGCCGAGCGCACCATCACGCTCAACAGCTTTTCCAAGAATTTCCTGATGACCGGCTGGCGCGTGGGCGTGATCATCGCCGAGCCGGAGCTGCTGGCGGTGATGAACCGCATCAACGGCTCGCTTATCTACTCCGCGCCGTCCGTCTCGCAGCGCGCCGCTCTGCAGGCGCTCGCCATGCGAAAGGAGATTCGGGAGAAATATGTTACTGCCTACCGCGACCGCATCTTCTACGCCGCCGATCGCATCGAAAAGATCCCCTACCTGAGTCTGGTGCGGCCGAAGGGCACGTTCTACCTCTTCCCCGGCGTGGAGAAAACGGGACTGGACGAAAAGGCCTTCTGCAAGGTCCTGCTCGATCAGGCCCATGTTCTCGTCAGTCCCGGCACACCCTTCGGCGTGAGCGCCGCGGGCCACTTCCGCATCGCCTGCACCGTCGGCATCGACCAACTTAAAACCGCGTTTGACCGCATGGAGAAGCTGTCGTTCTGACAGCTTCTCCGCCTTTTTGCATAAATTGCACAATAAATCTGGATAACTTTTCACTATCATCGGTTGAGACGGCTATTTACAAATCCGTTCCGCAGAGTATAATTATCCACATCAAATACGAAATCGCGCATACAAATGCACGGAACGGAGGAAAAGATGAAAAACTTTAACATGATGAAGAAGCTGCTGGCGCTGACGCTCGGCGCCGCGATGCTGCTGGCCGTGATGACCGGCTGCGGCAAGAAGGACACCGCGCAGGAGCCCGCTGACGATCAGCAGCAGCAACAGGAAGAGCAGCAGCCCGCCGAGCCCGCCACCCTGCTTGAGCAGATCAAGGCCAAGGGCAAGGTCGTCGTCGGCACCGAAGCCCAGTACGCTCCCTATGAGTTCAAGGATCTCGATGCCAACTTCGCCGGCTGCGATATGTGGCTGGCCCAGCAGATCGCCGACAGCCTCGGCGTTGAGCTGGAGGTCGTGGACATGGCCTTCGACGGCATCATCCCCGCCGTCCAGTCCGGTCAGGTCGACCTCGGCATCGCGGCCTTCACCAACACCCCCGAGCGTGCCGAGGAGATCGACTTCAGCGACCTGTATGAGACCAGCGCTCAGCTGCTGATCGTCAAGGCCGGCAACGCCGACACCTATTCCACCAAGGAATCCCTTGCGGGTCTGAAGGTCGGCGCACAGAAGGGCACCATTCAGTCCCAGCTGATCCAGTCCGCTCTGCCCGAGAGTGAGCTGTTCGAGCTTGAGAAGTACCCTGCCCTCGCCCTTGAGGTCCAGAACGGCAACATTGCGGGTCTGGTCGTCGATCAGGCAGTCGGCGAGGCGCTCGTCGCCTCCAGCAACGGCGCGCTTGAAGTCTCCAACTTCACTTTTACCGCCGAGGAAGCCTCCTTCGGTAAATCCGTCGTCATCGCCAAGGGCAACGAGGATCTGGTCGCGGTCGTGAACGAGGTCATCGACAAGGTCACTGCCGACGGCAGCTATCAGAAGGCCTACGACGAAGCCGTTGAACTGGCTGCCAGCCTCGGCCTGTAAGCAGAAAAAAACATAAAAAGCAACCTACGGGCTTCGCCGTTTCGGCGGCGAAGCCCGCTGTGTACTGAGGAGGAGTCCCCATGGAATTTATTCAGACGATCGGAAAGCTCATCGTCCGTTACCACAGCTTTTTTGAGGAAGGCATTGTCAATACGCTCATCATCGCCGCATTCACCGTGTTTTTCGGCACGATCTTCGGCACGCTCATGTCCAGTATGCGCATGAGCAAAATTCTGCCGCTCAAGTGGCTGGCGGTCGCTTACATCGAGTTCATCCGCGGGACGCCCCTGATGGTGCAGCTCATGTTTATTTTCTACGGACTTCCCATGGTCGGCTTCACGCTGCCGGACATTTCGTGGATCCCGAACTTTTCGCGTTTTTCTGCCGGCATTATCGCCATGAGCATCAACAGCTGCGCCTACGTCGCTGAGATCATTCGTTCCGGCGTGCAGGCCGTGGACGTCGGGCAGATGGAGGCCGCGCGCAGCGTCGGCTTCAGCCACGGTCAGGCTATGCGCCTCGTCGTGCTGCCGCAGGCGATCAAGAACATTCTCCCCGCGCTTGGCAACGAGTTCGTCACGGTCATCAAGGAGTCGTCCATCGTTTCGGTCATCGGTCTTGCCGACCTGATGTTCCGCACGAACGACGTCATCGCTCTGACCTTCAAGAGCCTTGCGTGCCTTGCCATCGCGGCGCTGTGCTACTTTGCGATGACCTTCACCGGCGGCCGCCTCATCGCTCTGGCAGAAAGGAAGATGAATCATGGCAAATGAGAAGATCCTTCAGGTCGTTGACCTGTGCAAGAGCTTCCATAAGCTCGACGTGCTCAAGCACATCAGCGTTGATTTTGAAAAGAACGAGGTCGTGTCCATCATCGGTCCCTCGGGCGGCGGCAAGAGCACCTTCCTTCGCTGCCTGAACCTGCTGGAGACGCCGACCTCGGGCCAGATCCTCTTCGACGGCGCGGACATCTGCGCCAAGGGGCAGAGCAAGCACATCGACCAGCACCGTCAGAAGATGGGCATGGTGTTCCAGCAGTTCAACCTCTTCAACAACATGAACGTGATGCACAACCTGACCGCCGCGCCCACACGCATCAAGGGCATGGACAAGGAGCAGGCTGAGGCCAAGGCGCTCCAGCTGCTCGGCCGCGTGGGCCTTGCCGACCGCGCCGACGCCTATCCCAGCCAGCTCTCCGGCGGTCAGAAGCAGCGTATCGCCATCGTGCGCTCGCTGATGATGGACCCCGAGGTCATGCTCTTCGACGAGCCGACCAGCGCCCTCGACCCCGAGATGATCGGCGAGGTGCTCGACGTGATGAAGGACCTCGCCGAGAGCGGCATGACGATGATCGTCGTGACGCACGAGATGCGCTTCGCACGCGAGGTCAGCAGCCGCACCATCTTCCTCGACGGCGGTCACATCGAGGAGGATAAGCCCTCGCACGAGCTGTTTGCTCACCCCGAGAGCCCGCGCCTCGTGAGCTTCCTCGATAAGGTCCTCTGAGCCCAATACGGAAAACAGAGCCGCAGCCGCGGCTCTGTTTTTTTTCATTTTTTACGCGATCTTGCCCTTGCTTTGCAAGCGGATGCGGTCGGCGATCATGGCGATGAACTCCGAATTGGTGGGCTTGCCCTTGGTGTTCGACACTGTGTAGCCGAAGTAGCGCTGGAGCGTTTCCAAATCGCCGCGGTCCCACGCAGTCTCGATGGCGTGGCGCACGGCGCGCTCCACGCGCGAGGGCGTGGTGTTGTAGCGGCGCGCGACCTCGGGATAGAGCACCTTGGTCACGGCGTTGATGACGTCCATATCCTGCACGGCGAGGATGATCGCTTCGCGAACGTACTGATAGCCCTTGATGTGCGCCGGCACGCCGACCTCGTGGATGATGGAGGTCACAAGGCGTTCCAGCGCGACGGGGCTTTCCTCCTCCGTCTCCCCGTTCCGGACGGCCTGACGCATCCGCTCGAGCAGCGAGCCGGCCTCGCAGGGCTTTGCCATGAAGTAGGCCGCGCCCTGCTCCATTGCCTGCATCACCATCTGCTCGCGGTAGAAGGCGGAAACCAGGATCGTCTTCGGCCGTGCCGGCAGCTTTGCCATCCGGTCGAGCAGCGCGAAGCCGTCCAGCTCCGGCAGGATCACGTCTGTAATTACAAGCTGCGGACGTTCCCGTTCGATCATCTTCCATGCCTCCGCGCCGTCCCCGGCGCTCCCCACCACGTCAAATTCACCCGTATTTTCTATCGTCTGCTGCCGCATCGTGCGGAAATTTT
>ENA-ORTN01003054-ORTN01003054.1-human-gut-metagenome-genome-assembly--contig:-NODE-3054-length-12398-cov-6.094061_pt1 | contig 12398 bp, 5 predicted proteins | sample MGYA00242070_ERZ509189 | MGnify/ENA primary metagenome ERZ509189 (study PRJEB26280, sample SAMEA2338821) | human gut metagenome | biome: human gut; feature: human-associated habitat; material: faeces...
AAAGAGTGAGCTTGTGATTGTAGAGGCTGAGGTGTAGTCATGGAAAAGTATATATCGACCGGTCAGATTCTATTTAATTGCAGTGCTGATATTTGCTGTGATATATTGCATTAAAGATTTCATCTTTAATGCAATAGTAATAAGGATCATCTCGGTTTGTAAATTTAATAAGAATATCACATTCTTCGTTACATTTCATTAGAATTTCTAATTTGTGCAAGTGCTTTTTTAAACTGGAATGTAAATAAAACAGATGTAAACAGCACAGCAATAATATCTGCAATCGGCTCTGCCATATATACGCCAATAGTTGGATTAGACACAACGTGAGGCATAATATAAATAAGCGGAAGTAACAGTACGAACTTACGCACAACAGCAACAATAATAGAGTTGACTGCTTTGCCAAGGGACGTAAATGTTATCTGACAGGCAATTTGAATTCCGAAAAGGAATAAACCACCCAAATATATTTTTAACATTGGTGCAGTAAAGGCAACCAGTTTTGCGTCGGAAGTAAAAATACTTACGAATACTTTTGGAATAATCTGTACTGTAGCCCAAAGCAATGTGGAATATGTTAAGCATGTAATTACAAGAAGACGGAAAGTTTTCTTTACCCTGTCTGCATTTTTTGCACCGTAATTATAGCTGGCAATAGGCTGTGAGCCTTGGGCGATTCCCTGAAGTGGCAACATGGCAAACTGCATAACGCTGGTTAAAATAGTCATGGCACCAACGGCAATATCTCCACCGTAATGAAGGAGAGATGAGTTAAAGCAGACGGTTACAACGCTTTCGCTTGCCTGCATAATAAAAGTTGCAAGTCCCAGTGCAACACATGGAAGAAAAATTTTAGGCTTCAAGCCCATATATTTTTTTCGCAGATGAAGCTGTGTTTTTTTGCCACTAAGAAAAACAACTACCCATATGGTTGAAATTGCCTGTGACAGCACAGTTGCAAGGGCTGCACCTTTTACGCCCATATTAAAAACAAAAATGAATACAGGGTCTAAAGTAATATTACAAATGGCACCGATAAGAACGGAAACCATTGAAGTTGTTGTAAATCCCTGAGCAGTAATAAAAGCATTCATGCCCAGAGTTAACTGAACGAACAATGTACCTAAAGCGTAAATACGCATATAGTCCGTTGCGTATCCAAGTGTATTTTTACTGGCACCAAAAGCCATTAACAAATCTTTATTCCAAATCAACAAAACCACCGTAAGAACAATAGAAACAACAATCTGTAAAGAAAAGCAGTTTCCCAATATTTGTTCTGCGGATTTATTATCTTGTTTTCCCATACAAATAGAAGCTCTTGGCGCACCACCGGAACTGATAAGTGCTGCAAAAGCAGTAACAATCATAATAATCGGCATGCACACGCCGACTCCGGTAAGAGCAAGACTGCCTTCCCCCGGAATATGTCCGATATAAATTCTGTCTACAACATTATAAAGCATATTAATAAGCTGGGCGATTACCGTTGGAATAGACAGCTTTAGAAGAAGCTTTCCAATAGGAGCCGTGCCTAAGAAATTTTTGTCATTCTGCATATATGTACCTCTTTTGAATATTTTTTCTGTATAAAATAATAATCTATGTAAAGTGGAAAGTCAAAAAAGAATATATTGAAAGAGCGTATTGTGGTAAGAATGCAGATACACGAAAAAGACATGAATTATTAGTGCGCACCATTGATAATAAAGTTAATGGAAATGTTTAGACTAAAAAGAAACCTATTTATCAATATAATTGCTCCCGAAAAGTAATAAACGGGGATTTGCGTAGAAATCAGATGAAAACGAACAGGGATTTGCGTAGAAATTAGAAACAAACGAATGGGGATTTGCGTAGAATTTACGTTTACGTCAATGGGGATTTGCGTTATACTGATGCCAGAGAGATGAAAAAATATGCCCAATTGAGGTAAAGTCAGGCAATTACAGAGGACACAAATCGTTAGATGTATTTTGCGATAAGTTCAGTAGTCGAATTAGAGACAGATATGTTGTCCATACCAAAGATTATAAATGGGAAAATGGTATTAATTATATACCTGTATATATGGTGCCGTTTATATAAGATATTAAAGGAATGCTTTAAAAACAGAGAATGATTTATAGCAAAAAGCCCATATAAAGGGCTTCTTTGCACAGTTGCAACCATCAGTTGACAAATTTCCAAGGCGACTTTATAGTCAGTAACCGGCTATTTATGGTAAAATCAGGATGTTCGAACAGAAAGGAAAGTAGAATATGATTTTAGCAGAAAAAATATCAGAAGAAAGAAAAAAGAACGGTTGGAACCAGGAAGAGTTGGCTGAGAAATTGTCAGTTTCAAGACAGTCGGTTTCAAAATGGGAAAGTGGCCAGTCAGTGCCTGATTTAAACAGAATTTTGGAATTGGCAAGAATTTTTGGTGTTACAACTGATTACTTATTAAAAGATGAAATTGAAGAAGCGGAAAACGTTGATGGTTTTAAAAGTACGGAAAGTTCTAAGAAGCTTCGAAAGGTTACTATGGAAGAGGCAGATGAATTTTTACGAATTAAGACTAAAACGTCACCTATCATAGCATTTGGAGTATCTTTATGTGTGGCATCTGCAGCACCATTGATTGCCCTTATAGGTTTAAGTGAAAGCAGAAGAATTGGAATTACAGAGGATTTTGCCAGCGGAATAGGCGTGGCAATACTTCTTGTAGTGGTGGCTGTAGCAGTATTTCTATTTATTTTAAGCGGAAGGGAATCCTCTAAATATGAATTTCTAGGCAAAGAAGAAATAGAAACTGAATATGGTGTTGATGGCATTGTCAGAGAAAAGAAGAATGGTTTCTCGGGGAAGTTTACAATATCAGTTGGAATTGGAGTAGTTCTATGTATTTTAAGCTGTGTGCCATTAATGCTTTGCGCAGGAATTAACGCAAAAGATGATATTGTAGTGATATCAGTTTCAATTTTGCTTCTGATCGTGGCAGTGGCAGTTAATCTTTTTGTGAGAGTAGGCATCGTTAATTCAAGTTTTGACGTATTATTGCAGGAAGGCGACTACACTGTTAAGAAAAAGAAAGAAGCTCCTGTTGTTGGAGCCGTTATGCTAGTGTACTGGTTAATCTTTGTGGCAATCTATTTAGGATGGTCATTTCCAACAGGAAAGTGGGATATTTCATGGGTTGTGTGGCCGATAGCAGGAGTACTTTCCCCGATAGTGGCTTTAATAACAAGAATGTTTGTGAACAAAAAATAGCTATATAAGTTTTGGTAAAAATAGTCATGGTTTAAACCGTGGCTATTTTTGTGTTTAACAATATAAAAGCAATAATTTAGCATTGAATTGGCAATGACATAATAGTAATATAATATACAAAATCCTTATTTGGCTTTGTCAGAAGAACAAATATTACAAAAGCTTAAAATCTGACAATTATAGGCAGACAGAAAGGTTTAAAAATGAATATAAAACTATTGCAAACATTAAGAAATTATAACAAAGACAATTTTATAAAGGACATTATTGCAGGAATTATTATTATGGCGGTGTCTATTCCTATCTCTATGGGATATGCACAAATAGCCGGTCTGCCTGCAGTTTACGGATTGTATGGTTCGGTATTTCCAATTCTTGTTTTTGGACTTTTTTCTACATCGCCTCAGTTTATATTTGGTGTGGACGCGGCTCCTGCGGCTCTTGTAGGTTCAGCACTTTTGACAATTAACATAGAGGCTGGTTCAGACAAGGCTATGGCAGCAGTTCCTGTTATGACGTTTTTTGTTGCCTTATGGTTGTTGGCTTTTTATTTTATGAAAGCCGGAAAGCTGGTTAATTACATTTCAGCACCGGTAATGGGTGGTTTTATAACAGGTATTTGTACAACAATCATATTAATGCAGATTCCAAAGGTTATGGGAGGCACATCGGGAACAGGAGAGTTTTTCGAATTAGCCGAACATATCTATAAGACTGCGCTTAATATAAATATGCCATCAGTAATTATGGGAGTGATAGCGCTGGTAATACTTTTTGCCTCGAAGAAGATAATGCCTAAATTTCCAATGGCAGTAGTTTTAATGTTTGTGGGTACGATTTTCACAATAAGTCTTCCAATAAGAGATTGGGGAATTAAGACTTTAAATGCAGTAGAGCCGGGACTTCCAAAGTGGAGTATTCCTGATTTCTCGGCTATTCCAATTCAGCAGACTATTACTATCAGTTTGTCGGTGGCAGTAGTAATTATGGCTGAAACTTTGTTGGCAGAGAATAGTTTTGCTCAAAAAAATAATTACAGAATAAATGATAATCAGGAGATTTTTGCATTTTCCTTAGGTAATTTTATGGCTGCTTTTACAGGATGTTGCCCTATTAACGGTTCAGTTTCCCGTACGGCAATGGGTGAACAATATCAGGCAAAAACTCAGCTTACAGGCATTGTGGCAGGATTTTCTATGATAGTGTTACTTCTTTGTGGAACAGGATTTATCGGATATCTTCCTATTCCTATTTTGACGGCAATAGTTATTTCAGCACTTATGGGTGCAACGGAGTTTGACTTGGCAGCAAGGTTGTGGAAGGTAAGCAGAACTGAATTTCTAATTTTTATGGGAGCTTTTCTCGGTGTACTTTTACTTGGAACAATAAATGGTGTTTTAATTGGTATTATTCTTTCTTTTACAGAAATGATTATAAGAACATCAAAACCTTCAAGATGTCTTCTTGGAATACAGCCAGGGCATAGACATTTTAGGGATTTGAACGAGGGAAGCCAAATACATGCCATTGAAGGAGTTATAATTTATAGATTTAGCAGTAATTTATTTTTTGGTAATATTCAGGTGTTGCAACGCGATATTGAAGACAGCATAAAACCGGATACCAAAGCTGTAATTCTTGATGCAGGTGGCGTTGGAAGTATTGACATAACTGCAGCAGATAGGCTGGCAATGTTGTACAAGTCACTTGAAGACAAAGGCATTAGATTTTATATTACTGAACATATTGCAAAGATTAATGAGCAACTTCGAACACTGGGGCTAGGGTATATGATTGAAGAAGGAAGAGTTAGAAGAACTATTCACATTGCTTTGAAGGATATGGGTATTGGAAGACCTTATCCTTTAGAGGGTGGCGTAGAAAATGAAGAAAGAAGTGCTTCAAGAAAAAGAGTAGATAACAAGGTTCAGGAGTTCGTTTGGGCATACGGAGCTGAAAGTGAAGAGCAAATTGAAAAGCAGATTGTTCTGCAGATTCAGCAGTTAAAGAAAACAGGAGATATGGAGAAACTTTTCCACGGAAGCTGGTCACATATGGATGCTTTTGACGAGGACGAGTGGTTAGAGCATCTTGAAGAACATCTAAAAGAGATTGTTAATATTTCAGGAAAAGATGAAAAAACTATTGCTGAACGTTTCGAAAAGCATAGAGAAGAAATACATAGAAGAATCAGGGATGAACATCCTGAAATGGCAGAAAGATTTAAGGAAAGAAGACATGTTCTTGATGAGCATTTAAAAGAAAAGCACCCGGAAGTGTTTAAATTAATTGAAAATCTGAGAGAAAATCAGAATTAAACTTAAAAATTCTTCTTGAAAATGCTGACAAGAAAATGTATCAGAGAAAGGCAGCCATGAAAGGCGGAAATGTAAGATAATATCAGCATTATTTTGTGAGGTTTTTTATGCAATAGTGTGTGCCTTAACGTAGCTTTATACATATTATTGTTTAAAGTGCCGAAATTTAAAAAAGTACTTACGAAAAATAAAATTTTACTGTAGAATACCTAAGGAAAATTAAAAGAACGCAGTGAAAGTCAGATACGAAAGTAGAGATGGTAACTAGTTTAACAACTATTACATCTCTACTTTTTATTATGTGAAATGAGCTAAACGGAAACTTCTTATGTTTGAATAAAAGTCTTCCACACTGAACTCATTGAGAATAGCAATGCAGATGGATTTCACTGTTGAAAAAGAACACAAAAATAAAAGGAGGATTTATTATGCCACAGAATAAGAGAGAAAGTTTTATTTACACAGTAATTATGTGCTTCACTATGGTTTTATGGATGAGCATTTACAACGTAACATTACACACAGGAACATTTAACGCGCAGGTTATTAAGGATGCATGGTTAGGATTTCCAATTGCCTATGTATTTGCAGCATGTATGGATTGGTTTGTAGTTTCAGGATTGGCTAAGGGATTTGCCTTTAAATATTTAGTTAAGCCGGATAGCAGTACACTTAGAAAAGTAATTTCAGTTTCATGTTCAATGGTTGTTCCAATGGTAATTATAATGTCACTTTATGGTGCGGTTGAAGCAAGTATTAGAATGGGTGATTTCAGCAACGTATTATTCATCTGGTTAACTAACATACCAAAGAATTTTGTAATGGCATTACCATTCCAGTTAATTATTGCAGGACCATTAGTAAGAAAAGTATTTAGAACAATATTCCCTGAAGGAAAAGTATTAGCATAAAACTATTTTTAGAAAAATGAATCGTTTTTATAAAAATATGAAAGAAATAAAATTTTAATTATGCCGAATTTTCGAGCTAAATAATAGTAAAATTAAGTAAAAATTATACAATATATACAAAAATATGCCTAAAATCAACTATTCTTTGTTGAAATATTGCAAAAAACGTTTTCCTAAAATATTCTAGAAAAGTAATTTGATTTTTTGAGAATGTTTTAGATTGGAAAGGACTAGAATATTTCTTTAAAGAAATCCAGGTACGGAAGGTTTTAGAGGGTTAAAAGTATATATTGTATTTTTTTATTTAGGAGGTAAGAAAATAATGAGAAAAGGTAAGAAGATTGCAGTGGCAAAGAAAACCGCAGCGGCCTTTTTGACAGCGGCAATGGTTACGGGAATGTTGCCGGCAGGGCAGATTCAAAAGGTTATGGCAGCAGACGATTCACCTTATGTAATTTCTACAGGAAGAATGGTGTATGCAAGTTCTTCAGTGGGAAATAGTGACCCGGCTTATGCAGTAGATGGATCCACCGGTACAAGATGGGAAAGTGCATGGAATGATAACACAGAGTGGATTTATGTTGACTTGGGAAAAGTTACTGATGTAACAGGCGTAAAGTTATATTGGGAAGGTGCTTATGCCAAGGAATACAAGATTCAGGTTTCAAATGACGAAGAAAATTGGAGTGATGTTTATGTTAATTCCGATTGCAAAGGTGGAAATGAGGACTTAAACATAACAGCAAATGCCAGATATGTACGAGTTTATATGACAAAGAAGGCTTTAGAAGCTTACGGATATTCTTTGTATGAGTTTGAAGTGTACGGTAAAGACGGGGTAACAAAAAGACCCGTAGATTATGGTGAAAATCTTGCCTTAAATAAAAATGCTACAGCATCATCATTAAGAGATGTATGGTGGATGTACGACGATAATGGAGTAATTGACCAGACTTCTGTATTGGCTAAGAATGCAGTTGATGGAAATGATAATTCATATTGGACATCAGGAGAAAAAGACAATCAGTGGTTTATGGTTGACCTTGGAGCAAATTATGATATTGGACGTGTTGAAATTGATTGGTCATCTGATGCAGGAAAGATGTATGACATTCAGGTTTCAAAAGATGGGGGTAATTGGACAACTTTATACAGACAGCTTAAAGGTTATGGTAATGAAGTTGCAAATATTGAACTATATGCCAATGCACGTTATGTAAGAATGTATGGATATACAAGGGTTGAAAGTGGTAGCGGATTTAGCATAAAGGAAATGAAGGTTTATAAGTACAAAGCAGGCGACAGAAAGGTAACCCACAGTATTCCAAATCTTCCTGATTCGTATGTTGTTTCAAACGGTAAGGGAACATATCTTGCAAATTCAATGTACAACGAAAAAGCAAAATTACCTGTTTACAAAACAGATGATGTTAAATCACCGATAGCAAGTAATGACTGGTGGCAGTCAATGCTTATTAATAAGTTTGGAAACTTAATGTCAACTCTTCCAATGAAAATGAAATATTCAACTAAGGGACTTGGCATTTTGACAGCAACAAGTGGCTGGCTTCCTGACATGGGCAGTACTGATGTAAACGTATCGGTTAATTCTGAAACTGAAACTGATTTTTATATTTTGCCTGAAAACCTTGATACAGCTACAGCTTGTGATAAGGTAAGTGGATATGGTGACTATTCAGTAACAGCACAGCTTGCAGACGACAATCATGTTGCAATGACAAGTACATTTGTAAAAGGTTCACCTTACATCTATACAGAATATGGCGATACAAAGTCAGTTTATATTTCATCATCAGCCATTACATCAATTTTTGACGGTAACGGAAATGAAATATTGGCAAAAAATCTAGATTCAATGAAAGCAGATCATATCGGTCTTGAAATTACAGACAGTGATAACAAGAGCAAAACAAAAACATCAAAAAGTTATTATTGTTTAACTGTTCCTGAAAATACAACATTTAAGAAAATCGGAAGTTATATTAGAGTAACATTCCCTGAAACTAACGGTTATATGTCTATTGGAACAATGAAAGATAAATCACAGATTGAAACATTCTATAGACATGGATATGCTTTTGTTACAGATACAAAAGTTACATACAGTTATGATGACAGTAAAGCAAAGGTAACTTCAACATATAAGACTACAACAAGTCTTAAGAGAAATGGATTTACAGATCAGACATTTATATGTATGCTTCCTCATCAGTGGAAAAATTCAACAGATGATAATAAGGCATTTGCAACATATTCATCTGTAAGAGGTGATTTAAAGACTATTGAAGGACTTTCATTTACAACAGTTTCAGAGTTTGCAGGACTTCTTCCAACATTTGCTCTTCCAACTAATGCAGAGTTTGATGGAGAGGCAGTTTTAGGTTACTTAAATGAATTGGAGGATGCAACAAAGAATTTAAATCCTGCAGGTGATGCATATTGGGAAGGCAAGAACCTTCATCCTTTGGGAATGGGAGTTCTTATGGCAGACCAGCTTGGAGAAACAGAACTTAGAGATACATTCTTAAAGAGAATGAAGAAGATTCTTGTTAACTGGTTTACTTATGAAGGAAAGGATGATATCAGTTATTTTATTTATAATAATAACTGGGGAACTCTTTACTATGAACAGAGCGAGTTTGGGGCAAATGCAGCAATTTGTGATCACCATTTTACATATGGTTACTTCATGTTTGCAGCAACAGTTTTAGCTACATATGATAATGAATTTTATAATGATTACAAAGGTATGATTGAAATGATGATTAGAGATTATGCCGGACCTTCTGACAATGATAGTGAATACTGTAGATTTAGAGCTTATGATATGTACGAAGGACATTCATGGGCAGGCGGATACGCAGACAATGATTCAGGTAACAATCAGGAATCAGCCAGTGAATCATTATTTAGCTGGGTAAGTATGTATCTTTGGGGAGTTCTTACAGAAAATGATGAATACAGAGATGCAGGAGTATTTGGATTTACAAATGAAATGGAAGCAGTGGAACAGTATTGGTTCGATTACGACAAAGACAACTGGATTAAAGAATGGCCATACAATGTAGTAGGTCAGGTCTACGGTGGAATTAACTTCTATGGAACATTCTTTGGTGGACAGCCATTATATGTTTATGGTATTCAGTGGCTTCCGATTTCAGAATATTTAACATATTACGGAATGAATCAGAGCAGATGTGCTGAAATATATCAGGGATTGTTAAATGATACAACAATAGCAATGGCTAAGGCAGTACAGGCAGCTAAGAACGAAGGAAAGAGTCAGGAAGAAATTGACAAGATGCTTAAAGAGTATCCACAGGCAGATACAGGTTGGCAACATATTACATGGCCATTCCTTTCACAGACTAATCCAAGTCTTGCAATGGAGAAATTCCTTGCAAACGATACAAAGGTTCAGAAAACAGATACAGCTAACACATATTGGTTTATTAACAGTATGAAACAGTTAGGCGTAAAAACAACTGACATTGTTGCAACAGGAGATTGCTCAGCAGCAGTATATTACAACAAGGATACAAGCAAATACACAGCAACAGTTTGGAATCCTACTAACGACACAAAGGTTGTAACATTTAAAACTAACGGTAACAAGATTGGCACAGCAACAATTGGTGCAAAGGCACTTGTAAACTTTGAAGTATATAAGAATAAGAGCTTTAACATAGTACAGGCTTCAACTCCTGAAATATCTGTTCCATCAGGAAAATATGATGATACACAGTATGTAACAATTTCATCAGAAACACCTGGAGTTACTATTTACTATACAACAGACGGAACAATGCCAACAACATCATCAAAGGTTTATGATGGAGTATTTGCAGTATCAAGTACAGCAACAGTTAAAGCTATCGCAGTAAAAGATGAATATATTACATCTGCAATGGCTTCAAGCACAATCACTGTGAATGGCACAGATGTTTCACTTAAAGACAATATTGCATTAGGCAAGAACGTTAAGGTTTCATCATCAGAAAATCCAAGTGTAGACGGAAGTAAGATAGTCGATAACGACGGAACAACAAGATGGTCTTCAGAATTTACAGATAATCAGTATTGTCAGATTGATTTAGGAAAGAATTACACAATTAATAAGGTTACATTTAACTGGGAAGCTTCATATGCTAAGGAATACAAGATTCAGGTTTCAAAAGATGGAAACAACTGGACAACAGTATATGAAAACAACAATGGCAAAGGTGGAGAAGAAAGCATTGTATTTGATGCAACTGAATGTAGATATGTAAAGATGCAAGGTGTAAAGAGAGCATTAGCATACGGATATTCATTGTGGGAAATGGGTGTGTATGAAGCTGCAAAAGTTGAAACACCAATATTTAGCATTCCATCAGGAACATACAGTAAGGCTTTGAATGTAAACATTAGCAGTAAGACTAAGGGTGTGGAAATCAGATATACAACAGACGGTTCAACACCTAACGAAAAGTCAAACTTATACGTTCCAAGTATTAAGATAAGCAAGAATACAACATTAAAAGCGATTGCTTACAGAAAAGGAATGATTGATTCACCTGTGGCAACAGCAGAATACAAGATTGACGGTTCATCAACAGAACCTGAGCAGCCAACAACACCTGACACATCAGAAACAAAGATTATTTCTACAGGTTGTAAAACAGTAACATCAGGTTCAGAAAATGATGTATTTGGTGGCAAAAACGCAGTAGACGGAGATAAGGGAACACGTTGGTCATCTAATTTTGCAGACGATGCATGGATTTATGCAGACCTTGGAAAAACATACTCAGTTAATAAAGTTGTTTTAACTTGGGAAGGTGCTTACGGAAAAGCATATAAGATTCAGACATCAACAGATGGAAAAACATGGAAGACAGTTAAAAACGTGACTAATGGAAAAGGTGGAGAAGAAACGGTAGCATTTAATTCTACAGATGCAAGATATGTAAGAATGCAGGGTGTAGAAAGAGCATTACCATATGGATATTCATTGTGGGAAATGGAAGTTTACGGTAAAGTTTCAGGCTCAACATCAGATGATTCAAATAATGAAGATTCATCAGTTCCATCAGGTACAAACGTTGCAAAATCAGCTAAGGCTACATCATATTGCTGCCCTTGCATGGAAGACAGCTTCAGCCATTCAGCCTGATTTTCAAACAAAACACTTCCGCAATAAATATCACGCCCGAACACAGGTCCCAAAGCATTGAATAACTGTGTAGCCGTAATATTCTCCTTGGCCATCCTTTCCCTGTTCAAGTCAAGGTAGAATTCGCTGTAATCATCCTTCCACCATGAGAATTCAGAATTGATAATCACCTCTTTTATTCGACGATGCTCCAAAAGTTTCTCTTTCAAACGGTCTCCCCAATAAGCCAACTCATCATAATTATAACCATACATCTTCACCCGGAAACTTCCGGCACTCTCGCGCACATCATTGTTAAAGCCCTGGTCTTGCAAACCATATACTCCCCAGCTTCCTCCTCCCAGCGTCAAAGCTTTACTGATAATATTAGACTTCAATGTATAAGGGAAGCCACTGTGTTCCACTTCTTTCGTAAAGTAAATCTGTAAGTTTGCCTGCCGTGCGCTATATATAGCTGTCTGGAACTGCCTGATTTCCTTAAAATCGCTCAAGTAAGTTTCCATCTTCTTGACCAATGCATTCATTTGCTCCAATGTACTTCCGTTAGGCAGATTGGCATTTACATACAATACCACTTCTCCCTCGTCACGATTAAAGTAACTGCCTTCGTATACTTTCTCGACAAACAGACGCAAACTGCCTCCCAATGCCTTGTCGACTATCGGTTTTACTTTCTCTTTATAAGTGGAGTTGCCGAATACCTTATTATAATATTCCGCAAATGTCCCCTCCCCTTCCA
>ENA-ORTN01003059-ORTN01003059.1-human-gut-metagenome-genome-assembly--contig:-NODE-3059-length-12352-cov-2.400504_pt1 | contig 12352 bp, 9 predicted proteins | sample MGYA00242070_ERZ509189 | MGnify/ENA primary metagenome ERZ509189 (study PRJEB26280, sample SAMEA2338821) | human gut metagenome | biome: human gut; feature: human-associated habitat; material: faeces...
TCCGCCGTAGCCGGGGATGCGGGCGGTGCAGGTGCCCTGCCACATATTGCAGGCAATGGGGCTGGAGGCCACGTTGTAGTGGGCGTTCCAGATGTAGTAGTTGGACAGCTGGCTCATATCCAGCCGCTTGCGGAACCAGGTGGTGGAGGCGTACACGCCGGGCTTGTAGCCCAGTGCCTTGACCTCTTCGCAGAAAGCCACAGCACACTTGGTGCGGTCTTCCACGCCCAGACCATCGGCACGGCCATTGCCTGCACCAGAAGCCTCAGTATCAAAGTAAATGGGGTAATCGAGCTGGCGGCCATTCAGCACATAGACGCAGGCCTGTGCTTCCTCGCGGGCCTCGTTCTCGTTGACAGCCTGGCTGAAGCAGTAGATGCCCACCCGCAGCCCGGCGTTGCGGGCGTTGGTAAAGTGCTCCTCAAACTTGGGGTCCTGCACCAGCGCGCCGGAGCCGTAGCCGCGGTAGCCGATGCGGATGATGGCAAACTCCACACCTGCCGTTTTCACCTTGTCCCAATCGATGCTGCTCTGGTACTTGGAAACATCGATGCCGAAGGTGGCGGGCTGCTGCACGCCGGAGGCATCAAAATAATAGAGCTTGTTGTCGATGCTCTGGATGCCGGTGACGGGCTGGTGGGTGTTCTGGTCGTAATAATAGGTCTTGCCGTTTTCGGTGCGCCAACCGGAATACTGGGGCGTTTCTTCCTCATCCTTGCCGAAGAAGAATTCCCACAGCCACTGCAGCAGGCCGTTTTCACCGGTCAGGCAGGCGGGGTCGATGCTCTCTTCGTCCAGCGTGCCGTTGTCCAGTGCGTCCCGGATCTCCTCAGGGGTCAGCAGAACGGTGCCGTTGATATCCTTGATCTGCTGCTTCACGCTGACATACAGCTTTATGGTGCTGCCCTCCGGCAGATCACGCGTAAAAATGGGGTTCAGCGCGTGCAGACCCTCCATGATAACGAATCCGCGGTCGCTGACATCGAGCTTTCTTGCCGCCAATGTTCGGGTCTTCGTTGTAAAATCGTACTCAGGCAAAAGGCAGGAGCCGCTGTGAATGACGGAATTCAAACAATCCTGAATAAGCGCAATGTCGAGCGCGTCCACGGTCTCATAGTCCTTTTCGCCGTTCGGCAGCACGGGCGTTTCGTCCGGGCCAAGGTAAAAATCGTCAAGCGAGACAATCTCGGCGTGCACACCGAGCTTGCCGAGCTCGCGCTGCAATAAATGCGCCGTGGTCGTCTTTCCGCTGGAGGACGGCCCCGCCAGCATGCACACCTTCGCGGTTTTGTAATGCGTCACAATGTTGCGCGCAATGTTTTCGATATGCTCGTGATAGGAATCCTCCACCTCATCAATCATGACCTGCGGGTTCAAAAGCGCCGCGTCGTTAATCTGCTCTAAGTGATTGATATATTTAATGTAACCGCTTGCGAAATTGCTCATATTGCTTCGCGATGCCCTCCTTTCGTTCGAGAATCTCCGGGTAACGGCTGATATATTCATACGAATATTTGAAGTTAAAAATTCGTGAAAGATCTTCGGAATACGGGTTCTTAAGCTTCGTCACGCCGCCCGCGCCGCACGCCAGCACCGTTTCGGTCTCATCCATCGTGAAAATATTATATGCACACTCGGTGCCCGGCTTTGCCCAGCCCGTATTCTCCAAATTGCCCGCCATGCGGCTTTGGCGATAGAGATAATACGGCTCAAGCCCCCGCTCTGTCAGCCGCTTTTCGGCATAAGCCATCATGCGGTCGGCAAGCGCGGCATCGGCGTGGGCCTTGTTGATCTCGCCGCTCTGCGTGATGAACGAGGAGCGCTTCAATGCGAGCGCGTGCACCGTCACGTTCTCAGGGTCAAGCGCAATGACCTTTTCGATTGTGTCACAGAACGTCTCATACGTGTCACCCGGCAAGCCGACAATGAGGTCCATATTGATATTCGTAAAGCCCGCTTCCCGCGCGAGGTGAAACGCATCCACAGTCTGCTGCGCCGTGTGGCGGCGGCCGATGTTTTCAAGCACGTTGTCCTGCAAGGTTTGCGGGTTGATGCTGATACGCGAAACGCCGCTTTTAAGCAGCGCATCCAACTTTGCACGGTCAATGGTATCCGGGCGGCCGGCCTCCACCGTAAGTTCCTCGCACTGCGACATGTCGAACGAATCTTTCACAACGCGAATCATCTCGGAAAGCTGCTCTGCGGAGAACGTCGTGGGTGTGCCGCCCCCGACATACACAGCGCGCAGGTTTAAGCCCAAAGCATCGGCGACTTTCGCCGTCTCTTTCAGCTCTTCCAAAAGCAGGCGGTGATATTCCGGGATCTGTTTCTTGGCCTTTTCCACGCTCTGCGAAACGAATGAGCAGTACGCGCAGCGCGTGGGGCAGAACGGCACGGAAATGTACAAAGAGTAGTCGTTTTCACGCACTTTATCCGTAATGGGCTTTTGTGCGCGCAGGGTGCGCACCGCAAGTGCCGTTTTTTCGTTTGAGACGAAATATTTTTCACGGAACAGCCTTGCCGCTTCCGCTTCGCCGTGCTGTTCGGTCAGCTGGCGCAGGAGCTTAATGGGGTGAATGCCCGTCAGCATGCCCCAGCGCGGCATTTTGCCCGTGTGGGCGCAAAATGCATCAAATAATAAAGACACCATGCCGTATTCGGTCTCTGCGCCTACTTTTGCTTTGCGCTCCGTTTTGCCGTCTGCGTCTTCAATGCGCACGATATATTCGCCGTTTTCTTCGGCGGTGTACACCGTGCGGTTTTCATCGCTCGGCATAAATTCGTGCTGTACCGTGACTTTGTCAAACGGGTAAAACACGCGGCAGAGGTTTTCCGCCTCATAATGATAAGGGTGATCGATAATATATAAAACCATACATTTTCCTTTATAAATACGGATTTCGGCGCTTTTCGTCTTCCAGCGTCGTCACGGGGCCGTGGCCGCCGCAGATATCGGGATTTCCGGGCAGCGCCGCAAGCTTTTTCAGAGACTCGCGCAGCTCGGCACTGTTGCCGGTTGGCAGGTCGCACCGCCCGACGGAGTAGCCCATCAGCGTATCGCCCGTAAACACGGCGTCCGGCGTAATGTAGCTCACGCCGCCCGCGGTGTGACCGGGCGTGTGCAGCACCGTGACCGGCACTTCGCCGATCTGAAATGTTTCACCGTCTTGGAAAGCCTCGTGCACCTTGCAGGTGATGGATTCGTACATCATGAGAAGCGAGCCGTTTTGCTTATCGTCCGCTGCAAACGCCGCTTCCGTCTCATAGGCGCACACCGGCACACCGAGCATCTCGTGCAGGCGGTCAGCCTCCCAAATGTGGTCAAAATGGCCGTGTGTCAGCAAAATTCTCTGCACCGTATATTTTTTGATTTCATTTAACAGTACGTCGTTCAAAAAGCCGGGGTCAACGACCGCCGCCTGATTCGTTTTTTCGTCGATGAGCAGGTAGCAATTTTCCGAAATAGGCCCGCCCGTTATACATTTATATTTCATATCTTTGTTTACCTTTAGCTGCGGTCAATAGAGATTACGCCCTTAATCTTCTGCAGGCGGTCAATAACGGTCTGCAGGTGCGAAAGGCCGTTGATGGTAATCGTTGCCGAAATGACGGCATTCTCCGAGTTTTTGATCTCGCGGGAGTTGAGCGAGTGAATGAAAATGTGCATGTTGAAAAGCTGCTGGGTCACGTCTGCGAGCAGGCCGGAACGGTCGGTCGCCACAATATGCAGCGTAGACTTGAACTCTTCCTTGACTTCACCCGCCCAGTACGCACGCACCCAGCGCTCCGGCTCCGGCGCCTGCGAGAAATCCTTCGGCACGTTCGAGCAGCTGCGTTTGTGGATGGAAACGCCGAAACCGCGCGTGATGAAGCCGACGATCTCATCGCCCGGCAGCGGGTTGCAGCAGCGGGAGAACTTGATGAGACAGTTGTCCATACCCTCTACGAGCACGCCGCCTGCCGCTTTCTTGTTGAGGTTCGGTGGCGGGGTCTGCTGCGCAATCTCCTGCTGCGGTTCGGATGCAGGCTTGTGGGTCTTCTGGTATTCCTCTTTACGCGCGGCAGGAGCTTCCAAAGCTGAATGCCGCCGTAGCCGACGGCCGCGTAAAAATCATCGGGCGTGACGCAGCTGTGGCGGCGGCCGGCGCTTTCCAGCATGAACTGCATCAGCTCGTCGCTCATCACGATGCCGTTGCGCTTAAATTCGCGCTCCAGCTCTGCCTTGCCCTCTACGATGTTCTCATCGCGCTTTTCTTTCTTGAACCACGCGCGGATCTTATTGCGCGCTTCGCTTGTACGCACGATGGAAAGCCAGTCGCGGTTCGGGCCGCGACCGACCTCCTTCGTCGTCAAAATCTCAATAATCTCGCCCGTTTTTACCTTGTAATCGAGCGGCACGATCTTCTGGTCAACCTTTGCACCAATCATGCGGTTGCCGACGGCGGAATGAATGGCATACGCAAAATCGATAACCGTAGAGCCCATCGGCAGGTTGATAACGTCACCTTTCGGGGTGAAGACGAACACCTCTTCCGGCGCAAGATCGGTTTTGATGGAGCGCACAAGGTCAGTGATATCTTCACTTTCGGACTGGTTATCGAGCATGTTGCGGATCCACTGCAAGCGGCCCTCCAGCGAGTCGGGCTTTTCGTTGCCGCTCGTCATGCCGAGCTTATACTTCCAGTGCGCCGCGATGCCGTATTCTGCCGTGTGGTGCATTTCCCACGTGCGAATCTGCACCTCGAACGGGATGCCCTCTTTGCTGATGACCGTCGTATGCAAGGACTGGTACATGTTCTGCTTCGGCGTGGAAATGTAGTCCTTAAAGCGGTTCGGCAGCGGGGTGAACATATCATGGATGATACCGAGCACATTATAGCAATCGTTGATGGTATCGACGATTACGCGCAGGGCGAACACGTCGTAAATTTCATCAAAGCTCTTACCCTGAATGAACATCTTGCGATAAATGCCGTTGACGCTTTTTACGCGCCCTTCAATATATACGCCCGGGATAAGCGGCTCCACACGACTGCGGATCATTTCTTTCGTTGTCTCAATAAACTGCTTGCGCTTTGTGCTGCGCGCCTCAAGGTTATCTTCAATCTCCTTATACGCCACAGGGTCAAGGTACTTTAAAGAAACGTCCTCCATGTATTCCTTAACCTTGCGCATACCGAGACGGTGTGCAATGGGTGCGTACACCTCAAGACATTCCAATGCCTTGTCGCGCTGCTTCTGCGGCGCCACGTATTCGAGCGTCGCTAAATTGTGCATGCGGTCCGCAAATTTAATAATGATCACGCGGATGTCCTCGCTCATCGCAATGAGCATTTTGCGCAGGTTTTCCGCCTGCTGCTCTTCACGGGAGGAGAACGGGATCTTGCCGAGCTTCGTCACGCCGTCCGTCAGGTTTGCAATCTCCTTACCGAACGCTTTCACAATGTCGTCATACGTAACCGGCGTGTCCTCAATGACGTCATGCAGCAGACCTGCCACGACGGACGGGGTATCCATGCCGAATTCCACAAGCTTATACGCCACCGCAATGGGGTGGATGATGTACGGCTCGCCGGAGCGCCGCACCTGTCCCTGATGCGCTGCCTCCGCGAACTTATACGCTTTTTCGATCAACGCGAGGTCATATTCTTTTTCGCTTTTTTCGATCAGTGACACAAGGTCCGCATACGTTTTTGCTGCTTCTGCCATCGTTTTTCACTCCTTCCGTTCCCTTATTGCAGTGCCAAAAGCACCGGGGAACGTGTAATATCTGTTTTGCCGCTCGTTTCGATGAGCGTTGCCGTAAATGTATCGTCTGCAATTTCGCTGTGTACCAAGCCGCGCTCCTCAAATACAAGAAGCGCCGTTTTAAAGAGTCCCAGTGTCATATCTTTTCCAAACTGCGAAACAAACCGAACCTGGTCCGTCTCTTTACCGTTCACCGTGCGCAGTGCGCGGTAAATGGCTGCTAAGCACGCGCGGTCGGGGTACAATCTGTTTTTATCCTCCGCGGAAAGCACCTCGCCGCGCTGCCACTTTTCAAAGCTCGCAAGCGACGCTATATTCTTTTCCGTATTGAACGCTGCAAACTTCATATCGCGCACGATAACGGTCAACGACGGTTGGCCGCGAAATTCGCGCGCCTCCAGCTGCACCGCAAGGTCGATCTTATCGCCGATGTGGTACGGCAGCTCCTCGGGCTTTGTATTAAAACGCATCGCCGTGATGACCGCGCCGTTCTTTTCTAAGGTCAGGCGCAAATGCCCCCCGCCGCCGACCGGTGTGACATTGGAAAGCTCCATGTTGAATAAGCCGAACACCGGCTGCGGGTTGCCGTTTCCAAACGGCTCCAACTGCGTCAGGCTTTGCGCCATGGAAACTGAAAGCGCCGCCGGGTTCAGCTTGCAGTCCAGTGTGACCGTCTGCGTGGGCATCTGCGGGAAGTGCTCCGCCGCATACCGATTGATGCGCTTGCGGAACGCTTCGATGTTTTCGGGCTTCAACGTGATGCCCGCCGCCATGGGATGTCCGCCGAATTTGATGAGCAAGTCGCCGCACGCGCAGATGGCTTCAAACAGCGAGAAACCCTCAATGCTTCTGCCGCTGCCCTTCGCCTCTGTTTCGCCGCGCGAAATGATCATGCACGGCTTGCCGCAGCGCTCCGTCACACGGGACGCCACAATGCCGATAACGCCATGGTGCCAGTTTTCACCGTCCACCACGACCACGCGGTCTTTCATGTATCCTTTCGCTTCAATATCCGCAAACGCCGCTTCGGCAATCTCTGCTTCCACACGGCGGCGTTCCTCGTTATCGGCGCAGATTTCCTCACTCAGTACCTCGGCTTCCTCTTCATAGCCGCTGATGAGCAAGCGCACGGCGCGTTCCGGCGCGCCCATACGGCCCGTCGCGTTGATGCGCGGCACAAGTGTAAACGCCACATTTGTGCTCGTCAGTGCCTTCCCTGCAATGCCTGCGTTTTCCAAAAGTGCCTGCACACCCGGGCGGTCGCTCTGTGAAAGACGCTCAAGACCCGCGCGGATCAGCGTGCGGTTTTCACCCGTCAGCGGCACAATATCGCCGATGGTACCGATGGCCGCGAGATCGCTGTATGCTTCTAACAGATCTTCCACGTCGCCCGCGCCGTCCTCCAGCGCCATAAGCAATTTAAACGCGATGCCTACACCGGAAAAATGCTTATAGGGGCTTGTGTCATCCGGTCGGTATGCGTCCACGACCGCCACGGCATCGGGCAATATCTCCTGCGGGCGGTGATGATCGGTGACGACCACATCAATGCCAAGCTCGTTCGCGCGCGCCACCTCCTGCACGGAGGAAATGCCGTTGTCGACCGTGACAATGAGCGACACACCTTGCTCTTTTAAGTATTCCACGGCGCCGATGTTCATGCCGTAGCCTTCGCCCTCGCGCTGCGGTATGTAGAAGATTACGTCCGCACCGCGCGTTTCAAGGTACGAATACAGCATGGCGGTCGAAGTCACGCCGTCGGCATCGTAATCCCCATAAACCGCGATTTTTTCCATGTTGTCCACCGCGCAGGTAATACGCGCCGCAGCTTTGTCCATATCTTTTAAAAGAAACGGGTCAGAGAGCGTCTCGCCCTCGCCAAGAAATTCCCGCAGATGCGCGGCATCGTCAAGGCCGCGAATATTCATCAGCATCGCGAGGAAGAACGGCACGCCATACGTTTGTGCAAACGCCGCCGCGCGTTCCTTATCGAGAGGACGCACCTCCCATTTTCGCAAGATCATTTTGCTTCACCCTTTAAATCAAAAGCCCGATTTTCCGCGCAACCCCAACTACTGCGCGGCAACCGTGTCCTATGTAAATTCGTTTCATTTCTAAAAGAATATTTTAGCATTTTTTTGCCGGTTATTCAACAGAATTTCACAATTATCTGCGAAACTGTTTGTAGAAAAAGAAAAACACATTCTCCATCTGTCGGCAAAGCGACGAACAAAGTCTTTGATTAAGCTTTCTTCAAGAAAGTTTACGGATTCTCAAGGCAGTGCCTTGAGTTGTCGTCCGCAGACGACGAAACACCTTTGCGTTCGAGAAAACAAGGAACGGTAGTAAGCAATGCTTCGCATTGCCACGAAACTTCCTGTGGACGTTCAAGTCGTAGGAATCCCAGCTGTATGGGCTTTCTGAACAAGACACCAAAGTGTCTTGTTTTATACGCGCTCAGCGCGAAATTATTTCCCGAATTTTTGTTGATTTTTCCCGAAGAAAAAAGTCGATAAATTATAGAAAACAGGAAAGGCATGTGGTAAAATGGAAATGAAAGATTCTGTATCTTTGCAGAAAAGAGGTGCCGTTATGGAAGAAAAAACACGGAAACCCGAAACCGCCAAGCAGACCGCTAAAGAACACCATGTGCCGGAGCACGAAGACGAACACCAACACGGCAACCCGCAATTTGCGCTTAAGGTGCTGCTTATTCTCATCGCCATCATTTTGGTGATTGTTATTTTAAAGGCCACCGGCGTACCGTTCGCCGTAAAAGACTGGCTTTCGCACGTCACCGGCGACATGATCGCGCTACGCTGAATGTACTCTCCCCATAAAACACAAACCCGCCGAAACTTTTCAGCTCGGCGGGTTTTCATTTTGCTTATTTAGTTCGAAGCACCACTGGTGGAAGATTCGGTTTTCGGCGAAAGCGTCACATGCGCCGTGTAGCTGCCGGTCGCCCAGCAGGAATCCGCATTGTTAATCGTCACCGTCACCGGCGCTTCCATGCTGCCGCTCGGGTCTGTCACCGTGGAAAGATCCACCGTACAGAAAACGGAATCGCCCGTCAGCTTCGAGATCTGCGCCGCCGTGCCGATGATCTTCAGCGTGAGCGTCTTTGTAGAAAGCTCTGCTTCCATACCCTCCGGCACGTTGATGACGCTGATGTTGCTCGTCAGCACAGACGTTTCCTTGTAACCGTTCAGGTTGAATGTAACGGTCGCGTTTTCTACTCGCGTCACATTTGTCACACCGCTCGGCACCGGGATAGCCACCGTGAACGTGTTGTTTTCCGGCGTAACGTCCAGGAAGTTGATCGGCGTGGAGAGCGTCAGGGTCGTGTACTTTGAGACCGTTTCACCGTCGCCGGCAATTTCAATTTCTGCCGGGTCGATCGTGATGCGGTTCGAGGCAAAGCTGTCCGGAATATTGCGCACATCCGCTTCCAGCTTGACCGTCTGTCGGCTCGTCACCGGAATGGAGACCTCCACTGTGTCGTCGCTCAGCTTCAAATAGAGCTCCGTTGGGTCAAGTACATTGCCGTTCGCGTCGTACAACGTCACTTTGCAGGAAAGCGACTTCGACTGCGTGAGCTCTTCGCTGAACTTATATTCCAACACGGCACGCGCCACCTTGTTCACGCTGCTTTCCGGGCCGGAGACCGTGATAAGCTCCGTAGAAAGTGTGGGCGTAGAAGGCGCATAGTAATTTTCCGCCGTAGTGTACTGAAAATTTGTTTCCAAAGTGAGCTGCGTTTCTTTATATTTATCATACACCACTGTGATCTCGGACGGCGAAACGCTTTCCACCTCGTATTCGGCGAGGGTGTTGCCCTTTTTTGCTGCGCGCAGAGAAAGCGTCGTCTGTTGCAAGCTGCTGCCCGTCAGCATGCTGACGGAAGGATCCAGCGTCCCCGTAACGCCGATGTCCTCGCTTGTCACCTTACTTGTGATGAGTGAGTTGCCCGTAATACTCACATCCGTCGCGCTGCTGCTCATACTGAACACGCGCACACCGGCTTCCTGCGCCGTATCGGAAATTTCAACGTTAATCGGCACATTGCGGATTACGGTCGCACGGCTTTCGGAGCTGCTCGCCATCATGGCAAACCAGACGGCCGCCGCGGCAAGGAATGAAAAGATAAGCAAAATTGTGTTGTTTTCAAACACGCGTAAGCGTTGTTTTACTTCGTTTCTGGGTTTCTTAGACATTTTTGCCATCACTTCTTCACCGTCCTTTTGCTTTTCAGCACGCCGAACTTACGGCGCACGGTGGAAGCTTCTTCCTGCGGAATGAGGTACCCCTCCAAAACATCACGCAACGTATCGCGCGTAAAGCGGCGCGCCAAAACGCCGTTTACAGCCACGGAGATCTGCCCCGTTTCTTCCGAAACCACCACGACCACGGCATCCGATTCCTCACTGACACCGAGCGCCGCGCGGTGTCGCGTGCCGAGCTCTGCAGAGACCGAAGTGTTTTTCGTCAGCGGCAGAATACAGCCCGCCGCATGAATCATGCCGTCGCGAATGATCATGGCGCCGTCATGCAAAGGCGCCTTATTGAAGAAAATATTGCCCACAATCTGGCCGGAAGGCTCGCAGTTAATCTGCGTGCCGGTCTCAATGATATCGCCAAGCTTCGTTTTGCGCTCGAATACGATAAGCGCGCCCATTTTGAGCTGCTGCAAAATACCCACGCCGTCTACCACGGCGTTGATTGCCTTGCGGATCTGCGCGCGGTCATAGCTGCGGTCACGGCCTGTTACCACAGCCGCAATAGATTGTCCGACGTTGTTACGGCCCACTTGCTCGAGCGCCTTGCGGATTTCCGGCTGAAACACGATGAGGATTGCGACGAAAGCGAACTGGAAAAAATACGCCAGCACGCGGCTGACCATCACCAGATTAAAATACGAAGAAATAATAAACAGAATGACAAGCAGGAAAAGTCCCTTTACAAGCTGCCCCGCGCGCGTTTCGCGCACAAGCTTGACCACACCGTAGATCAAAAATGCAACGATGATAATATCAACGGCATCTTTAAATTGAAAATTCATGGCAATGCTCACCATCCACTCCCACCAGGAAGCAATGGCTTCAAAAACCTTATTCAAAGCATTCACCTCTTTGCACAGGATTCGGCGGTACATGCACACGGTGCACATCCGCTCCATACGATTTACTTTTTACAAAACCTAAATGCGTACTGTATATAGTTTAACACAAAGAGGTGGGGATGAAAAGGGGGAATTGTATGTTTTTTCCTGTTCTTTTCTATATTTTTTGATTTTTATTTACACTTTGTTCATTTTTATTCGACTATTCGCGCCGCACTTTCAGCCCGGAGCGAATAGACCGTGCGAATCAGCTCCGTAATGTCCCTGTCGGTCGTGAACGCACCCGGCGAAACGCGCACCGCGCCGCCGGGCGTTTCACCGTCCGTTCCCATTTTGCGGTGTACGAGCGGTGCACAGTGGAACCCACAGCGCACGGCAATGTTCCGCTTTGCAAGTACCTCGCCCACTTCTTCACTCTGCATGCCGCGCACGTTAAAGCCGAGCACCGGCACAAAGTACATCGTGTCCGGCATTGCGGTGTATAAAACAACATGCGGCATGTTTTTGAATGTCTCGTATACGCGGCGAATGTGGCGCATTTCCCTCTCCCGCAGCATGTATTCACCGTTCGTGCGCACAAAATCCATGCCCGCGCCGAGTGCGAGGATGCCCGGCACATTCTGCGTGCCGCTTTCAAGGTACTCCGGCATTTCCCGCGGCTGGTCCAGCTCCAACGCGCGCGTACCCGTGCCGCCCTGTATCAGGCTTTCCAGCTTTTCGCCGTTTTTCGTAATGAGCATACCTGTGCCCATCGGACCGTATAACCCCTTGTGTCCCGCGCAGCAAAGGTAATCGATGCCGTCGCGCTCCGCATGAATGGGAATCACCCCGCCGGACTGCGCCGCGTCCACACAGATCTCCGCGTCGTATATATGCGCAAGCGCCGCCAGCCGCTCCACAGGCACGCGAATGCCGAATACATTCGAGGCCTGCGTGCAGACAAACAACCTTGTGTTCTCGCGTATCGCATGACGGAACGCGTCGAGCGTCGCGTCGTTGTCGCCGGGCGTCACGGGCACAACGGTAAACGAAACACCGTGCGCCTCCATGGTTTTCAGCGGCCGCAAAACCGCATTGTGCTCCAAATCGGTCACAAGCACGTGGTCGCCACGCTTTAACGAGTGGATAACGATATTCAGCGACTGCGTGCAGCTCGGCTGAAACGAGATGCACTCCGGGCCCGCCGCACCAAAAAAGCTCGCCGCCTTCTGCCGCACATCGTAGACCGCTTGCGCCGTCTGCAAGCTCATTTTAAACCCGCCGCGGCCGGGGTTCGCGCCGAACTGCTCCAGCGCCTGCGCCATTTTGCGGCGCACCGAAAGCGGCTTTGGGTACGTCGTCGCGCTGTTATCGAGATAGATCATTTCTTTTCGCCCCGTTCCGCACGGTAGAACACTTTCACGCCTGCATCCCGCAAAATGCGCTCCGCTTCGTCCGTGCGCTGCGGAACATATACACCATAGCCGCAGCCGCTTTCTCGGG
>ENA-ORTN01003060-ORTN01003060.1-human-gut-metagenome-genome-assembly--contig:-NODE-3060-length-12351-cov-2.833604_pt1 | contig 12351 bp, 10 predicted proteins | sample MGYA00242070_ERZ509189 | MGnify/ENA primary metagenome ERZ509189 (study PRJEB26280, sample SAMEA2338821) | human gut metagenome | biome: human gut; feature: human-associated habitat; material: faeces...
ATTATCAATCATTTTAATGGACAAAATACAAATCTTGATTTCTATGAGTCACTTATCGAATCTTTTGAACATATGAAACAATATCAAACCTTTTTAAAACAGGCTTGCTTAATGGATGGACAAAATTGTTTAAAGGAATACATTCCTAAACATTGTGAGGAATTTGATTTAAAATGGCATCAACAACTTTATGGTGAAAAACTAATGCCAGACGCCTTAAAATTTGCAACGATATATCATGCGAATGCTTCAAGTGCAATGACTTTGTCATGGATTTTATCGGATATGAAAGTCCCTGTAGAAGAAATGGCAAAAATGATTACCCAAATGCGAGGACTTGGAATGGATGATTTATTTCAAGGAAGTGATTGTACAACAAATCCTTATAAAATTGACAAATAGTCTTTTTTGTCAATTTGTTGACAGAGTAATTTAATTATAAATTACTCTTTTTTTTTTAGCGTATTACAATAAGAGTGAAAGAAGGGAAATGTATGAAAAAGACACTTTATTTAATGAGACATGGACAAACCTTATTTAATTTACAACATAAGATTCAAGGATGGTGTGATTCGCCACTTACAGAATTAGGAATCAAACAAGCGAAAGTTGCGGGAAAATGGTTTAAAGATCACGATATTACTTTTGATCATGCTTATTCAAGTACGAGTGAAAGATGTTGTGATACATTAGAACTTGTGACAGATATGCCTTATGTACGTACTAAAGGTTTAAAAGAAAACTATTATGGAGAGTTAGAAGGAGAAAGTGAAAGATTAAATTCTCATTTAACACCTAAAGATTGTGAAACATTCTATTTACAATATAAAGGAGAATCCTCTAATACGACAAGAGACCGTATGGTAAAAACTTTAACAGAAATTATGAATAAAGAAGACCATCATAGTGTTTTAGCCGTGAGTCACAGTGGGGCTTGTTTTAACTTTTTAAGAGCTTTCCAAGATCCTATGGAAGAATTAAAAAAAGGATTTGGAAACTGTTGTATTTTTATTTATGAATTCGATAATGGAACATTTACATTAAAAGATGTAATTAGGCATCAAATCTAGGAGGAAATATGGAATACGTTAATTTAGGTAATACAGATATTAAAGTTTCAAAAGTATGTTTAGGATGTATGGGCTTTGGTGATCCACAAGCAGGAATGCATTCTTGGACACTTCCTTATGAAGAATCCAAAAAAATCATTAAACATGCCCTTGATCAAGGAATCAACTTTTTTGATACAGCAATGGGTTATCAAGGTGGAACATCAGAAGAATATTTAGGACGTGCAATTAAAGAATTTTCAAAAAGAGAAGATGTTGTTATTGCGACTAAATTTATGCCACGTAGCCAAGTACAAATTGACCAAGGAGTCAGTGCTCGAGAACATATTGAAACATGTTTAAATAATAGTCTAAAAAGGTTACAAATGGATTATGTAGATCTTTATATTCTTCATCGATGGGACAATGTAACACCCATTAAAGAAACAATGGAAATCTTAAATGATCTTGTTAAATCAAAAAAAGTAAGAGCCATTGGTGTTTCTAACTGTTTTGCTTGGCAAATTGCTCGGGCTAATGAAATTGCCAAAAACAATGGATGGGCAACTTTCCAATCAATTCAAGGACATTACAATCTTATTTTTAGAGAAGAAGAAAGAGAAATGAAACCTTATTGTGATTTAATGGGGGTTTCGATGACACCATACAGTTCACTTGCTTCTGGAAGACTTTCTAGACATCCAGGAGAAACATCTAAAAGATTAAAAGAAGATACCTATGCTAAAGGAAAATATGATGAAAGTGAAAAAGAAGATCTTGTTATCATTCAAAGAGTTGAAGAACTTGCCAAAAAAAGAAATTGTTCAATGTCAGAAATTTCTTTAGCTTGGTTGATGTCTAAAGTAACTTCACCCGTTGTTGGTGCAACTAAATTAAGTCATATTGATACAGCTTGTAAGGCTTGTGATTTAAAATTAACAGTTGAGGAAATGAAATATTTAGAAGAATGTTATAAACCACATCCATTAGTGGGTGTCATGAAAGAAAATAATCAATAAAAACAAGAAAGATTCTTTTCTTGTTTTTTATTTTTTGTTATATTATAAAAGATGAACAAGAAAGAGAGTAGATAATATGGGTATTGTAGTAATTGGTGCAGTTTTTGTAGATATTAAAGGATTTCCACTAGATGCATATATTCCAACTGGAAGAAATGCAGGACATATTAAATATATTCATGGTGGTGTAAGTAGAAATGTGGTAGAAGATATAGCAAACATTGAATTACGTCCAACATTTTTATCAATTGTTGATGATAGTGCTTTGGGAGAAGATGTTATTCGTAAATTACAAAGACATAAAGTTAATACAGAATATGTTCAAAAAATTCCTGAGGGAATGGGAACATGGCTAGCTGTATTTGATAATGATGGTGATTTGGCAGGTTCTATTTCTCAACGTCCAAATTTAATGCCAATTTTGGATTTAATTAATGAAAAGGGCGATGAAATATTCAAAGATTGTGATTCAATTGTTTTAGAAGCTGATATTGATCCTGAAATTATAAAAACTGTTTTAGATTATTCAAAAAAATATAACAAAAAAGTATTTGGTGTTATTTCGAATATGACACTTGCAGTTGATAGAAGAGACTTATTACAACAATTTGATTGTTTGGTATGCAATGAATTAGAGGCAGCTATTTTCTTTGCTGAAAATTATAGTAAAAAAAGTCCAAAAGATTTATGTGAAATCATTTATCAAAAAGTTTCTGCAGGAGCTATTAAATCAATGGTTGTTACAATGGGAAGCAAAGGAAGTATTTATGCCGATCATTTAGGAAATAAAGGAATCTGTCCTGCTAAAAAAGTAACTGTCAGTGATACAGCATCTGTGGGTGATGCTTGTTGTGCAGGGTTAACAATAGGACTTACTTATAGAAAAGATCTTTCTGATGCAGTTGAAATTGGAACAAAATTAGCAGCTTCTGTTATTACATCATCAGAAAATGTATGTCCACGTTTTTTACCACGTGAATTGGGATTGGATATGGATGTATCTGATTGTTAAAAATATCCTAAAGGATTAGGATATTTTTTTTGACAGTCTATAAATAAAGTTATAGAATATGTGCAAGTAGGTGAATTTTATGGATTTAAAGAAAATAAAAATAACAAAACAAGCTAAAATATGTTTGAGTCTCCTTATAGCCATTATCATGCTTCTTTTTATCATTATTATTTTGTATAATGATAAATTTTATCCAAATACCTCAATAGGTGGAATAGATGTTTCAAATATGACTTTGTCAGAAGCTAAAAATGCTGTTCAAACGGATTTGAAAAATCATGTTCTTGTTATTAAAGGTAGAAATAATGCAAAATATGAATTAAGAGGCGCGGATATTGATTTGAATGCTAATTATGAAAAACAAGTAGAAGATTGCTTTAAAAAGACACATGGATTATTTTCGTTTTATAAAATAATTTTAGGTGAAGATTTTGATGTAAATTTTGATGTTTCTTATAATAAAGAGGCCTTTAAAAATAATCTTTCTCAATCATTTTTAATAACAGGAGATAATTATACAATTACAGCACCAGTAGATGCACATGTGGAATATGATAAGGTTGCTAAAAGTGGTAAAATTATTAAAGAAAAACAAGGAAATCAATTAGATCAAGATAAGTTTTATAGTTATGTTGAAAAGTCTATTCAACAATTAAAGACAAAAGTCAATTTAGATAAGGCAAATGTTTATTTAAAACCAAAATATGTACAAACTGATAAAGAGGTACTAAATGAGCTAAGCCAGTATAATAATTACTTATGTCGTTGGGTTCGTTTTGATATGGGTGAAAAACACTATGAAACAATTTCCCCTAAAGAAATTAAAGATTGGATAGTTATTGGTGATGATGCTTCTGTTTCAATTGATCAAGAAAAAATGGCACAATGGGTTGAAAAATTCTGTTTGAAATACAAAACAGTAGGAAAAACAAGAAAATTCAAGTCACATACTGGTGAAGTATTAGAAGTATCTGGTGGAGATTATGGATGGCAAATTGATTATAGTCAAACTGTTGATCAAGTTTATAAAGCGTTGACAGAAAATAATACGCAAAGTGATGTAGATGCATATGTAAAAAATAAAAGTAATACAAACAAGAAAAAATTACTTAAGAAGTTAGAACCTATTTATAAAAATAAAGCTTACAAAATGAACTTTGAAAATCCAACAGAAGATTATAATACTCAAACATATAGTGAAGTAGATATTTCAGAGCAAATGGTTTATGTCTTCCAAAATGGACAAGTTGTTTATAGTGCAAAATGTGTAACAGGACTTCCAAGTGATGCAACACGTTCTACTAAAACAGGATGCTGGTATATAAAAGATAAAAAACTCGAATATACTTTAACAGGTGCGGATTATACAACACCAACTAAATATTGGGTTCGTATTACATGGACTGGAACAGGATATCATTATATGAATCGAAGTGATTGGGATAAATGGTCGCCTGAATTATATAAAACAAGAGGTTCCCATGGATGTGTTAATTTACAATTAGAAGATGTTAAAAATATTTACAATCTTGTTTCTATGAGAGACATGGTATTTATACATGATTAGAAACCATCGAAAGATGGTTTTTTAATTTGCAAATGAATTGCATATTTATTGACATAATAAAAGAGGAATGCTAGAATCTAGTAAAATGCAAATGAATTGCAAATTAGAGGTGGTAATATGCGTTATAAAACGAAAACTTTTCAATTGATTGAAAATTACTTGAAAACGTGTTGTGATAAATGCTTTCGAGCACATGATGTTTACGATTATATCGTAGCAAATGAAATGAAAGTAAATATCTCAACTGTTTATAGGAATTTAGAACAGTTTGTTGAAGCAGGACAATTAATTAAATATAAATCGGGGAATAATGATGTTTGGATGTATCGTCTCAATCAACAGTTTAGTCAATGTCATGAACATCTTCATTTACAATGTAAAGAATGTGGAAAAATTATTCATATAAAAAAAGAAGCGATGGATTCTATCATCGCAATGCTAGAAAAAGATTATAAATTCTTTTTAGACTGTGATATTTCTACTATTGGTGGTTTATGCAAAACATGTAAGATGAAAAAGGAGTTAAAATGAACAAATTATTAAAATACACATTTATGTTATTATGCTGTTTTTTGCTGATGGGATGTTTACCTTTAGATAAAGAAACAGATAAAAAAAGTATTGTTTGTACAACGTATGCCCAATATAATTGGTTACAAGAAATTATTGGGGAGAATAATTCAACATTTGAACTTACTTTACTTATTAAAGATGGAGCTGATTTACATAGTTATCAGCCAACAATTCAAGATTTAGCAAAGGTATCATCTGCTGACTTATTTGTATATGTTGGTGGAGAATCCGAACAATGGGTAAGTGATGCGTTAAAAGAAGCAAAAAATAAAAATATGTTAGTTGTTGATATGATGGATGTTTTAAAAGAGAGAATCAAGGAAGAAGAACATGTGGAAGGAATGAAAGAAGATCACGACGAAAATGAAGATGAAAGTGAATATGATGAACATGTTTGGCTTTCACTTATTAATGCACATGAAGTGGTTCGCTATCTATCAAATGAAGTGCAAAAATTAGATGATGTCCACAAAAAAACATATGAAGAAAATACGATACGCTATTTAAATGATATTGATGATTTAAATCATCAATATGAACAAGTGGTAGAAAATGCCACTACTAAAACATTACTTTTTGCAGATCGTTTTCCATTTAGATATTTACTGGATGATTATGATCTTAATTATTATGCAGCTTTTCCTGGATGTTCTGCAGATGTCGAAGCAAGTTTTTATACGATTACTTTTCTAGCAAATAAAATAGATCAATTGGATTTAAAAAGTATTTTTGTTATTGATCAAACAAATTTAAAAATTGCACAAACAGTTAAAGATAATACAAAAAAGAAAAATCAAAAAATCATGTATTTAGATTCTTTACAGTCAGTTGATGATCAGAAAATCAAGGATGGTTATAGTTATTTAAAGGCAATGAAATATAATTTAAAAGTGCTTAAAAAGGCATTATAGAATAAGGAGATATTATGTCATATATAAAGGTAGAAGATTTATCATTGGGATATGATAGTGAAATTGTTTGTTCAAATATAAATTTTGAAATTAATAAAAATGACTATTTATGTATTATAGGAGAAAATGGGGCAGGGAAAAGTACCTTGATCAAGACAATTTTAGATTTAAAAGAAAAAACTGGACATTCAACAATGGCAGTTACAGCAGATGGAACTGCTAACGGTAAATTATTAGGAGTTGTTACTGGAAGAGATTATCGTATTTCTCGTTTATCAATGGATACAAAAGTTGAAACTTTTATGACACCATATGATAAACTAATTTGTGCAGATTTAGGAACATCTCTTAAAGAATGTAATGATATGATTTGGGATAACAAATTAAATTCATTACCTGTAGTAGATGCTGAACAAAGATTACATTATTTCGTATTTAGAAAAGACTATGAAAATAGAAAAAATAATCCAAATGAATTATTAGATGAAAATAAACGTTACATTGTTGGTGCTGGAATCAACACACGTGACTATGCTACACGTGTTCCTGCATTAGTAGAAGCTGGTGCTGATGTTTTATGTATCGATTCATCTGAAGGATTCTCAGAATGGCAAAAATTAACAATCGATTGGATTAGAGAAAATTATGGTGATACTGTTAAAGTAGGTGCCGGTAACGTTGTTGATGCAGAAGGATTTAGATTCTTAGCTGAATGTGGTGCTGATTTCGTTAAAATTGGTATCGGTGGAGGATCAATTTGTATCACTCGTGAACAAAAAGGTATTGGTCGTGGACAAGCTACAGCAACAATCGAAGTAGCTAAAGCAAGAGATGAATACTTTAAAGAAACAGGAATTTATGTACCAATTTGTTCAGATGGTGGTATCGTTCATGATTATCATATGACATTAGCCTTAGCGATGGGTTCTGATTTTATTATGCTAGGTAGATATTTCTCAAGATTTGATGAATCTCCTACAAATAAAGTTCAAATTAATGGACAATATATGAAAGAATATTGGGGTGAAGGTTCTGCTCGTGCTCGTAACTGGCAACGTTATGATATGGGTGGAGATGCTAAACTTTCTTTTGAAGAAGGTGTAGATTCTTATGTACCATATGCTGGAAGTTTAAAAGATAATGTTGGTTTATCATTATCAAAAATTAAACATACAATGTGTAACTGTGGTGCTTTAACAATCCCTGAATTACAACAAAAAGCTAAAATCACTTTAGTATCAGCTACTTCAATTGTTGAAGGTGGCGCACATGATGTTGTGTTAAAAGACGCTAAAGAACAAAAATAAGACTTCGTTGAAGTCTTTTTTTTATTTTTAGACATATTGTTATATGGGGTGACAAAATGGCTGGTAAAGTGTATGAAATCATGACCAAGGCAACTTTATCAAAAGGAACGAAAAAAACGATTTCTAAATATGATTATGTTGTTAATGAGATTGATAAAATACTAGGATGTTGGATTTGTAATCATCAATATCAAGGAATCATTAGGGAGCATCAAGCATTTATAGAAGGAAGTTTTGATTTGCATATTTGGTATAGTCATTTAAATGAAAGTTATTTATTAAAACAACAAGTGCATTACCAAGATGCTATTGATTTAAATATGAAAGATCATCAACTCAGTCAAAATGATCAAATTATTGTTGAAAGTCAATACTTACCTCGATGTATCCATGCAACCTTAGAAAATAAAACAATGCACATCGAAATAGAAAAACAAATGTCTTTAAAAATCATTGGTAATACAACAATTCTTGTAGAAAGTAAAACAAATGATGAAGAACTTGAAATGAAAATTAATCCCGATTTCATAACATAGAAAGATGTTTCTTTCTATGTTATAATAATCAACGAATTAGAATGAGGTGTAAAAATGAAACAAAAATACAGTCCAATGATGATGCAATATTTAGGTATCAAGGAACAAAATAAAGATGCTATTGTGATGTTTAGATTAGGGGATTTCTATGAAATGTTCTTTGATGATGCGATGATTGTTTCTAAAGAACTAGAACTTGCTTTAACAGGGAAAAATGCCGGCGCTAAAGAAAGAGTTCCAATGTGTGGGGTTCCTTTTCATAGTGCGAGTGGATATATTCAAAAATTAGTAGATAATGGACATAAAGTCGCGATTGTTGAACAATTAACAGATCCTGGAAAAAAAGGTATTGTTGAACGTGGTGTTGTTCAAATTGTCACACCAGGTACTATTTTTGATGAATCAATGACAAAGAATAAAAATAATTATATCGCGTGTATGATGATTTTTGATTTTGTTTATACGCTTGCTTTTTGTGATATTACAACAGGTGAATTTCAAGTCATCAATATTGATAAAAAGGATCATCTTTTAAATAATCAATTAGCTTCGATGGAAGTTAAAGAAATTGTTGTTAAAAGTGATTGTACATATAACTTTAATGATTCAATTATGGTATCTCATTATGATAATGAAACATTTAATGAAAAATATCGAGATATTTTTCATAATATAAAAGATTTAAAAGAAATCAAAGTATCTACTTTATTATTAAATTATTTAATTGAAACACAAAAAAGAGACTTGGAACATCTTCAAATGATTGAAGAAATCAATAATCAAGATTTTATGACAATGGATCTTTATACTAAAAAATCATTAGAATTAACTGAAAATTCTAAAGATCATGAAAAATATGGTTCCTTATTTTGGTTATTAGATATGACAAAATCAGCAATGGGAGCAAGACTTTTAAAAAATTATATTGATCGACCACTTTTAAAAAAAGAAGCCATTGAAGAAAGATTAGATATTGTTGAAATCTTTACTCAACAATTTATTCAAAGAGAAAGTATTAAAGAAATATTAAAAGAAATCTATGACTTAGAAAGACTATCAAGTCGTATTGCTTTTGGAAACATTAATGCAAGAGATTTAAAATGGATTGCTTCTTCTTTAAAAGTCTTACCAGAATTAAAACAACAACTTTATTCATTCAATGAACCTTTAACAGATCAATTAGCCAATCAAATCATTGATCTATCACATATTACAAAACTCATTGATGATGCTATTATTGATAATCCTCCTCTTACGATTAAAGAAGGAAATATTATCAAAGATCATTTTAATGAAGAATTAGATGAATTACGTTATTTAAGAGATCATGGAAAACAATGGTTAGTTGATTTTGAACAAAAAGAAAGAGAAAAAACAGGTATTAAAAACTTAAAAGTTGGGTATAATCGTGTCTTTGGTTATTATATTGAAGTTACAAAAGGAAGTTTAGATCTTGTTAAAGATGAATTCGAATATACAAGAAAACAAAGTTTATCGAATGCAGAAAGATTTATTACGCCTGAATTAAAAAATATGGAAAGTAAGATTTTATCGGCACAAGATAAAATTCAAAAATTAGAATATGTTTTATTTACTCAAGTTAGAAATGAAATCAAAAAAGAAGTCCATTTGATTCAAGATGTTTCGAAAATTATCGCGCGTGTAGATGTTTATCAATCTCTTGCAATGTTAGCAAGTGAAAATAGTTATGTAAGACCTGTCTTTAATGATCAAAAAATCATGGATATTAAAGAAGGTAGACATGGTGTCATTGAAAAAGTCATGGGGCATGGTAAATATGTACCTAACGATGTTTCAATTGATGAAAATTCACCAGTTGTCTTAATTACAGGGCCAAATATGGGTGGTAAATCGACTTATATGAGACAAGTAGCTTTAATTGTTATTATGGCGCAAATTGGTTCGTTTGTTCCTGCTAAATATGCGAATCTTACAATCTTTGATCAAATCTTTACGCGTATTGGAGCAAGTGATGATTTAATTAGTGGTCAATCAACTTTCATGGTAGAAATGTTAGAAGCGAATAATGCTTTACGTTTTGCTAGTGAAAAATCGTTGATTTTATTTGATGAAATTGGTCGAGGAACAGCAACTTTTGATGGAATGGCTATTGCCCAGGCAATGATTGAATATATTGCCAGTGAAATTCATTGTATGACATTATTTTCAACCCACTACCATGAACTTACATTTTTAGAAGATAAAGGTCTTGGTATCCAAAATGTTCATGCCAGTGCTCGAGTAGATAATGATCATTTAGTATTTGAATATTTAATTAAAAAAGGACGTTCTAATAAATCTTATGGGGTCAATGTGGCTAAACTTGCTAAATTACCAGATGAAGTAATCAATCGTGCTAATTTAGTATTAGAAACACTTGAAGAAAATAACGTAGAAGATTGTTTAATTGAAGAAAAACAAGTTCAAGTTATTGAAAAAGAAAGTGAAGTTGAAAAATATTTAAAGACAATTGATCCAATGGCTTTATCACCATTAGATGCTTTGTCAACTTTAATCGAATTAAAGAAATTAGTAAAGTAGAGGTGGCCTATGAAAATAAAACAACTTGATGATATTTTAGCAAATAAAATAGCAGCTGGTGAAGTCATTGAAAGACCAGCAAATGTTGTCAAAGAATTAGTTGAAAATAGTATTGATGCCTCTTCTTCTAAAATAGATATTATTATAGAAGAAGGAGGAATGAATTTAATTCAAATTATTGATGATGGATCAGGAATGGATAAAGAAGATGCATGTCTTTGTTTTTCAAGACATGCAACAAGTAAAATCTATAATGATCAAGATTTATTTTGTATTCAAACATTAGGCTTTAGAGGCGAAGCTATTCCTTCCATTGCTTCTATTTCTCGTTTTGTTTTAAAAACCAGTGATGGAAGTCAAGGATCAACAGTAATTTATGAATTTGGTAAATTTATTGAACAAAAACAAAGTGATCTTAATAGAGGAACAAATATTTCTGTTTCAAAGCTTTTTCAAAATGTACCAGCAAGATTAAAATATGTAAAATCTGTCAATGCTGAATTTGCACATATACAAAATTATGTAGAAAGACTTTCTTTATCTCATCCAGATATTGCTTTTACTTTAATACATAATGATAAGATGACTTATAAAACAAATGGAAATGGAAATTTATTAGAAGTTATTCATCAGATTTATGGGTTATCTGTGGTTAAAAATATGTTGAATTTAAAAGCTGGAAATGATGAATTTCAAATAGAAGGTTTTATTGGCAAAATTGAAGTGAATAGGGCAAGTAAGAATCATATTGTTACGATGGTCAATCATCGTATTGTTAAAAATCAAGTAGCAATCGATGCTATTAATCAAGCATATCGTAAATATTTAGCAGATAATCGTTATCCTATTGCAGTCATCAATATTGAAATTGATCCTTATTTAGTGGATGTCAATGTTCATCCAAGCAAGTTAGAAGTTAAGTTTTCTAAAGAATACGAATTAAAACAATTAATTTTTGATGCGGTATCTAAAACTTTAGAAAATGTAAATTTAACCTATCAAGTTAAAGAAGAAAGACCAATCTTTAAACCACAACTAGATCAAATGGATCTAGATATTGATTTTAGACAAGAAATTCCTACAAAAGTTCAAGAAAAACCACAAGCTTCATTTATTCAAGAAAAAAAACAACCACTATTTGTACATGAAGAAAAAAATGAATATATGCGAAACACCTATACCAGAATGTGAATTAGATACATATGAAGCTGTAGCATATGAGGAACAATTTACTTTTGATGACTTGAAAAATGTTTTAACAAGTAATGAAATAAAAATGCTTAGACAACATTTTATAGAAGGATATAGTATAAAAGAAATATCAATAGCAAATTCTATGAAAATAGGGACAGGGACGATGAAATTTAGCAGAATGTATAAAAAAATAAAAAATTCAAAATGTTAGAACGAAAATATTTATGCGTGTTTTAAATATCGCTAATAAACTTTACATTTTTATTTGAAAAATACTCTTTAATATATAGTTTTAAAGAGAAAGGTGATAAAAATGACAAGTGATAATATTACAGTTATTATGAAACCAACGAATCAATGCAATTTACGTTGTAAATATTGTTATCATGCAGATAATGGATATGACAAAGAATGACGGATCAAGTATTAGAAAAAGCTATAGCTGTTACAGCTCCGTTTTTTAAGAGAGTTGAATATAATTGGCACGGAGGAGAACCTCTGATTATGGGACTGGATTTTTATGAACGTGTATTATATTACCAAAAAAAATATCGACAAGGTCCGGAACATCACATAATAAATACTATGCAAACTAATGGAATATTAATAACACAAGAGACT
>ENA-ORTN01003083-ORTN01003083.1-human-gut-metagenome-genome-assembly--contig:-NODE-3083-length-12292-cov-3.114407_pt1 | contig 12292 bp, 10 predicted proteins | sample MGYA00242070_ERZ509189 | MGnify/ENA primary metagenome ERZ509189 (study PRJEB26280, sample SAMEA2338821) | human gut metagenome | biome: human gut; feature: human-associated habitat; material: faeces...
AGAGCCGGCCATCGGATGCCCGCCGATAAAGCAGTCCTCCATTGCGAGGGCAGTCACTTCTTCATGAATGTCTGTTTTGACACTTCCGACATCTGTGATGATACATCCCTTTTTGATATTTCCCTTTAACTGGCGCAGGTATTCGATATTTCTTTTGACCGGTGTGCACAGAAAAATATAATCGCAGTCATAAAAATCTTTGATCTCACATAAATTCTGATTGGAGATCAGATGTTCTCCGTAAGCTTCGGTAATGGTTTCCTGATGACCGGCAGTTGCGATAATGGTTACATCAGGGTAAAGTGTATGAATTTTTTTTGCAATGGACCCTCCGATCAAACCAAGTCCGATAAATCCTATTTTCTGAAACAAATCATGTTCCCCCATAAGTCATTTTTGTATATTTAGAAAGTCTTATACATCATATCCACATTTTATGAAAAAGTCAACACGTTAAAGTATAAAAGTGATTGGTTAAAGCATAAAAGCGATTAGTTATTTCATGAAAAAGGAAAACAGAACATTTTCTACGAATATGTACAAATTGTGAATATTGTGTAAACAATCAAATGAAAATTGCTAAAAATGTTCAAAATGCATACATAATATATAAACAATCCAATGATAATATAATAATAGTTAGTAAATATGAATAATTATATTGTAAAAAAGTGGAAAATTTAGTAAAATATAACCATTAACAACATTCGGTGATGACGAAACAAAATCATCAATGAAAAATGTATGGGAGGATTTGCTATGAACGTTTACACAACTGACAAAATTCGTAATGTGGTTCTCTTAGGCCATGGGGGATCCGGCAAGACAAGTCTTGTCGAGGCAATGGCTTATCTTGCTGGAATGACAACCCGCATGGGAAAAGTTGCAGACGGCAACACAATCAGCGATTACGACAAGGAAGAGACAAAACGTCTTTTCTCCATCAACACTTCCGTGATCCCGGTTGTCTGGGGCGATACGAAGATCAACATCCTTGATACACCCGGATATTTTGATTTTGTAGGGGAAGCAGAAGAGGCAGTGAGCGTGGCAGATGCTGCGATCATTGTAGTTTCCGGTAAGGCAGGGATCGAGGTCGGAACGAAGAAAGCATGGGAGATGTGCGAGAAATACAAACTTCCGAGAATGGTATTTGTAACGGATATGGATATTGACGAGGCAAGCTACCGGCAGGTTGTGGAAGATCTTCAGCAGATGTACGGCAAGCGCATCGCACCGTTCCATCTCCCGGTCAGAGAGAATGGACAGTTTGTCGGATATGTCAATGTGCTGCAGCAGAGAGCCAAGAGATGGAAAGAAGATGGAACCGTAGAAAAGTCTGATGTTCCGGATTACTCCAAAGACAACTTAAATATCTGCAGGGAAGCATTGATGGAAGCTGTCGCTGAGACGAGTGAAGAGTTTATGGAACGCTATTTTAACGGCGAAGAGTTCTCAGAGGATGAGATCCGTCAGGCACTCCGTGTGAATGTGGCAGACGGCAGTATAGTTCCGGTTCTGATGGGTTCCAACACACTGGCAAGAGGAATGTATACATTGCTGGTCGATATTGTGAAGTATCTGCCAAGTCCGGAAAAACGTTCCTGTACCGGTATCAATGCCAAGACGAATGAAGTGTACAGTGCAGATTATGATTTTGCAAAACCAAAGTCAGCTTATGTATGGAAGACGATCGTAGATCCATTTATTGGAAAATACTCCCTGATCAAAGTGAATTCAGGCGTTTTGAAAACGGATGATGTGTTATATAACCATCACAAAGATGTGGAAGAAAAAATCGGAAAACTGTATGTGCTCTGTGGAAACAAACCGGAGGAAGTAAAAGAACTTCATGCAGGTGATATCGGTGCTTTGGCAAAATTAGCAAGCCCGGCAACCACGGATTCCCTTTCCACAAAAGCAAATCCGATTTTGTATATTCGGACCTCAATCTCCACACCATATACTTACATGAGATATAAGGCAGTGAATAAGGGCGATGAGGATAAAATCTCACAGGCTCTCCAGAAACTCATGATGGAAGATCTTACACTGAAAGCGGTCAATGACAGTGAGAATGGCCAGACACTCCTCTATGGAATGGGAGACCAGCATTTGGAAGTTGCAGTCAGCAAACTTTTAAACCGCTACAAAGTGGAAGTTGAACTGAAGAAGCCTAAGATTGCATTCCGGGAAACGATCCGCAAGAAAGCAGATGTGGAGTACAAGTATAAAAAGCAGTCCGGCGGTCACGGACAATATGGACACGTCAAGATGACATTTGAACCATCCGGCGATCTGGAACAGCCATATGTATTTGAACAGACGGTTGTTGGCGGAGCAGTTCCAAAGAACTATTTTCCGGCAGTAGAAAAGGGAATTCAGGAATCCTGTCTGAAAGGTCCTGTCGCTGCATATCCGGTTGTCGGTGTGAAGGCAGTTTTATACGATGGTTCTTATCATCCGGTAGATTCCTCAGAGATGGCATTTAAAACCGCTGCAAAGCAGGCATTTAAGAAAGGCTTCTTAGAGGCTTCCCCGGTTCTCTTAGAACCGATCGCATCATTGAAAGTGGTCGTGCCGGATAAGTATACCGGAGATATTATGGGAGATCTGAACAAGCGGCGTGGACGTGTGCTTGGAATGAACCCGACAGATCATGGTTATCAGGAGATCGTTGCAGATATTCCGTATATGGAATTATTTGGCTATAACACGGATCTTCGTTCCATGACAGGTGGAAGCGGTACATATTCTTATGAGTTTTCAAGATATGAGCAGGCTCCGTCTGATATACAGGAGAAAGAGATTGCTGCAAGAGCAAGCAAAGTAGAGAAACTCGACGAGTAAAGGAGGAGATGTGGATTTATGAAGATCACAAGAAATATTTTCATAATTTTATATGCAATACTTCTTGTGATCAACGATCCACAGGTCGCACGTGCCCATACGATCGAAGGAATCGGAATCTCTCAGGCAGGTATCATTGAAAACAAACCTGTTTATGTTGATCCGTATGAAGAAACCGGTCAGAAGGCATATCATATTACCTATATTCTGAATGGAGGAGAGAACAGCATTTCCAACCGTGAGGTCTATCACGAAAAGGAACTTCCGGTGACATTGGATGTCCCGGTGAAGGAAGGTTATAATTTTGCCGGATGGTATACAGACAGCAGTTATACAAAGAAGGTGACAGAGATCACAAAGAAAAGTCCTTCTGAACTTGTTCTTTTTGCAAAATGGACAAAGACAATCGACAGTTATCTGAACGTTGAGATGTATTCTTATCACACCGGAAATCTGCTTGCGATGAACCAGAAAGAATTAAGACAGTGCAGTTATAATTTTATGGATGAATTATCCATTCCGGGAATGCCTTCCACCAGAGAAAAAGATTATGTAAACAACTATATCAACACAGCAGATATGTGCATGCAGGGACTTTGTTTTACACCGGATTACGTGATCATGACAGCATACACTGAGGATAAAAATGAACCGGGAGCCCTGATGGTATTTGACCGGGAAACCGGAGATTATCTTGTGACACTTGGAATGAAAAAAGACAGTCACCTTGGTGGTGTTGCTTTTGACGGAGAAAATTTATGGGTATGTCACTCTAATTCCAATACACTAGAGCGTATCTCCTATGAATATATCAGGCTGATCGCGGAAGATGCACCTGGTTATTGTATTGATGCATCTGCAATTTCAGACGAATATTATCTGAGAAATACACCTTCCTGCATTACCTGTTATGGTGGCCGTATCTGGGTCGCAACTTACAATAAGATGTTCCGCTCCAAAATGTATGCATACACCTATGACACACAGTTAGACAAATTGGTTGCATTGAGTAATTACAATATTCCATGCAAAGTGCAGGGAATTGCATTTGATTCACAGGGTGCCGTATACTTAAGTACATCGCTTGGAAGAAGCAATTCTTCTTACCTGAAAGTATATTCTTCTCTGATTGCATTGAACCAGAGCCCGTCAACACCATCGGTTAAGGTGGAGATGCCTCCGTGCTCCGAGGAAATCGCAATTGTGGAAAATAACCTTTATGTTTTGTTTGAGTCTGCAAGCTCAAAGTATTTTGAAGGTACAGATGGCAAGGGAACCAGTGTAGCACCAATTGATAAAGTACTAAAAGTGAATGTTGCAACTATCTGGTAAGAAATTGCCAGATGGAAACATGCATCATAAAGTGTATGAGAAAGAAGCGGGCGGCCTCTATTGAGACTGTCCGCTTCTTTCTTTCATGAGCCGGATGATTTTATCTGCTTTTTCTGCTTCCTCCGGTGACATGCTCTGTTTTAATATCGAAATCATAAGTTCTGTTTCAGGCTTTGTGAACTGGATATTCTGCTTTTTGGCGGAGGAGAGCGTGCCGAGCAGAAATGGCATCATGTCTTTCATTTCGGTAGGTTTTTTACTGTTTGCAAAATTCATTAAAAAAGAAAGCTTTTCCGGTGACAGATTCTGAAATACCGGATTGGTTTTAAAAACATCATTTTCCATAGAAAATCCTCTCTGATTTTTTTACAACAAATAAAGGCTGATGGTGTTATCCTGCAAAAATTGTTTCATAGGTTTCAAGCATGGAAAACATATTGGTCAGCATATCGATCGTCTCAAGCTCTTTTGGGGTACAGAAAGGGCGGAGGCTGTTTAAAAGTGACTGTGGGTTGTTTTCCTCTTCCGGCAGGGAGCACATGGATAAGACCTGTTCTTCCTGTGAAAAGATATGAAGCGTATTTTGAAGTTCCATATACTTTATTAATATGGCAAATTGTTTTTTTTGTGAACTTTTCATGTATGGAATTACGGTTTTTAACATCTGGATCTCTCTTGTCTGTGTCATCGTATCGAAAGGGGTAAGTGGTGTAGCTTCGTCCATAAGAATTGCCTTTTTCTTTTATTTTATGTGCGAAAAGAAACAATATGCCAGATATGTCGCAAACGAATTTTCAAAGCATAGGATAGAGCGAGGAGGAAAAATGTCATGTTAGTGGTGGAAAATAACAGTGTTTATGAGATAGATGAAGAGTGTCTCAAAAGAAGAAGTGTGCCAGAGGAATGTGAGGTATACAAGAAGATTGTCAGAGAGCGGGAAGTGGCAAAGAACAAAGAGAAAACGGAAAAACCAAAGTAAACGACAAAAAACCACCCAGACCGTGAAGTCTGGGTGGTTTACCGGTCAGGGGAACTTTAGGTCCCCCATTGATGTCTGCCTGCGATTAGCAGAAGCCGTTTCCGTTACCACATCCGCCACAGCAGAGAAGAAGTAAGATGATCCATAAGCAGTCATTTCCACCGCCACATCCGTTGTTGCCACAGAATCCGCCGTTATTACCACAGCAGCAGCTCAATAAAATGATGATCCAGAGAATAGAGTTGCATCCTCCCTCATTACATCCACATCCACCACAGTTTGTTGCAGCTAAATCACTCATGTTAAATCCTCCAAATTTTTCTTACACTGTATCTTATGGAACAGAGGAGAATGTGTTACAGTTTTTGAAAAATAAATTTTTTTTGCTATTGAGATATAAAAATGGGTTTGCTATAGTTAAGTTAATCATAACAATAAAAGTATAAAATAATGATATAGAATCACAACGTACACAGGAGGATGAGGATGGAATTTGTAATGATCGTAGAGCCGGATGAGGTGGGGAGAAAAAGACTTGAGGCAGTTTTCCAGACAGAAAAGCCTTCTTTTTCTTATCAGATTACAGGGAGACCGGAGGAGGCACTGGATATATTAGAACATCAGAAAACAGATGTTTTAGTATGTGAGACGAGTCTTTCCGTACTCAGTGGAAGAGAATTTTTCACCATGGCAAAAATGATCTCGCCGGATACGGTCCGTGTGGCAATGACGAGTGCAGAGCATGTAAAAGACATCCTCTCTTTTCTGAATGAATGTGATATCTACAAATTGATCATGAAACCGTGTGCGTCATTTGCTGATTTTATCGAACCGGTGAATGCGGCATTGGAGTATCACCGCCTGAAAAAACAGGCAGAATCAGATCTTGAGCAGGCAAATATGAATCTCTTTTTCTCGGAGAAGGATTTTGAGAGAATTGAGGAGAGACAAAAGGAGAATGTCATGCTCTATAAGCAGGCAGCAGAGGTTGTCATGACGATGCTGAAGCAGCATTTGACGATAGGGCAGATGGATTCCGTGGGAGAATACATGATGGAACATTATCTGAGGGATCTGCTCGGATATTATCTGGAGACAATGATCCATGAAAATGGTAATTATCTGATGGGGTATAACCGGTTAAAAAATGAATTTCATCATGAGGATGCCGGACAAAGTTTCCATATGATAAAGAAAGAAGACTGCGAGATCCCACCGGAGATTTTCCGGAAGATTCTTTTCCTCCTGATGATACTCACAAAAGCATGCAGGCAGATTCTGGGTAAATATGCTGTTTCGGTTACCATGGAGACGGCATCTGAAAAGTTTTTTGTGGTACGTTTCAGTTGTGACTATTCGCAGAATCTCGATAAAAATGGACAGATCATTTACACCGGAGAGAATCAGGAATGTCACAAAGATATTATGGATCTGACAGAAAAAATTACGGACAGTATCGTATATCGTACGGTTTCCCTGGAAAAAGAAAACAGATATATCTTAAACTGTGCGATTGAGCGCAGAAATCATAGAGTGGATTCATAACCCAAAAGCGAACCATAACTAATTGTTATAATAAATATAAGATATTATGCATTGACAAATAGCAGCAAGAGTGCCTAAAATAAAGAAGGTATAATTGTATACAATTATGCATGTGAAAATAGTCAAATATTTTGCATATATATTCGTTTACTATAAGGAGGATGTTATGAGAGAAGTTGTAATGAATCAAAAGACAAATCTATTGCAGTTAGAAGAACATTTCTACCAGTTAGTGGATGTGGAAGAACCAAATGTATTCCATAATCTGTTTCCTTATGATGAAATTCCAAAGATTGCGTTTAATGACCGTATCGTGCCGCATAATATGCCGGAAAATATCTGGATCACAGATACGACATTCCGTGATGGACAGCAGTCAAGGGCTCCTTATACAACGGAACAGATCGTGACCATTTACGATTATTTACATAAATTAGGCGGACCAAAAGGTCTGATCCGCCAGAGCGAATTTTTCTTATACAGTAAAAAAGACCGCGATGCCGTATACAAATGTCTGGAACGCGGTTATAAATTTCCGGAAGTTACAAGCTGGATCCGTGCGAGCAAACAGGATTTCCAGTTAGTCAAAGATATCGGACTTCGTGAGACAGGTATTCTGGTAAGCTGTTCCGATTATCATATTTTCTATAAAATGAAAATGACAAGGCGTGAGGTTATGAACCTCTACTTAAGTGTAATCCGTGAATGTTTAGAGACAGGCATCAGTCCAAGATGTCATCTCGAAGACATCACAAGATCCGATATTTATGGATTTGTGATTCCATTCTGTGTCGAGCTGATGAAACTGATGGATGAATATAAGATACCGATCAAGATCCGTGCCTGTGATACGATGGGGTATGGTGTCAATTTCCCTGGCGCAGTGATTCCGCGGAGCGTACCGGGAATCATTTATGGCCTTACCACACATGCAGGTGTCCCATCCGAATTGATCGAATGGCATGGACACAATGACTTTTACAAGGCGGTCAACAACTCGACTACGGCATGGCTTTACGGTGCAAGCGGTGTCAACTGCTCTCTGTTTGGTATCGGAGAGAGAACCGGAAATACACCTCTGGAAGCAATGGTATTTGAGTATGCACAGTTAAAGGGAACCTTAGACGGCATGGACACAACTGTGATCACAGAGCTGGCAGAGTATTTTGAAAAAGAATTAGGCTATGTGCAGCCAAGCCGCACACCGTTTGTCGGAAGAAACTTTAATGTCACAAGAGCCGGTATCCATGCAGATGGTCTGTTGAAAAATGAGGAAATTTACAACATTTTTGATACGGGAAAATTTTTAAACAGACCACCACTTGTATCCGTATCCAATACATCCGGTCTGGCAGGAATTGCATTATGGATCAATTCTTATTATCATCTGCCAAAGGAAAAAGGCGTCGATAAGAATTCAGAACTTGTTAAGATGGTAAAAGTATGGGTAGACAAGCAGTATGAGGAAGGCCGTGTGACCGTTTTGACAGACAATGAGTTGGTAGAAGAGATCGGTAAGTGCTGTAAGAAATTAAAGATAGATACTTTGGAGAGATAATTATGGGAGAAGACAATTACTCCTTGGGTTCGAGAGTCTTTCATATGATAAGGGAGAACATTCTTTCCGGCAAATATGAGAGAGACGAGGAACTGAAGGAGAAATCAATCGGTGAGGAACTCGGCGTCAGCAGAACCCCTGTGAGGGAGGCACTGCGTCAGCTGGAACTCGAAGGTCTTGTCACGATCATTCCCAATAAAGGCGCTTATGTGGTTGGCATATCCCAGAAAGATATCAAAGATATTTATGAGATCAGAAGCCGTCTGGAAGGATTGTGTGCTAAGTGGGCTGCGGAGAATATCACGAAAGAACAGTTGGATGAGTTGGAGGAAAATATTTTTTTGTCTGATTTTCATGCAGCAAAAGGAAACGCAGAACAGATGGTTGAGCTGGACAATAAGTTCCACGAGATTTTATATACCGCAAGTGGCAGCCGGGAATTACGGCATGTGCTTTCCGATTTTCATCACTATGCCCAGCGTGTCAGAAAGATCACTCTTTCCGATAAGAACAGGGCAGTGGATTCAAATAATGAACACCGCAGGATTGTGGAGGCATTGAAACAGCATGATGCACAACTGGCAGAAACGCTTGCAAACCAGCACATTATGAAAACCATTGAGAATATGGATCACTATGGCTGGGATAATTTGTTAAAAAAGTAACATTTGTGAGATCCAAGAAAACAAGGCAGAAAGGAAAAATAAGCGATGGAAAAAATTAAAATGACAACTCCATTAGTAGAGATGGACGGAGATGAGATGACCAGAATTCTCTGGAAGATGATCAAAGATGAATTATTAACCCCTTTTATCGACCTTAAAACCGATTATTATGATCTGGGATTAGAGTATCGTAACGAGACAGACGATCAGGTGACGATTGATTCTGCAAATGCAACAAAGAAATACGGTGTTGCCGTAAAATGTGCAACGATCACTCCAAATGCAGCACGTGTCAAAGAGTACAATTTAAAAGAAATGTGGAAGAGTCCGAACGGAACGATCCGTGCAATCTTAGATGGAACAGTTTTCCGTGCACCGATCGTTGTAAAAGGAATTGAACCATGTGTGAAAAACTGGAAAAAACCGATCACGATCGCACGTCATGCTTATGGTGATGTTTACAAAGCATCTGAGATGAAGATTCCGGGACCTGGTAAATGTGAGCTTGTATACACTGATGAGGATGGAACAGAGACAAGAGAACTGATCCATAATTTCACAGGTGCAGGTGTGGTACAGGGACAGCACAATCTATGCAATTCCATTGAAAGTTTTGCAAAAAGCTGCTTCAACTATGCTTTAGATACAAAGCAGGATCTGTGGTTTGCAACCAAAGACACTATTTCCAAAAAATATGACCATACGTTCAAAGACATTTTTCAGGAAATTTTTGATGCGGAATACAAAGAAAAATTTGAAGAGGCTGGAATCACCTATTTCTATACATTGATCGATGATGCGGTTGCACGTGTCATGAAATCGGAGGGCGGCTATATCTGGGCTTGTAAAAACTATGACGGGGATGTCATGAGCGATATGGTATCGAGTGCATTTGGTTCCCTTGCAATGATGACTTCCGTGCTTGTCTCTCCACAGGGATATTATGAGTATGAGGCTGCACATGGAACCGTACAGCGCCATTATTACAAGCATTTAAAGGGTGAGGAGACATCCACAAACTCTGTCGCAACGATTTTTGCATGGACAGGAGCCTTGAGAAAACGTGGCGAGATCGATGGCATCAAAGAATTGCAGGATTTTGCAGATAAATTAGAAAAAGCTTGTATATCTACCATTGAGAGTGGTAAAATGACAAAAGACCTTGCGCTCATTACAACATTAGAGCATCCGACTGTGTTAAACAGTGAGGATTTCATCAAGGCAATCCGAACCACATTAGAAGGAATGTTATCATTATGATTTTATCTTGTCAGAATATCTCAAAGTCATTCGGGACTGACGAAATTTTAAAAAATGTAAGTTTTCATATTGAAGAAAATGAAAAAGCAGCGGTTGTCGGCATCAATGGTGCCGGCAAATCTACGCTGCTTAAAATAATTATGAAACAGGAAAATCCGGACGAGGGGGAAGTGACGCTCGCAAAAGATAAAACGATCGGTTATCTTGCCCAATATCAGGATGTTTCCGGCCACCATACGATCTATGAGGAAGTATTAGATTCTAAACGCGACATTATCGAGATGGAGGAACGGCTGCGTGATATGGAAACGCAGATGAACACACTCTCCGGGGAAGCATTAGAGCAGCTTTTAGATACTTACCATAAATTAAGCCATGAATTTGAACAGGTGAACGGATATGCATACCGCAGTGAAGTGACCGGTATTTTAAAGGGGCTTGGATTTACTGAGGAGGAGTTCGACAAGAAAATGAGCGAACTCTCCGGCGGACAGAAAACCCGTGTATCTCTTGGAAAACTGCTTGTGACAAAGCCGGACATCCTGCTTTTAGACGAGCCGACCAACCATCTGGATATCGAGTCAATCCGATGGCTGGAAACTTTTCTGATGAATTACAAGGGAGCTGTTTTAATCGTATCGCATGACCGGTATTTCTTAGACCGCGTCGTGAGTAAAGTGGTGGAGATTTTTCAGCACAAGGGTTATGTTTATCAGGGGAACTATTCGGATTATGCAAAGAAAAAGGCAGCAATCCGTGCAGCCATGATCAAGCAGTACTATAATCAGCAGCGTGAGATCAGGCATCAGGAAGAAGTGATCGCAAAACTGAAATCTTTTAACCGCGAGAAGTCAATTAAGCGGGCAGAGAGCCGTGAAAAACTGCTGGATAAGATCGAACGCATTGAGAAGCCGACCGAGGATAACACAGATATCCGGATTGTGTTAGAGCCGAATGTGGTCAGTGGAAATGATGTTTTAAAAGTGGAAGGGCTTGCCAAGGCATTCCCGCCATTACAGCTTTTTTCGGGAATTAATTTCGAAGTGAAACGCGGGGAGCGTGTAGCATTAATTGGAAATAACGGAACTGGTAAAACAACGATCCTTAAGATTATCAACGAGCTGATCTCCCCGGATGCGGGAACGGTAACACTTGGAAGCAATGTACATATTGGTTACTATGACCAGGAACATCAGCAGCTTCACATGGAGAAAACCATTTTTGATGAGATTGCGGATGATTATCCAAATCTGAATAACACGAAAGTGCGCAATGTTCTGGCAGCTTTTTTATTTACAGATGATGATGTCTATAAGCGGATTGAGGATTTGAGCGGTGGTGAGAGAGGACGTGTTGCACTGGCAAAATTAATGCTTTCCGATGCGAATTTTCTGATCCTCGATGAGCCGACCAACCATCTGGACATCACCTCAAAAGAAATTTTAGAGGAAGCACTAAAAAGTTATACTGGAACAGTATTTTTCGTATCGCATGACCGTTATTTTCTCGACAGAATTGTGGATCGTATTTTCGCATTTGAGGAAAATGGTACCCTGCACCAGTACGAAGGCGGATTTAGCGACTATTACGAAAAGTCCGGAGGTATGCAGGCAAAACAGGCTAAGATTGCGGAAAAGCCGAAGGGTAAAAAAGAATACAATAAGGACCGCGAGAAAAAACTCCGCTTTTCTTATAAGGAACAAAAAGAATACGAAGTGATCGATGAAGAAATCGCCGCGCTGGAACAAAAAATTGCTAAGCTGGATAGCGAAATAGAAATGGCTGCAACACAGTACAGCCGTTTAACGGAGCTGACACAGGAAAAGAGTGAACTGGAAGAACAGCTGGAGTTTAAGATGAACCGCTGGGTGGAATTAAATGAACTGGCGGAGCTGATTGAACAGCAGAAACAAAAATAAAATGATGCAGCAAAATACCATCAGACAAATTTTGACAAAAATACCTCCATATGATAGACTCAAATATGTATAATTTATAAAAAAATTATAACGAAAAAATAAACGATAGTGCTTATGAAACAAAGGAAAATGCTTTCATTCACGCTTTACCAGCTCGGGCTGTTTTTCCGCCAGGAGCTGCCGG
>ENA-ORTN01003092-ORTN01003092.1-human-gut-metagenome-genome-assembly--contig:-NODE-3092-length-12260-cov-6.768947_pt1 | contig 12260 bp, 8 predicted proteins | sample MGYA00242070_ERZ509189 | MGnify/ENA primary metagenome ERZ509189 (study PRJEB26280, sample SAMEA2338821) | human gut metagenome | biome: human gut; feature: human-associated habitat; material: faeces...
ATCCATATTATGTACCTCTTAAATCCTGTTCCGTGTGAAAATTTCGTAAATTTATTATAGCTTACACGCAGATAATATGCAACAAAAATAGAAAATGAGGGGAAGCATGAAAAGGTATGCTGACACGGCGGTGACAGCCGTTATCGGATTCTGCATTTTCGAGGGCATTACAGACGGCAGTGTGTCCGTAAATCCGCTGTTATGGGTTGTGCTTGGCAGATTGGCAGGCAGATAAAAGACGGCAAGATTTATGTTTGCATTTTAGTGCAATCCGTAGTATGATTATTTTGTAGTATTAGCGTTTATACGACTGTGAAAATACAGAGAAGGAGACAACATGAAATTTATAGCAATTGGAGAACTGATGTTAAGATTATCTCCGCCGAATTATGAAAAGATTGTTACAACACATGATTTTATTGTAAATTACGGTGGTGCGGAAGCAAATGTTGCAGTGTCATTGGCAAATCTTGGCGTAGACAGTACATTTTTTACGGTACTTCCGAATACCGATTTAGGAAAGTCTACGATTAATTACTTAAAGGCAAATGATGTACATACAAAGCACATTATCAAGGCAGACGGAAGAATGGGTCTGTATTACCTTGAGGAAGGTGTTGCCGTAAGAGCTTCCCAGGTTATTTATGACAGAGGAAACTCCGCATTTGCAGAATATGATTATAGTGATGTTGACTTTGAAGATATATTAAAGGATTATGACTGGCTGCATTTAAGCGGTATCACACCGGCGCTTTCTTACAACTGCCGTCGTATGATTGAGAACTATCGTTCCGGCTTGTTGTGGAAACTCTTCATGAGCTGTCCCGAGGTTCAGGAAGGATTGCAGAAGCTGGGATTTAAGGCTTAGGGATTTACGATTGAAGTTAGTATGCGACATGATGGAGCAGCTAAGCTTAAGTTGAATTTCTATATCACTATTCCCCTCCCCCTTCAGGGGGCCGGAGGGGATAATCAAAATTATATCATATGAAGAAATACACATTATTAGCAGCCTTGGCTTTCTCTGCCCTCACCGTGACGGCAACGCCCAAAGAAAACACATCCCAAGGCAATCCGCAGGAGATGGATAAATTCATTACGGAGCTGATGGGCAAAATGACGCTGCACGAGAAAATCGGTCAGCTCAACCTGCCGGTAACGGGAAACATCGTCACCGGACAAGCCAAGAGCAGCGACGTTGCCGGTAAAATCCGCAACGGTGAAGTCGGAGGTCTGTTCAACCTGAAAGGCGTGAAGAACATCCGCGAAGTGCAGAAACTTGCCGTAGAGAACAGCCGCCTGGGCATCCCCTTGCTGTTCGGTATGGACGTGATTCACGGTTACGAAACGGTATTCCCCATCCCCTTGGCACTCTCGTGCAGTTGGGACATGGAGGCTATAGAGAAATCGGCCCGTATCGCCGCCATTGAGTCGAGTGCAGACGGTATCTGCTGGACGTTCAGCCCGATGGTGGACATCTGCCGCGATGCCCGTTGGGGACGTGTATCAGAAGGCAACGGTGAAGACCCCTTCCTGGGTTCAGCCATTGCACAAGCCATGATTCGCGGTTATCAGGGCAAGGATATGAGTGCCAACAACGAGATAATGGCTTGCGTAAAGCACTTCGCACTGTATGGCGCCGGAGAAGCCGGCCGCGACTACAACACGGTGGATATGAGCCGCAACCGTATGTTCAACGAATACTTCCCTCCCTACAAGGCTGCCGTAGAAGCCGGTGTGGGTAGCGCAATGACCTCCTTCAATGAAATTGACGGCGTACCCGCCACTGCCAACCACTGGCTACTGACCGACGTTCTGCGCAACCAATGGGGCTTTGATGGCTTCGTGGTGACAGACTATACAGCCATCTCCGAAATGATAGACCACGGAATCGGTGACCTGCAGGAAGTATCCGCACGTGCCCTGACCGCCGGAACAGACATGGATATGGTAGCCGACGGATTTATCGGCACACTGGAAAAGTCTCTGAAAGAAGGCAAAGTGACCGAGGCCGACATTGACAAAGCCTGCCGACGCATCCTAGAAGCCAAATACAAGCTGGGACTGTTTGCCAATCCGTATAAATACTGCGACGTGAAGCGTGCCGAAAAAGAAGTGTTCACTCCCGAACACCGTTCCATCGCCCGCCAGATTGCCACAGAGACATTCGTACTGCTGAAGAACCAGGACAATCTGCTGCCCTTGCAACGCAAAGGCAATATCGCCTTGATTGGCCCGCTTGCCAACACCCGTGCCAACATGCCGGGCACTTGGAGTGTGGCAGCCACAGCAGACAAATACAGCACCCTGCTGGAAGGTTTCAAGAATTCTGTCGGCTCCAAGGCCAACATTCTCTATGCACAAGGCAGCAACCTGATGTACGATGCCGACTACCAGACACGCGCCACGATGTTCGGCCGTGAACTGCCCCGTGGCAATGACCAAGAACTGCTGGACGAAGCCCTGAAAGTAGCCGCACAAGCCGATGTCATTGTAGCCGCCCTCGGCGAGTCCTCCGAGATGAGTGGTGAGAGCAGTAGCCGTTCCGAACTGGAAATGCCGGACGCACAGCGCCACCTGCTGGAAGCATTGCTGAAAACGGGCAAACCCGTAGTATTGGTATTGTTCTCCGGACGTCCCGTAGTGCTGACTTGGGAGAATGAAAATGTTCCTGCCATCCTGAATGTATGGTTCGGAGGTAGTGAAGCTGCAGACGCCATTGCCGACGTAGTGTTCGGAGACGTTTGCCCCAGCGGTAAGCTGACCACCACTTTCCCGCAGAATGTGGGCCAGTTGCCTATGGCATACAACCACAAGAATACCGGCCGTCCTCTGAAAGAAGGCAAATGGTTCGAGAAGTTCCGCAGCAACTACCTGGATGTGAGCAACGACCCGCTGTATCCTTTCGGCTATGGCTTGAGCTACACCACCTTCCAGTACAGTGACATCACGCTCAGCTCCAAGCAACTGAATGCGGACGGCAAGCTGACCGCTTCCGTAACCGTAACCAATACGGGTAACTACGATGCAGATGAAATCGTACAGCTCTATATCCGCGACTTGGTGGGCAGCATTACCCGCCCCGTGAAAGAGCTGAAAGGCTTCGAGCGCATCCACCTGAAAAAAGGCGAAAGCAAGCAGGTGACCTTCACCATTACCCCCGAATTGCTGAAGTTCTACAACTACGACATACAGTATGTATACGAACCCGGCGAGTTCCATGTAATGATTGGACCCAACAGCCGCGATGTAAAGACTACGAGTTTTGAGTTGAAATAGGTATAGTTTTGCTTTTAGGTAAGAGGGCAGTCCGCGAAAACCGGGCTGCCCTTTTTTAACACCGTCACCAAATCTTTTTTGCATTTTGATTGTTCAGAGGAGAAACTGAATGATTTATCCACTAAAAAATCAATGTAATGAAGAAGAACCTAAACCTTCCCAAGAAGAAAACCGGAAGACTGAGAAACCTATTTCTGACGGTGTGCCTGCTGGCAAGTGTCGCCGCATCGGCGCAGGAGAAAACAGTAACCGGTACCGTGACCGATGCCCTGGGTGACCCGCTGATTGGTGCCACCGTATTGGTGCAGGGAACCTCCAATGGCGTGATTACCGACATAGACGGCCGGTACTCCATCCAGGCCACCCCGGAGAACACATTGGATTTTTCCTATGTAGGCATGGTGAAGCAAGCTGTCAAGGTAGGCAGCCAGTCGGTAATCAACGTCCAGATGAAAGACGACTCGCAGATGCTGGCCGAAACCGTTGTCATCGGTTATGGCAGCGCCAAGAAGCGAGACCTTACGGGCTCCATCACCAACATTAAAGGCGACGAAATCGCCAACAAGCCGGTGGTCAACCCCGTATCCGCACTGCAAGGAAAGATTGCCGGCGTGCAGGTGATAAACTCCGGCAAGGCAGGCTCCGACCCGGAAATCCGTGTACGCGGAACAAACTCCATCAACGGCTACAAGCCACTCTATGTGGTGGACGGACTGTTCAACGACAACATCAACTTCCTGAATCCGCAGGACATCGAATCCATGGAGATACTGAAAGACCCGTCGTCGCTCGCCATCTTCGGTGTGCGCGGTGCCAACGGCGTGATTATCATCACCACCAAGAAGGCGAAAGAGGGACAGACACGCGTCAATATCAACGGCTCGTTCGGTTTCAAGTCCATCACCGACAAAATTGCACTGACGGATGCCGAAGGCTTCAAACTGCTGTACAACGAACAGTTGAGGAATGAAGGCAACCCGGAATACAACTTCTCGGACTGGACGGGAAACACCAACTGGCAGGATGAAATCTTCCAGACTGGGTTCATCACCAACAACAACATCAGCATCACGGGTGCCTCGGACAAGAACAGCTTCTATCTCGGTGCGGGCTATGCTTACGAGCAAGGCAACATCAAGCACGAGAAGTACAGCAAAATCACGCTGAACATCAGCAACGACTATAAAATGACGGACAACCTCAAGGTAGGTTTCCAATTCAACGGGGCACGCATGCTGCCCGCCGACACGAAGAGTGTGGCTACAGCCCTGCGCGCAGCTCCGGTGGCGCATGTATTCAACTCCGAGTACGGCCTCTACACCTCACTGCCCGGATTCCAGAAGGCACAGATGAACAACCCGATGGTGGACGTAGACCTGAAGGCGAATACCACGAAAGCCGAGAACTACCGTGGCTCGGGCAACGTGTACGGGCAATGGGATTTCCTGAAACACTTCCAGTTCAAGGCCATGTTCTCCCTGGACTATGCCTCGAACAGCACACGGACATACACCCCGGTTATCCAGGTATATGACGCAAGCGTCGAGGGAGACATAGCCACGCTGGGCAACGGCAAGACCGGAGTGTCCCAAGCCAAAGAAACGGAAATGAAGGTACAGAGCGACTATCTGCTGACCTACACCAACTCCTGGGGAGACCACAGCGTGACGGCCACAGCCGGTTTCACCACCTACTACAACAAGCTCGAGAATCTGAACGGCGCCCGTACCCAAGGGGTAGGCCTGGTCATTCCGGACAATCCCGACAAATGGTACGTAAGTATCGGCGACGCAGCCACCGCCACCAACGGCAGTACGCAGTGGGAGCGCTCCACCGTGTCCGTGCTGGCACGCGTGCTCTACAACTACAAGGGCAAGTACCTGTTCAACGGCTCCTACCGCCGCGACGGTTCTTCCGCCTTCTCCTACACCGGCAACCAGTGGCAGAACTTCTACTCCGTCGGCCTGGGCTGGCTGATGAGCGAGGAAGCATGGATGAAGGACATCACCTGGCTGGATATGCTGAAACTGAAAGGCTCATGGGGCACACTGGGCAACCAGAACCTGGACCGCGCCTATCCCGCCGAACCGTTGCTGACGAATGCCTACTCCGCCGTGTTCGGCACCCCGTCTGCCATCTATCCGGGCTACCAGCTTGCCTACCTGCCCAACCCCAAACTGCGCTGGGAGAAGGTGGAAGCCTGGGAAGCCGGTGCAGAAGCCAACTTCCTCCGCAACCGCCTGCACTTTGAAGGGGTGTACTACAAGAAGAAAACCAAAGACCTGCTGGCCGAAGTGCCGGGCATCTCGGGCACCGTACCGGGTATCGGAAACCTTGGCTCCATCGAGAATTCGGGCGTAGAGCTTGCCTTGAGCTGGCGCGACCGGATAGGCGACTGGAACTACAACATCGGAATGAACCTTGCCACCATCAAGAACAAGGTACTGAGCCTCGTGCAGGAAGGCTACTCCATCATAGCCGGAGACAAGCAGCAGAGCTACACAATGGCAGGATACCCCATCGGCTACTTCTACGGCTACAAGGTGGAAGGCGTCTACCAGACCCAGGAGGAGATTGAGCACTCTCCCAAGAACACACTGGCAACCGTCACCCCGGGCGACCTGAAATTCCGCGACGTGAACGGTGACGGTGAAATCACCACGGCAGACCGTACGATGATTGGTAATCCTACACCCGATGTCACCTACGGCTTCACGCTCGGCCTGGGCTACAAGAACTGGGAGCTTGCCGTTGACATGATGGGACAAGGCGGCAATCAGATTTACCGTACCTGGGACAACTACAACTGGAGCCAGTTCAACTTTATGGAGCAACGCATGGACCGCTGGCACGGTGAAGGGACCAGCAACACCCAGCCGCTGCTGAACACCAAGCATACCATCAACAATCTGAACTCCGAGTATTACATAGAGGACGGCTCGTTCTTCCGCATCCGTAACGTGTCGCTGGCATACAACTTCGACAAGGCGCTGATTTCGAAGATAGGCATGCAGGCGCTGAAGCTCTACGTGAACATACAGAACCTGAAGACGTGGAAGCACAACACCGGATATACCCCGGAACTGGGCGGAAGTGCCATCGCCTTCGGGGTGGACGACGGCAGTTATCCGATGCCGGCGATTTATACGTTCGGATTTAATCTGACGTTCTAAAAGCCTCTCCCCTAAAAAAGAGTAACTTCAAACCTCCCCCGACTCCTTCAAAGGGAACGGGGAATGAAAAATATAAATTTATGAAACTGATAAAATACATATTTACATTGCTGGTGGGTGCAACAGCCCTCTCACTGACATCCTGCAACGACTTCCTGGACCGCGATCCGCTGGGGCAGTTCACGGAAGATGACTCTCCCAACGCCCTTGTAGGCGGGAAGATATTCAACGTCTACTACCTGATGCGCTCGTACGACATCACTGCCGGTATTCCTGCTTTTATGGTGCACATGGTGCGCAGCGAGGACTCCGAGAAAGGCAGTGACGCCGGCGACGGCAGCAACGAGGCCGCCATGTGGGACGACTTCGAATACACTGCCTCCAACGGGCCGCTCAGCGCCTATTGGGGACAGAACTACAAAATCATCTACCAGTGCAACGAAATCCTGGACGACATTGAGAAGAGCGGACACAAGGACGACACCGAAGCCATCCGCAACCGCGGCGAAGCGCTCTTCTTCCGTGCCTGGTGCTACTTCAACCTGGTACGCGCCTTTGGCGAAGTGCCGCTGGTCACCATCAAGGTAGTGGAAGCCTCCGATGCCAACGTGCCCAAGACCACGGCGGAAAAGATATACGAACAGATTGACAAAGACCTGACCGAAGCCGAAGAATGCCTGCCCCTGCGGTGGGACAGCGACTATACGGGACGGCTGACCTGGGGCGCCGCACGCTCCCTGCACGCACGCACCTATATGATGCGGAACGATTGGGACAATATGTACACAGCCTCCACCGAAGTGATAAAGTCGGGCATCTACAACCTGAATACACCGGTCGACAAAGTCTTCACCGTAGAAGGGGAAAACTGCGGCGAGAGCATCTTCGAACTGCAATGCGAAGCCACCGATGCCATGAAAGAGGATGCCAGCATCGGCAGCCAGTTCTGCCAGGTGCAAGGGGTGCGCGGAGCCGGCGAGTGGGACCTGGGATGGGGCTGGCACATGGCCACCAAACTGATGGGAGAAGCCTTTGAGCCGGGCGACCCGCGCCGGAACGCCACATTGCTCTACTTCCGCCGCAGCACGGACGAGCCCATCACACCGGAGAATACCAACCAGCCTTATGGCGAGTCACCCGTATCCACCGCCATGGGTGCCTACTTCAACAAGAAGGCCTACACGGACCCGACACTGCGCCGCAAGTACAGCCGTATGGGTTTCTGGGTAAACATCCGCCTCATCCGCTATCCGGACGTGCTGCTGATGGCTGCCGAAGCCGCCAACGAGAAAGGGCTGACGGGCGAAGCCGCCGGGTATCTGGAACAAGTACGCGCCCATGCCCGCGGCACACTGGCAGACGTGCTTCCGAAGGTAGAATCTGCCAGCCAGTCTGTGCTGCGTGACGCCATTCGCCACGAACGCCGCGTAGAGCTGGCACTGGAACCCGACCGCTTCTACGACCTCGTGCGCTGGGGCATTGCCAAAGAAGTGCTGCAAGCTGCCGGAAAGAATTACCAGGACAAGAATGCGCTGCTGCCTCTGCCCCAGACAGAGATAGACAAATCGAACGGAGTACTGGTACAGAACCCCGACTATTGATACCCGGCCAAAGGAAACAGCCGACCCAATCAATGGCAAAAGGTCTGTTTTATAACTTGCTATCAATCAAAGCATTGCTACTGCAAAGAGCTGCAAACTTTTTGCAGTGGCACTGCAAAAGTGTTGCAGTAGCACTGCACAACAGTTGCAGTGTCGCTGCAAAGCAGTTGCAGTAGCGCTGCAAATCGTTTGCAGTATCACTGCAGAGAAATTGCAGCACCGTTGCAAAGAAGTCATAGCGCCACTGCAATAGAGTGACGGCAATCTAAAAACAATGAAAGGAACATACTTACAAACAATTAATTCAATATGAATATGAAGAAAATTTTCAAGAGAACAAGTCTGCTGCTCGCGACCGCTTTAATAGGTGTCACCGCCACCGTGCAGGCGCAGAAATCTCCGCAGGACATGGACCGCTTCATCGACGCACTGATGCGCCGGATGACTGTGGAAGAGAAAATCGGCCAGCTCAACCTGCCCGTGACCGGAGAGATCACTACCGGTCAGGCAAAGAGCAGCGACGTGGCCAAGAAGATTGAGCAGGGGCTCGTGGGAGGGCTTTTCAATCTGAAAGGAGTGGCCAAGATACGCGACGTACAGAAACTGGCCGTAGAGAATTCCCGCCTGGGCATCCCCCTACTGTTCGGCATGGATGTGATACATGGCTATGAGACCATCTTCCCCATCCCCCTCGGCCTCTCCTGCACGTGGGATATGGCAGCCATCGAGCAGTCTGCCCGCATAGCCGCTACAGAAGCCAGTGCCGACGGTATCTCATGGACATTCAGTCCGATGGTAGACATCAGCCGTGACCCACGCTGGGGACGTGTATCCGAAGGGTCGGGAGAAGACCCGTTCCTCGGAGGTGCCATCGCCCGCGCCATGGTGTTGGGGTATCAGGGAAAAGACCCGGACGACCAACTGAAACGGAACGACGAAATCATGGCATGCGTCAAGCACTTCGCACTGTACGGTGCCGGAGAAGCCGGACGCGACTACAACACGGTAGACATGAGCCGCAACCGCATGTTCAACGAATACATGTACCCCTATGAAGCAGCCGTCCGCGCCGGAGTGGGTAGTGCGATGGCCTCCTTCAACGAAGTGGACGGCGTGCCCGCCACCGCCAACCACTGGCTGATGACAGATGTACTGCGCAAACAATGGGGCTTCAACGGTTTTGTGGTGACCGACTTTACCGGTATCTCCGAAATGGTGGAACACGGAATCGGCAACCTGCAGACCGTTTCCACCCGTGCGCTCAACGCCGGTGTGGACATGGATATGGTGAGCGAAGGTTTCGTAGGCACGTTGAAAAAGTCGCTCACCGAAGGCAAAATAACCATGAAGACGCTGGATGCAGCCTGCCGCCGCATCCTTGAAGCGAAATACAAGTTAGGGCTGTTCGATGACCCTTACAAATACTGCGACCTCAGCCGTCCCGCACGCGACATCTTCACCCGCGAGCACCGCGCCGCTGCCCGCCGGATTGCCGCCGAAAGCTTTGTGCTGCTGAAAAACGAACCTTTTGAGGGACAAGGCAAGAAGTCTTCTCGTCCCGTCCTTCCTTTGGAGAAGCAAGGCACCGTCGCCGTCATCGGCCCCCTGGGCAATACCCGCAGCAACATGCCCGGTACCTGGAGTGTTGCCGCACGCCTGGACGACTATCCCTCTCTGTACGAAGGATTGAAGGAGATGACAGCCAGCCGGGTGAACATCACCTACGCCAAAGGTAGCAACCTCATCAGTGATGCAGCCTACGAGGAACGCGCCACCCTATTCGGCCGTTCGCTGAACCGGGACAACCGTACGGATAAGAAACTGTTGGACGAAGCTTTGAAGGTGGCCTCCGGTGCCGACGTGATTGTAGCCGCCCTGGGCGAGTCTTCCGAAATGAGCGGTGAAAGCTCGAGCCGTACCGACCTCGGCATCCCCGACGTGCAACGCACCCTGCTGGAGGCCTTGCTGAAGACCGGCAAGCCCGTTGTACTAACCCTCTTCACCGGCCGGCCGCTGACGCTCACCTGGGAGCAGGAACATGTGCCCGCCATCTTGAACGTATGGTTCGGTGGCAGCGAAGCGGCCTATGCCATTGGCGACGTGCTGTTCGGCGACGTGAACCCAAGCGGTAAGCTGACCATGACTTTCCCGAAAAACGTGGGGCAGATACCCTTGTTCTACAACCATAAGAATACCGGACGACCGCTGGCAGAAGGCAAATGGTTCGAGAAGTTTCGCAGCAACTATCTGGATGTGGACAATGAGCCGCTGTATCCCTTCGGCTACGGTCTCTCGTACACCACTTTCCGGTACAGCGACATCGCCCTCAGTACCCCGGTCATGGGACAAAATGGCTCCACCACTGCCGTAGTCACCGTGACCAATACCGGCAAGCGTGACGGCGCAGAAGTCGTGCAGCTCTATATCCGCGACCTCGTAGGCAGCATTACCCGCCCCGTACGCGAGCTGAAAGGCTTTGAAAAGGTGTTCCTGAAAGCGGGCGAAAGCAAGACCGTATCCTTCAAGATTACCCCTGAGCTGCTCCGCTTCTACGACTACGACCTCAACCACGTGGCCGAGCCGGGAGATTTCGATGTGATGATAGGTGGCAGCAGCCAGGCAGAAAAGACAGCCCGACTGACACTGAAATAAAATAAAATATTTAATATTGCACTCTAAAAACAAGAAAACATGAGATATACTACTTTACTCCTTTGTTTTTGCAGCATTCTGCTCCTTGGCAGCTGCAAGAGCCAGCCCTCCGCACAGAACGGACAGCCGCTGGAAGTGATGACGTTCAATGTCCGCCTGGATATTCCTTCGGACAGTGTAAACAACTGGAATTACCGCAAGGGTGACGCCTGCCGTATGATAGCCTACTACAGCCCCGACTTGCTGGGCATGCAGGAAGTGCTTCACAACCAAATGGAAGACCTAAAACGCGGGCTGCCGCAATACACAGCACTCGGTGTGGGGCGCGACGACGGCAAGGAAGCAGGCGAATACTGCCCGATATTCTTCCGGACCGACCGGTTTACACTGGTGGAATACGGCAATTTCTCCCTCAGCGAGCAACCCGAAACTATCGGCATCAAGGGCTGGGACGCTTCCTACAACCGTGTCACCACCTGGGCGATACTGCAGGAAAAGAACAACGGACAAAAGTTTGTATATTTCAACACCCATCTGGACAACGACGGAAAGACAGCCCGCAAAGAGGGCGTGCAACTCATTCTCGACAAAATCAAGGAGATAGCACCGGACATGCCCGCCATCATCACCGGTGACTTTAACTGTACGCCCGGTGAAGAACCTCTGCAAACGCTGGAAAAGGGAGGAATGGAAAATGCCGCAAAGACAGCTGCCGTCACCTACGGTCCGTCCTGGTCTTTCCATGACTTCGGCCGTCTGCCGGTGGAGGAACGCGTACTGCTGGACTATGTCTTCGTGACCAAAGGCGCAAAGATAGACCGCTACCGCGTTATCCAAGACAAACCGGAGAACAGCTACCTTTCCGACCACTGTCCTATACTTGTTGAATTGACCGTGCAATGAATATAGATAAGTAAATGATAAAAAAACAAGTAAGCATTGGTACAATGAAAATACAATACAGTTTATTATTGTTCCTGCTGTTGCTCGGTTTCACGCAATGCAAAAGCCCCGCCGCCAAAGAAGACCGGCTGAGCGACGATGCCCTGATGGACACCGTACAGCGCCGTACCTTCAACTACTTCTGGGAAGGTGCCGAGCCCAACAGCGGACTGGCACGCGAACGCATCCACATGGACGGTGTCTATCCGGAGAACGACCAGAACGTAATCACGTCCGGTGGAAGCGGCTTCGGCATCATGGCTATACTTGCCGGTATAGACCGCGGCTATGTCACCCGCCAGGAAGGGCTGGAACGAATGGAGAAAATCGTCTCCTTCCTCGAAACCGCTGACCGTTTCCACGGTGCCTACCCACACTGGTGGTATGGCGATACGGGCAAGGTGAAACCCTTCGGGCAGAAAGACAATGGCGGCGACCTGGTAGAAACAGCCTTCATCATGCAGGCGCTGCTCTCCGTCCACCAGTACTACATCGACGGTTCGCCCGCCGAGCAAGCCCTCGCCGCCCGCATCGACAAGCTGTGGCGCGAAGTGGACTGGAAGTACTGACGCAGGGAGTCAACCTGCGACCTCTATTGTGGCTGACGGAAAGA
>ENA-ORTN01003103-ORTN01003103.1-human-gut-metagenome-genome-assembly--contig:-NODE-3103-length-12236-cov-2.812249_pt1 | contig 12236 bp, 12 predicted proteins | sample MGYA00242070_ERZ509189 | MGnify/ENA primary metagenome ERZ509189 (study PRJEB26280, sample SAMEA2338821) | human gut metagenome | biome: human gut; feature: human-associated habitat; material: faeces...
GTCGCCGGTGCCGATGACAAAGCCGCCGTTCTTGTTGGCATAGTCCATCAGCTCCAGCGTGCGCACGCGGGCCTGGCAGTTTTCAAACGTTACATCGTACTTGTCGGCGGGCTGGCCGATGTCCGCAAAGTGGCTCTTGACGGTCTCGGTGATGTTGATCTCTCCGAACGTCACGCCCAAAGCCTCGCACAGAATCTCGGCGTTGGAGCGCGTGCGCTTCGTCGTGCCGAAGCAGGGCATCGTCAGGGCCACAATATCCTTCGCGTCGCGGCCCAGCACCTTACAGGCGCGCACGGCCACCAGCAGGGCCAGGCAGCTGTCCAGCCCGCCGGAGATACCCAGCACGCCGCACTTGGCGTGGGTGTGCTCCATGCGCTTGGCAAGGCCCTCGGCCTGGATGCGCAGAATCAGCTCGCACCGCTCGGCGCGGGTCGCGGCGTCCTGCGGCACAAACGGCGTGCAGGAGACAGGGCGGATCAGCGCCAGATCCACGGGCGGCAGCTCAAATTCCACAGTGGCGTAGCCGTTCGTTTCCGGCATAAACGTCGTGTTGCGCTGGCGCTCCTGCACCATGCGGCCCAGGTCCAGCTCAGTCACGGCATCCTCGCCCGCAAACGGTGCAGCGTCGGCCAGCAGACTGCCGTTCTCGGCAATCAGGTTGTGGCCCGCAAACGTCATGTCGGTGGTGCTTTCGCCGTGGCCTGCGTCGGCGTAGAGGTACGCACACAGCAGACGTGCGCTCTGCCCGCAGACCAGCGCACGGCGGTAGGCTGCCTTGCCGACGGTTTCATCGCTGGCGGACAGGTTTGCCATAACGGTAGCCCCGGCCAGTGCGTGGGCACAGCTCGGCGGGATGGGAGACCACAGGTCCTCGCAGACCTCGGCTGCCAGCACAAAGGCGGGCAGCTGTTTGCAGGCAAACAGAAGGTTCGTGCCGATCAGCGTCTCCTGCCCGGCCAGCTCGATGCACTCGGGCTCACGCATACCGGGGATAAAGTGGCGCTTCTCGTAAAACTCGCCGTAGTTGGGCAGGTATACTTTCGGCACCAGACCCAGCAGCTCACCGTTGCAGAGCACCGCCGCACAGTTGTACAGCTTGCCGTTATGGCGCACAGGCAGGCCGACGAGGACAACGACGTTCAGTCCCTCGCTGGCCTTCAAAATCGCGGCAAGGCCGTCCTCGGCCCCACGCAGCAGGGTATCCTGCAAGAACAGGTCACTGCAGGTGTAGCCGGTCAGCGCAAACTCCGGCAGGCAAAGCAGCTGCACATTTTTTTCGGCGTACTCGCGCATGACGCCGATGATCTGGTCGGCGTTGTAGGTGCAGTCGGCCACGCGCAGGGCGGGGCTGGCCGCAGCAGCGCGGATAAAGCCGTTTTCAAAAGCGGGAAAGCTGTACTTCATAGCCAAACTTCCTTTATCATAGTCTATAAAAACTATCATAGCACAGTGGGCGAATTGCCGCAAGTGCGGGTTTTGCGGGGAAAATTTATTTTTCAAAAAGTAATATATACTTGACATAATGTAAGGCACGTGCTATAGTAAAGTCACAGCAAGAGGAAAGGAAACGAAGGCAATGGCAAAGAATCTGAAGCTGAAGGCCGCCCGCGCTGCGCTGGATATGACCCAGGCGGATCTGGCGGCGGTGGTGGGCGTGTCCCGCCAGACCATCAATGCAATCGAAAAAGGCGAGTACAACCCCACCATCAATCTCTGCCGCAGCATCTGCAGGGTGCTGGGCAAGACATTGGACGAGCTGTTCTGGGAGGAATGAGCGATGAATCTGAAGGAATTTTTTAAGCACGAGAATCTGGACGAAATGCAAAAACAGACCCTTTTAAAAATCGAGTCACGCGGCTTCTGGGTGCTGTGGGTGCTGCTGCTGGCGGCGCTGATCATCGAAAGTCTGCTGGGCTTTACCCCGCGGGAGATGGCGGCGGAATTTTTTATCTTTATGCTGGGGTGCGCCTATTCGGTCCTGAGTGATCTGCGTGCCGGTATCTGGGACCGTCACCTTAAACCGAACACGAAAACCAATGCCGCTGTGTCCGTCGTGGGCGGTGCTGCCGTGTTTGTGTGGGGGCTTATCAAATTTGCAGAGTTTGGCATGGGCGTTGCGGCGCTGCAGGCGGTAATTATGGGCGTTTGTACCGGGGTGCTGTGCTTTGCATTGCTGCAGCTCAGCATGAAGGCTTACAAAAAGCGCCACGCTGAGTTGGAAAACCCAAAGGAGGACGACGATGAAAACGAATAAAAAAGAGCTGACCGTCTTTGCGCTCTGTGCTTACGCAATTCCGTTTCTGATGATGCCGCTTTTGTACATCTGCCTGCATAACGGGCGGGACACCTCGATTTTTGCCAACGCCCAGATGTTCTACCCGGCGGCGGGCGTTATGCTGGCGTTTTTGCTGGCAAGACGGCAGGGGACGCCAAAGCGGTTTTACATCCTGCACATCGCGGCCACTGCGCTGATGCTCGCCATGAGCGTTCTGTCTGCGTTCCTGCCGCAGGAGGGCTGGCTGAATATTGCAAACTTTGTCATCATTATCGCGTCGGTGCTGGGCTGGATCTTCCTGCTGACCGAGAAAAAGACAAAGCGCGAAGACTACGGTCTGCGCCTGCACGGCAAGCTGCTGACGGCTCTTGTCATCTGCGTCTATTTCCTTGCGGTCAAGACCGCTATGGTCTTTCTTTCGATGGCGATGCAGGGCGGTGATAGCTGGGCTGAATATCTGGCCTACTGGCGCACATCTGCACCGTGGGTTATGGCAGTGGTGCTTGTACCGAACTTCTTTTTGAGCTTTCTGCCGTTTTTTGGCGAGGAATACGGTTGGCGCTACTACCTGACGCCAGCCCTGCAAGGCCGCTTCGGCGCACGGCGCGGCGCACTGGCGGTAGGCGTGCTGTGGGGGCTGTGGCATCTGCCGCTGAATCTTTTCTTCTACAGCCCCGACACCTCACTGCAGAGCATTGCCGCACAGCTTGTTGTCTGCGTGACGCTCGGTGTATTTTTTACCTTTGCGTATGAGAAGTGCGGCAAAAATATCTGGCTCCCCGTGGTGCTGCACTACCTAAACAACAGCATGGTCTTGGTCTGGACCGGTACGGCGGATATTTCCAATCAAATCATCGGCTGGGGCGATGTAGCCTCTGCCGCCGTGCAGTACGCCATTGTGTTCCTGCCGTTCCTGGCGGCAAAATGCTTTAAAAAGGCAGAATAAAAAATGAAGGTGCAGAAACGGCTCTGCACCTTCGTTTTTTGTTTAAGGGGATAGCTCAGACCTCAAACGCCTTATGCAGGGCATCGAGGGCGGTGTCCTCGTCCTGCTGGCGGATCAGCAGGGAGATGTCAAGGTCGCTCGTTGTGATGAGCACAATTTCAATACCTGCACCGGCCAGTGCGGCCAGCGCATGGGCGGCGACGCCGCAGCTGGTGACCATCTCCTCACCAAAGAGGTTGATCTTGCTGTAGCCGCCGGAGACCAGCGGGGGATTGGCCTTGGCTGCGGCGGGCAGAGCCTTCATAACGGCGGCAAAGTTGTCATAGCTCGTCGTAAAGCTGAAATCCACCGCGGAGCCGCGGGGCGCGCTCTGGCAGATCATATCGACTACAATACCGGCCTTGGCAAAAACGTCCAGGTGCTCGGCCAGGCTCTGTGCGCTGTACTGGGCACCGGGAAAGGTGGTGAGCATAATGTTCTGCTCGCTGCTGATCTTGCTGACACCGTACATAAAAATCATCCTTTCATTCAATCTAACGTGAGGAACTCCTCGTCAATCGTGCTGCGGAGCATGCTCTCTATGTATTCGCGGGAGAGGGTGAACTCTCCGTGTGCTGCACCCAGTTCGTCTGTGTACTGGCTGTAGGGGATGACCCGGATATTCTTGTACCCGGCCTCATACTGGCTGATAACGCAGTGCAGCTTCGGGTCACGGATGGCAATGCTCACACTGCCGTCAGGCTGGGTCGTCTTATCAAAATACACGTTCAGAATCGCGCCGATGACATTATCGCGCGAGGACTGCGCGTTGATGAAGTTGCCAAGGCTGTAGACGATGAAGGTCGTGTTGCCGTTCACACCGGTCAGCCATGCGGCGTTCTGTACTACATGCGGGTGGGTGCCGATGATGACATCGACGCCCTGGTCGGCCAGCCACTGAGCAGTCTCCCTTTGAAAGTCGTTGACCTCGTGCGTGCCCTCGGTGCCCATGTGGGCGCTGACGATAAGAACATCGCAGTTCGGGCGCATATCAGCGATTTGTTTGGCAATCGTTTCATGGTCGTCCAGATACACAACGCCATAGCCTGTGCCGGACGGCGTGGGCAGGCCGTTGGTGTGCTCCGTATAGGAGAGATAGCCGAACGTGATGCCGTTGACGGTCTGGTAGGCGTAGTTGTCATAGGTCTCCAGATTGTAAAAGCCCATTGTGACCACATCGTCCGGCATGGCAGCCCAGTGTGCCATGGATGCCTCAATGCCCGCCGCCCCCTTGTCGTAGCTGTGATTGTTGGAGAGACTGAAGACGCGGAAGCCCAAATTATACAGCGTGTCGGTGATCTCGCCGGGGGTGGAGAACATCGGATAGCCGCTGGCGGCGAACTCGTCGTTGACGAGCGTCTCCTGATTGAGCCAGTTCACATCAAACTGGTTGTAGTAGCCCTGCATGGCTGCGTAGGCGGCGTCAAAATCGTAGTGGTCGCCGCCACGCTCCTTAGCCTGCAAAAAGATACCATCGTGAATCAGGTCGTCGCCCGTAGCGGAAAAGTGCACGGTCTCGACGGTGGGCGTTGGCTCGGGGGTCGGCTCCGGTGTAGCGGTTGATTCCGGCTCTGCCGGCATATCCACGACTACGGGCTGTGGATTGACCGCGGGCAGGGTCACAGCCTGATTGCCGACGCCCAGCAGAGAGCCGACAACTACGCCGCCGACGCCCAGTGCGATGACCGCGCAGGCGGCAAGGTCGTTGCCGTTCATTCGCATATCAGTTTACCTCGCAGCAGGTCGGTCATCGTGTAATAGCCGGGGGCCAGCGCAGCAATATAGAGCGCAGCCTGTACGGCACCGTCGGCAAAGACGCCGCGGCTGCCCGCGCTGTGGCTCAGCGTCACGACCTCGTCGGGGCCGCAGAACAGCACATCGTGCTCGCCCACAATGCCGCCGCCGCGGATGGAGCTGATGCCCAGCTCCTGTGCGCCGCGCTTCTGGCGAACCTGCGTGCGGTCATAGACGTACTCATATTTGCCGTTCGCCTCAGTGTTGATGGCGTCGGCAATCATCAGCGCTGTGCCGCTGGGCGCGTCCAGCTTGTTATGATGGTGCTTCTCGATGATCTCAATGTCAAACTCGCCGCCCAGGATCTTCGTAGCCTGGCGGGCCAGCTCGATCAGCACGTTGACACCCACCGACATGTTTGCGCTGCGGAAGATCGGCGTCCTGGTGCTGGCAGCCTCCAGTGCAGCCTCATCCTCCCTGGAAAGGCCGGTGGAGCAGATGACGCAGGGCAGACCGTTGGCGGCACCGTACTGCGCTGCTGCAACCGCCCCGGCGGGTGAGGAAAAATCGATGATGACGCCCTTGCAGGGCAGTGCGTCAAACCCGGCGTAAACGGGGATTTCGCCGATCCGACCGGCTTCGCGATCCACACCGGCGACGATGCGGCAATCCTCGCGCGCACCGATCTTCTCGACCAGTGCGCGGCCCATACGGCCATAGATGCCCTGAATGATAATATCCGTCATGTGTTATTGTTCCTTTCATGTAAAAGTCGTGCAAAAGCAAAAAGCCGACCCGCGGCATGGCAGTGGGTCGGCTGTGAAATTATTTCAGCAGGCCGAACTCCTGCATGGCAGTCTCCAGCTGCGCCTGCACTGCGGCGGAGGGCGCAACGAGCGGCAGGCGGCAGTCGCCGGCATTCCAGCCAAGGCGGTTCATAGCCCACTTGACCGGGATGGGGTTGACGTCGGCAAACAGTGCCTTGATAAGCGGCACCGCCTTGAGCTGCATGGACAAGCTCTCGGCAGTCTCACCGGCAAACCATTTGGCACAGATGTCATGGGTGTACTGCGGGGCTACGTTGGACAGCACGCTGATCACGCCCTTGCCGCCCAGAGCCAGCAGCGGCACGATCTGGTCATCGTTGCCGGAGTAGATGTTCAGGCTGTCACCGCAGGCCGCTGCGATCTCGGCCACGTGGCTGATGTTGCCGCTGGCCTCCTTGACGGCGTTGATGTTCGGGTGCTTCGCAAGCTCAGCCAGCGTGGCGGGCGTCAGGTTGCAGCCCGTGCGGCTGGGCACATTGTACAGGATGCAGGGGATATGCACGGCGTCCGCAATGGCTGTGTAGTGGGCCAGCAGGCCCGCCTGGCTCGTCTTGTTGTAGTAGGGCGTGACCAGCAGCAGTGCGTCGGCACCGTCGGCCTCAGCCTGCTGGGATAGCCAGATGGCGTACTTCGTGTCGTTGGAGCCGGTACCCGCAATCACCGGGACGCGGCCTGCCGCCTTTTTGACGGTATAGCGGATGCACTCGGTGTGCTCCTCGTCGGTCAGCGTCGGTGACTCACCCGTCGTGCCGCAGATGACAATGGCATCCGTGCTGTGGGCAATCTGGTCGTCGATGATGCGGCCAAGCTCGTCATAGTTGACGCTGCCGTCGGTGTTCATCGGGGTGATGATCGCCACGGCGGCACCGGTAAATACGGGTCTCTTCATACGAATTCTCCTTACACCAAGGCTGCCATGCGCAGCCGATCAGTCAAAATAGCCCTTGGCTGCCAGCAGCTCAGCCAGCAGCACTGCGCCGCCAGCAGCGCCGCGCCGGCGGTCAGCGTCCTGCGCCGCAGAACAAGAAAGCGCGGCTTCGCCGTCTCCCGTTTCCCGCGCTTTTTCCTCAAGGCAAACTGCAAAAACATCCGCATATCCTCCCCATTTTGTTTTGGTAGAGGGTATGCGGGGCTTTCCTTTTTCATACCGGGCGGAGCCCCGCGCGCGTCACGGGACCGTCCCGCCGTCCGCCGGCCGCGCACCGATTTTCGGCAGAATCTACTTTTTTCGTTGAGAAAAAGCCGCGCTTGTGTTACACTGGATACAGCTATCATAGAAAATGAAACGCGCGGCCCTTCGCCGCACACTGAAAATTCGATCATTTTCGGAGGAGAAAAATCATGGAGATCAGAAAAGAAAAGAAGGATTCCGCACTGTCATTGGCCATCGAGGGCCGCATCGACACCACCACCGCCCCCCAGCTGGAAACGGAGCTGAAGGCCGACCTTGACGGCGTCACCGAGCTGCGTCTGGACTTCGGGCAGGTCGAGTACATCTCCTCGGCGGGACTGCGCGTGCTGCTGTCCGCGCAGAAGCTGATGAACCGTCAGGGCAAAATGTTGCTCACCCATGTAAGCGAGTCGGTGATGGAGATCTTTGAGGTGACCGGCTTCTCCGACATTCTGACCATTGAGTAACACCATGCGGACGATGAGCCCCGCCGCACATCGGACGGCGGACCGCTTTACCGCTCGGATGTTCCGTGGACTGTGGATCCCTGCCATGCTCTCGTCGCTCGGCTGGGCGCTGAGCGATATGGCGGACGCCGTGGTGGTGGGGCAGCGGCTGGGCGCCGTGGGACTTGCCGCCATCGGTCTGATCCTGCCGGTCTACATGATCAACTGCATGTTTGCCCACGGCCTCGGACTGGGCGGCTCCGTTCGCTATTCCCGTCTGCTGAGTCAGGGCAAAACGCAGGAGGCCGCGGACAGCTTTCACGGCGTGCTCGCGCTGGCGCTGCTTTTCAGCGTCACGACCGCCGTGCTGGGCAGCGTGTTCATGGACCCGCTGCTGGCGCTGCTGGGCACGCGGAGCACGGACGGCGCACTTGGTACCGCCCCAGGGGACTATCTGCAGATCCTCGTCGCGGCCACGCCGCTGTTCTACCTGTCCAACGTGTTCAACTACTATCTGCGCAACGACGGGAGTCAGCGCCGCGCCGGCGCCGGCTCGGTCATAGGCAACCTTTGCGACATCGCGCTGAACATCACGCTGGTGCTGGCGCTGGACATGGGCACGCGGGGCGCGGCGCTGTCCACCGCGCTGGGACAGATCATCACCATCGCCATCTATCTGCCGGGCTTTTTCGGTCAGAAGCACACGCTGCGCTTCGCGCTGCCGCGCGGACGCTGGCTCGTCCCTGCCCTTTCCGCGCTGAAGGCGGGTATGGCCACCTCGGTGCAGTATCTGTACCAGATGATCTTCTTCCTCGTGTGCAACAATCTGCTGATCCGTCTGGGCGGCGAAACGGCGGTGGCGGTGTTCGATGTCATTCAGAACACCTCCTACCTGATCCTGTACCTGTTTGAGGGGACGGGGCGCGCCATGCAGCCCATCCTCTCCACCTATCAGGGCGAGCACAACCGGCAGGGAATGCGGAACACGGTGCGTCTCGGCTTCACGGCGGGACTGACGGTGGGCGGCGCGCTGATCGCCCTTGTGGAGCTGTGGCCCGCGGGAATGTGCCTGCTGTTCGGCATCGCCGGTTCGGCGTCGGAGGCGCTGGCGTGTACCGCGCTGCGGCTCTACGGCGCGGGGGCGCTGTTCGCCGGCATCAATATCCTGCTGTGCAATTACTATCAGGCCTGCGAGAACGAGAAGCCGTCGTTCCTGCTGGAGACGCTGCGCGGCGCGGTGCTGCTCATCCCGCTGACGTTCGTGTGCTATTCCTTGGGGTTGCAGCGCTTCTGGCTGCTGTTCCTGCTGACGGAGGCCGGCTCGCTGGCGGTGTTCCTTCTGCTGGGGCTCGGCGACCGATATAAGAAGACAGAGCTGCCGGAGGAGCGCATCTTCCAGCGGACGATCCTCAGCAACGCGGAGGATGTGATGGACGTGTGCCGCGAGCTGGAGGCCTTCTGCGAAGTCTGGGGCGCGGACATGAAGCAGCAGATGTTTTCGACCATGACCGTGGAGGAGCTCGGCATGGCCATCTTGAAGCACGGCTTTCAGGGGCGGACGGACGGCTACCTCCAGCTGACGGCCATCATGGACGAGGGCGGCATGCTGGAGCTGCACCTGCGGGACGACGCCACGACCTTCAATCCCTTTGCGTTAGATACCTCCCGCGCCAGCCGGGACGAGGCTTTCGACATGGACGGCATGGGCGTGCTGGTCATCAAAAAGCGGGCGAAGGAATTTTTCTACCGGCGCTATCAGGGCTTCAACACACTGATCATCAAGATCTGAGGACAAAGAGGGAAAAGCGATGAAGGTCGTTTATTTCGGCAGCGATGTGTTCCTGTCGTGCTTTGAATATTTTGTGGAAAAGCATCAGGTGCTGGCGCTGTATACCTATCACAACGACGAGGACTATTTCACGGAATATGCCATCGTAAAGCGGGCGGGGGAGCTCGGCATCCCCGTCCACTACGAGGCCATCTCGCCGGAGGAGATCCGGCGGTACTTCACGGAGGAGGGCTGCGAGCTGTTTTTCATCGCGGAGTATGACCGCATCCTGACGCTGCCGGAGGACTTCCCCGCGTTCCGCGGCATCAACACCCACAGCTCGCTGCTCCCGCAGGGGCGCAGCTATTACCCCATCGAGGGAGCCATGGAGCGGGAGCTGTCATGCACCGGCGTGACGATGCACAAGGTGGCGCAGCGATTGGACAGCGGCGACGTTCTGGCGCAGCATACCATTGACATAACCGCGGACACGGACAGCATCGACGTCTATCTGCAAAGCGCGGCATGGGCGCGCGCGACGGTCGAGGAGCTCCTCGAGCACCTCGACGACCGCTGGGCCGCCAGCCGGCCGCAGGCGGAAAAGCAGCCCTACTGGAAGCGTCCCGCGTCCGCGCTGCTGACGCTGCATTCCGAAATGAGCCGGGCGGAGGCCCTGGCGATCTTCCGAAAATACAATTCCATGACTCAGGTGGAGCTGGGCGGCGCGTGGTTCTATGTGACCGCGGTAGAGGCCGGCACGGCTCCGCTGCCCTACGAGGTGCAGCGTCTGTCCCCCACGCGGGCGCTCTGCCGCGTAAGAGACGGTCATTTGCGGCTTCATATCCATCCGATGGAGGTGCGGACATGAAACGAGCAAGGAGCATACGGTTACAGCCCAAGCTGCTGCTGGGACTGGTGGCGATGGCCGCCGTCCTCGCGGCGATCCTGGCCCCCTCAATTGCCCAACTGTACCGGGCGCGGATGGAGGAGCAATACGCCTCTCTCGCGTTCGGTCAGGCCTCCGTGGCGGCGGATCTCATCGACGGAGACCGCGTGGAGCAATACTACCGGACCGGCGAGAAGGACGCCTATTACGAGGAGATCCACCGCTACCTGCAGGACGTCAGGGAGAAGCTGGGACTGAAATACCTCTATGTGGTCGTGCCGGAGGATGAGGTCATGTACTACATCTGGGATGCGGGCGTTCCCGGCGAGGACGGCGTCTGCGACCTCGGCGACACCGACGCCTACTACGGCGGCGGCAACGAGCTGATGCACGGGGCCTTCGCCGTCGACGCGGAACAGACCATCCTCATCACCAACAACGAGGAGTACGGCTATCTGGCGTCGGCCTACGTCGCCATCCTCAACAAAGCCGGCACACCGGTGGCGCTGGCCAGCGTGGACATCTCGATGGACATGATCGACCAACAGATCCGGCAGTTTCTCGGCCTGACGCTGTGCGTGGTGCTGGCCGTTCTGCTGCTTTCCATTTTCGCGTACTACTACTATGTGCGGCGCATTCTGATCCGTCCGCTGAGGACTCTGCACCACGCCGCCATCGGGCTGGTGGAGAGCAAGATGGCGGCCTTGTCCGACTTTCGGGTGGAGGTCAACACCGGTGACGAGCTGGAGGAGCTTGCCCATTCGTTCCAGTACATGGTGTCGGAGCTGAATGAATATATTCAAAATCTCAGCCGCGTCACCGCGGAAAAGGAGCGCATCGGCGCGGAGCTGGACGTGGCGCGCCACATTCAGGCGTCCATGCTGCCCTGCATCTTCCCCGCCTTCCCCGAGCGCCACGAGTTCGACATTTACGCCTCCATGACACCGGCGAAGGAGGTCGGCGGCGACTTCTACGACTTTTTCCTGGTGGATGACGACCATCTGGCGCTGGTCATGGCGGACGTGTCCGGCAAGGGCGTCCCCGCGGCGCTGTTTATGATGATCTCCAAAACGCTGCTGAAATCCGCCGCGCAGAGCGGTCTGTCCCCGAAGGCCGTGCTGGAAAAGGTGAACGATCAGCTCTGCGAAAACAACGAAGCGGAGATGTTCGTCACCGTCTGGCTGGGCATTCTCGAGATCTCCACGGGAAAAATGAAGTGCGCCAACGCGGGTCACGAGTATCCGGCCATCATGCGCAAAGGCGGCTCCTTTGAGCTGTTCAAGGATAAGCACGGCTTCGTGCTGGCCGGCATGGAGGGCGCCCGATACCGGGAATACGAGCTGGAGCTGGACGCGGGAGACCGTCTGGTGGTCTACACGGACGGCGTGCCGGAGGCCACGAATGCCTCCAACACGCTTTACGGGACTGACCGGATGCTCCGTGCGCTGAACGCCGCCGAGGGCGGCTCGTGCCGTCAGCTGCTGGAGGCTCTGCACCGCGATGTGGACGAGTTCGCGGGCGGCGCGGACCAGTTCGACGATATCACCATGCTCTGCATCGAGATGAAGTCGTCGGACATGAAAAAGATCAATCTCGCGCCGACGCTGGAGCAGCTGCCGCAGGCCACCGACTTTTTTGAGGGCATCCTCGCCGAGGCAGGAGCCCCCATGAAGGCGATCGCTCAGGTCAATGTGGCGGTGGACGAGATCTTCTCCAACATCGCCCGCTACAGCGGCGCGACTGGCGTCGTGCTGGGCTGCTCACTGAAGGACGGCAGGGCGACGCTTCGCTTTTCCGACAACGGACGGCCCTATGACCCCACTGAAAAGCCCGACCCGGATACAACGCAGTCGGCGGAGGAGCGGGAGGTCGGCGGTCTTGGCATCTTCATGGTGAAGAAGCTCATGGACGAGGTGACCTATGAATACGCGGACGGGTCGAACATCCTGACGCTCGTGAAGAGCCTTTGACCGATCGTACCGGGTCGCCTCCCGTCCCGCAGCGGAGCATTTCCGGAAGGATTTTGACCGGGGAAACACAATGCGCAAATACGCCGCGCAGCTCAGCAGGAGCTGAGCCGGCACGAGATACAAAGAGGCCCATCTGCCAAAGCAGATGGGCCTCTTCTCTTTGTTTTGTCTGAG
>ENA-ORTN01003110-ORTN01003110.1-human-gut-metagenome-genome-assembly--contig:-NODE-3110-length-12221-cov-3.351964_pt1 | contig 12221 bp, 7 predicted proteins | sample MGYA00242070_ERZ509189 | MGnify/ENA primary metagenome ERZ509189 (study PRJEB26280, sample SAMEA2338821) | human gut metagenome | biome: human gut; feature: human-associated habitat; material: faeces...
CGCTGCCGCCCCAGCGGAGTTTTGCAGGCAGCGCGATCTCCGCACCCTGCTTTACTGCCGGGTAGAAATAATCATCGTGGATTATCTCCTTGTAGGTCTGAAGAGCAGGCTGCTCGATTCCCACATCGGGATTGTTCGGGTCCTCGATCTCAAGTCCCAGTCTGCCGCGGTCGCGGAACTGGTAGAAAGTGAATCCGCTGAACCAGCCCTGCTCAGGATCGTTCTTCAGCATGTCGCAGAATTCCCTGATCATAGCCGCCTGGTCGTAGGGACCGGTAACGTCGCCGTCCGCGTTGAACTCGCTCATTACCATCGGCTTCTGGACACCGCCGCAAAGCTCCTTGTAGCGCTTCTGGGAAAGCTTCGTCAGATTATAGGTATCAGCCACCTTGCTTCTGCTGAAGCTGTTGCCGCCTACATCAGCGACGTCATAGGGCCAGCCCCAGTGAAGGCTCATGTACTTGTCCACAGACCAGATATCCGTAGCGCGTACTGCGTCTGCGAACTCCTTCTCCATCTCGATCTCGCCGCCCTTTTCGGGGTGCTCCACACCGCCTATGCAGAGGATAGTGGACACGTTCGGGGCTTCCTTCTTTATGATATTGTGGAAGCGAACATAGAAATCCGCGATCTGCTGGTATGTAGCGCGCTTGGTGAAGCTGAACCAGTTGCCGGTAGCCTCGTGATTTATACGCAGCTGCATTCTGCCGTAGGTGCGCAGTTCCTGTGCGATCTTTATGAGGTAATCATCGGTGAGGTTCGGATCAACAGTAAGGGTGAGGATAACGTCCTGACCGTGGCGGCGCACGTCCTTCATGCAGGTGAAAGGCTCACCGTCGGTGGTTCCGCCGATTCCGCCCTTATAGGTGAAGTAATCATCATAGGGGTAATCCCACTGGAAGCTTACTTCCTGGTCTGCGAATGCGTCACGGGCGCGGACGGGCCAGGTCTTGTCCAGGGGGTAGTAGCAGTACATCAGGCTGATTGCGCGGTGCGGTCTGCCCATCTTGTGCAGGATATAATCCTGGTTAACGTACTCGCCGCGCTCGCTTCCGTCGCCGAGGTCTACGGCGCACTTGGCAGCGCCCATTTCAACTGAATAGATCTTCTGTTCCATTGGTGGTTATTCCTTTCGATTTATCAGCGCTTGACGCGCGTTATTACATTGTTATGCGTTTATTATAGCATACTTTGTAAACGTTTTCAAGTAGGTAACGAAATTTTTTTCGGATATTATTTTCCCAAAAGACAACACGATTTTTTCATAAAGAAAAGGAGCCGAAATAATCAGCTCCTGTTCCCTGTTATATTATCCCAACGCCACAGAAGAAGTGGCTGGAATAGTAACTCGTGGTGATATCAACCTCCCGGACCTGGGTGCCGGGCATAAGGCAGGCGATCATCACTCCGCCGCCTGTGTATATTCCGCCGAATTCCGCCGAATCCCCCTCGGAGAAGAACACAAGGTCGCCCGGGGCGAGATCGCTGTATTCCTTCGGAGCACCCATCTGTGACTGCGCCGCAACTCCTCTGGGGCAGGTGATATAGCCGTTCTCCCGGAGGACGTAGTAAATAAATCCGCTGTTGTCGAATCCGGACGCAGGGGTTTCACCGCCGTCTGCGAAATCCGTCCCGATAAGAGAACGCGCCAACGCAATTATGTCCTCAGCGGCAGGCTCCACGGATTCAGCGGTATCCTCCGGCTGCACCGGGGACTCCGACTGGGGCGGCTCATGTTCGCTGGTTATCACCACCGGGTCTGTAACAGGCTCCGTGCGGCTCGTGGTATCGGAGGTTTCCTCCGAAGTCTGCGTTGAACTGCTTTCGTCGGAATGACCGCCAAGACTGACCGTAACGCTTATTATAATCACTGCAATGCTTATAACTGTAACAACAAGTATAAGGATAATATTATTCTTCATGAAGGCACCGTCCCTTCTGTCATATACTGTCCGTTTGCGTAGAGTTTAGTCCTGTGTTTATTATACAACAGACTTGTACTAGAATGCAAGGGTATTTTGGTTACAATATTCTTACAATTTGGTTACAGCAAGCCGGATTCCGGACAATTGTCCGGAATCCGGCTCTTTTTATTCAATTGATATACAGATGTCATTCGAATCTGAACCAGTCAAAATCAAAATTTGAGCCAGGCAGATGGCTGGCGAGCGATCATTCGAATCTGAACCAGTCAAAATCAAAACTCGAGCCAGGCATAAATACAAAGCTGATATCGTTGACTCCGGTTATCTCAGGAATCGTGAAGCGCTGCTCCCTGCCGCCGTCCTGGGTGAATTCCAGCAGGACGGTCTTTTGGGAGCCGCCCTCCGGAGTGTACCTCAGCTGTATCTGGTTCATCGGATTCCTGGTGACTCCGCTGATGACAAGCTCGTCCGTGCCGGCAACGCCGAAGTCCAGACCCTCGTAGTTGATGATAACGTTGTTGCCGATTCCGGTCACGCTCCTGCCGGTAATGCTGTAATCATCGCCGTAAACGCTGTCAGCCTCGCCGACCCAGTTGGTATCATACGCGCGCTGCACCGGAATAAACCCGATTCCGCCGAAAATTATCCTGTCGCTTATCACAACGCTGATGTCGTGCACGCCGGTAAGCCGCTGCGACATCGGAAAATCCTGTCCGGCGAATCCGCACCAGTGCCCGTTGTTGCCGAATTTCACGCTGCAAAGCAGAGTTCCCTCGCCGGGGATTCCCTCCCAGACCTCCACGGGCACGTCAAAGCAAGCGCCTATGTTTAACGATACTATCTCCGAGCCGGTCTTTCCGAAGTCCACGTCCTTGTACGTCATGACAGTACGCCCGTCAAAGTTGGATATTGCGCCGTCCTCTATCATGTTGGTCGGCACATTGGAGCTGTCGAGAGTGTTCGCGCTGATGAATCCGTAGGCATCCTTGAATGCGGCTCCCAACCCCTCCGCGCGGAACGGGATATCCTCGATGACCTGTGGATGCTCAGCGCCGTTATGCACCATCGCACGCACGCAGAATTCCCCGTCGCCCTTTGCAGTGACGAGCGCCTTTTCGCCGTCCCACTCCACCGTGGCAAGGTTGCTTTCAACGCCGTTCCGGCGGACTACACTCCACTTGATGTCGCTGTAAGTACAGCCCTCCGGAAGCAGCTTCACGCGCAGCTCACCGGTGGGGCGCTCCGGGGTGAATACGGAGGAATCCGTTACCGGAACCAGGCGGCGCGCCGGAATCTCCCGAGTGTATTCCGTCTGCGCAGCCGGGAATCCGTTCTCACTGACTACGCTCACGCCCTCCGGGCTGCCGCAGTCCTCTGCGCGCAGCGTGATCTCCGCAGGCTCCAGCCCCTCGGAATACGCGCGCACCACGATATCGCCGGATTCCAGCGTGCTCTCCACCATAGCCAGCAGCTTTCCGGAAAACAGCCTGCGGTTGTCGCCCTTGTAGCTGTCGTAATCCGTGGAATCGCCGTTGTCCAGTCCGACAAGGCGTCCGGCTCCGGATACCTCCACCTTTATGCGGTTGCGCGCATTTCCGACCTCCACGCCATTCACGTCTGCCGCGGATATCTCAATGAATGCGATGTCCCTTCCGTCCGCCATCAGGGAATCCCGGTCAGCCCTCAGGACTACCGCCGCCGGGTCAGCCGGGGTATGCAGCACCTCAGAAATCTCGCTGCCGTCCTCATAGGCGCCTACCACGCGGATAACTCCCGGCTGGAAGGGCACGGTGAAATGCGCGCGCATTTCCGCGTCCGTGTCGAGATTCATAACGTGGCTGCCGATATGCTCCCCGTTAAGGAACAGGTCAACGTGGTGCGCGTTGCTGTAGACAATGACGTCTACCGCCTGCCCGGGGGTGAAATCCCAGAACGAGGGTACGATGTGCAGCACCTTTTTCTGCTCCGGAGAAAGCCACACGCTCTGATAGAAATAGTAGATATCCTTGGGGAATCCGGCGGTGTCAACTATGCCAAAATAGCTGTTCTTGGTATTGTACGGCGTTGGCTCGCCGATGTAGTCGAATCCGGTCCAGATGAACTGACCGCCGCAGAATCCGCAGTCGCGGTCCAGCCGCCAGGATTTCATAGCGGAAGAGCCCCAGCCCACCACGCTGTTATCCAGTGAGGAGCACTGGTAGTCCACCCCGGTCAGGGACGGAGTATCCGCCGGGAATCTGTAAATTCCTCTTGAGCGAACTGCGGAAGCAGTTTCGCTGCCATAGATGAACCAGTCGGGATACTTCGCATGGTGCTCGTCATAGAGGTACTCTGAGTAGTTATACCCGGCAAGCTTCACCACATCGGAGCACTTCTGCGCATTCTCGTCGCCCATGTAGTTGGAGCCTATCGTCGCGGCGGCATTCCCCTTGGGGTCGTACTTCTGAACGTAGTCATACAGCCGTCTGGTGATATCCAGTCCGTGGGGATCGATGGTGTCGTTTATCTCGTTGCCTATGCTCCACATTATCACACAGGGGTGATTTCGGTCGCGCTCTATCCAGCTGCGGACATCGCGCTCGGCATGCTCCACGAAAAAGCGGTGGTTGTCCATCTCCGTCTTGGGCTTCTCCCACATATCGAAGGCTTCGCTGTCCACCAGCAGTCCCATTTCATCGCACAGCTGAACCAGCTGCCGCGCCGGCATATTGTGGGAGGTGCGGATAGCGTTGACGCCCATTTCCTTCATTATCCTCAGCTGACGGGTGAGCGCGGCGGTGTTCATCGCGGCTCCCAGTGCGCCCAGGTCGTGGTGCATACATACGCCGTGCATTTTCACTTCCCTGCCGTTGATCAGGAATCCTCTGTCCGGGCTGAATTCCGTCGTGCGGTAGCCGAAATTCTCGCTCACGCAGTCCAGGAGCTCCTCGCCGCTGTATAGGCTTATCCGCAGCGTGTACAGCATAGGGTCGTCAATATCCCACAGAACAGGGTCGCTGTTGGCAAAGCTGGTGGAGAAGGTTTCCTCACCGCCGCCAAAATTCGCCTCAAGGCTGCCTGCCGCGGCGATATTCCCGTAGGGGTCGATGACCTCCATCACCATGCGGATATCCGCAGCCAGTCCCACTACGTCGGTTTCGACCTCGGTGTTCCAGCCGGATTCCTGCTTGTCGGAATGGATATACACGCCATTCGTGCGGATATAGGTTCCGGGGCGGAGTTTCAGCGTGACATCGCGGAATATTCCGGCGCCGGAATACCATCTTGTGTTCGGCGCTTCATGCTGAACGCGCACCATAATTTCGTTGCTGCCCTCCCGGAGGAAGTCGGTGATATCGAACTCGAACGCGGAATAGCCGTAGGTCCAGCTGCCGGCTTCCCTGCCGTTGACGTACACGGTAGAGTTCATGTACACCCCGTCGAAGTTCAGCAGCACACGCCCGGACAGCATTCCGGAGGTGCAATCCAGATTGCGGCGGTACCAGCCCTCGCCGGTTTTATATAGGTTTGCAGTGTCGTTTACCAGCCAGTCGTGCGGTAATTCCACGTCGTACCAGCGCTTCCCCTCCAGGGAGGATATCCCGGTGCCGATATCGCACAGGCAGAACTGCCAGCCGTCGTTAAAAAGTCTGTTGGTCGCGGTCATTATTGTTCCTCCGAATTTAAAAGTTCCATGAGTGTTTTCAGGTACTGCACCTCCACCTCGTCAAAAGGGCGGAACGCGAATTCCGGGTCGGTAATCTTCGGCGGTGCCTCATCGAACAGGGCGCAGCCGCCAAGCGCCAGGAATTCATGATACAACATAGTATCGTCAATACGGCTTACCTCGGACATCACCGCGGAATCCTCCGGGTCTATCCCGAAGCGCCGGTATATCGTGTCCTGGAGCCGCTTCTCTATCACGCGGTATTCCGGAAGCCCCAGCTTCACCGGGCGCGTAATATCCGAGATGTACGCTTCGCTGGCGTCGTGCAGCAGGCATGCAATACGGACGCTGCGCGGAAGTCCGGCGGCATGCGCTTCGGCTTCGCAGGCAAGGCAGTGCTGCCCCACCGAATAGAAGCACCGGAAGTGCCCGTTCGCCCTGCACAGCAGGGACAGCGCATGAGCGATGTCCTCCGGGCGGATATCCTCCGGGTGGGGTTCCAGCGGAGAGAAGAAAACTCCGCTCCATGTGCGGATAAGTCTTTTGTCAGTCATGTTCAGTGCTCCGATTAATCGTTTACATTCTTGCGTAATCATTATCCGCCCAGGCTCATGCCGGAGCGGATATAATTTTATAACGGTACCACCTGTATCTCGTTGTCAACGACGCAGACTCTGGAACGGCTGTATACCTGAGTAACATCTAACGAAAGGTAGTTTATGCAGAAATGGCTGCCCGGGTAAATCGCGGTCCCTACCCTGGCGCACAGGTCGTCCCGGTGCTTGAGGTCGGCGTCAAGCTGGGCGATAAGCTCCTCCAGCTCCTTGCAGCGGACGGAGAAGAATACCTTGTTCTGGGTTTCGGTTTTCATCTGCTTGCTCTGTACGTCAGTGAGCTTCCCTCCCTGGCGCTTCTTACGCGTCTTGAGGAACTCCACGTTCTTCGCCGCCTGGGAATACGCCGTCTTAGCAGATGCAAGCTCCGCCTCGGCGTCGCGCTTCCGGGCGCAGGTCACAGAGCCGTCGCCGATATTTATTTCAGTGGAGGTGTACTTCTCCGAGCCGATGATTCCGGCGGTGACGTTCTTCATGCAGGTGAGCTTTCCCCCGGTGATCACGCCGGTGCGCCCCTTGGCGATAAGCTCCCCATAACAGAACACGTCGCAGAAAGCAAACTGCGCGGACTCCACCTTGCCCTTAGCCTTGATCGTGGTATTCTCGCAGAACCCTATCGACACATCTCCCTCGCAGTCGATCTGGGAATTTATCGCGCCGCCATTGATGATTATGTTTCCGCCAGCGTTTATGGAAGCGCTGAATGCAGTGCCCTCGATACGGACGCTGCGCCCTGCCTTTATGGAGAATCCCTCCATAACGTTTCCCTTGATAACGACATCGCCGTTGAAGGTGATGTTCCCCACAGAGATATCCAGGTCGGATTTCACCGTAACGGTGTCTTCAACGTTGAAACAGCCGGTTCCGTAGATTATATGCCCGTTGCACGCCGAAACGATGTTCTTTCCGTCGGCGGTCATGAGGGTATTCTTCCCCACGGTGATGTTAGGCATGGTTCCCGGCTCCGGTTTTATCGCCCTGCCGAAAATATTCAGCCCCGGCTCTCCGGGAGTGGGAGGAGTTATATCCGCGATAACCTCGCCCTTCTTTATCGGAACGATCAGGTCAAGCTCACGGAAATCCGCAATGCCGAACTCGTCATATTTCGGCTTGGGCACGCGCTGCTTCTCGAACCGGAAGCTTATGCGACCGTTCTCACCGCGCTTGGGAGGAATCGCCCGGGCAATGCATATAGGAGTGTCGTACACCTTGCCCTCCACCATGTCCTTGATGTCAAGGTCGTCAATGCCGGTGGTTATCCCCTTTTTTGCAAGCTCCGCCATAACGCCCTGCGGAGTTATCGGTCTGCCGCCGTTGAACGGCTTGTGCAGTATCATGTTGGCGGTATTCCCCTCGGGGTCGAAGGTTATCTCCACCGAGCCGTCTACCGCTTCCTTCTTTTCGCTGGTCTGCCTGGGATTGTCCTCTGGTCTGGGAGCAGGCTCCGAGTCGGGCGCATTCATGCGCATTTCGCTGTCGCTGCGGCGGTATTCCTCCAGGGCACTGCTCATTCTCTGCTCAAAATCTGAATCAAACGCCATTATGTCACCGTAATTTCCCGTTGTCTGATGATCGTAAACCCTATATCGACAAGATTTTCTATTTGTATTCTGCCGATAAACCGGGCATTTTTTAATATATAAAAAATATGCTACAAATATTATATCATATCCTGCCCAAAACTTCAATAGAAAATAGAACTTTTTTTGTAGAAATCAAATAACACAACGCCAATGTCACGCAAAAACAGCCCCGGATTCCGGGGCTGTCAGGTTATTTACTTCCTGGATTTTGAGCCGCTCTTGTGCTTGCCTGCCGGGGAAGTGGATTTCCTGGCAACAGGCTCTGGCTGATTTGCCGGGGCTTCTGATTCCGCCGGCTCAGCGACGGATCCTTCAGCCGGGACGGATTCCCACGCCGTGGATTCCTCCGGAGGAACCTCCTCGTAGCCGTCCAGGAACAGCGATGTGTCGCCGGAATACTCCGTGGTCTTTTCGGGCATGTTCTTTTTCTTAAGCTTTCCGGAAACGAACTCCGCGAACAGCAGGTAGATCACGGCGAACACCGGAACGCCGAGCAGCATTCCGACAACGCCGAACAGGTTTCCGCCGACGGTGATCGCAACCAGCACCCATATCGCCGGGAGTCCCATGGATTCGCCGAACAGGTGCGGCTTGATGACATTTCCGTCAAGCTGCTGGAGTATCAGCACGAACAATCCGAACCAGATCACCTTGACCGGATCCACCAGGATTATCAGCACTCCGCAGGGGATCGCGCCGATGAACGGGCCGAAGAACGGGATCAGGTTGGTAACGCCGCAGACTACCGCAAGCAGCATGGGATAAGGCATTCCCATTGCCACCATTCCGACTGCCATGGCAGCGAAAATAATGAGGGCATCTATAAGGTTGGAGATGATGTAATTCTTGAATATGCCGTTGCTCTTTCCTGCCACATAGAAAATACGCTGGCAGGTGCTGTTCTTTAAGAACGCGAAGAATATCTTCTTCAGCTGGGCAAGCAGGCGCTCCTTGCTGAACAGCAGGTAAATTCCGATGATGAGACCTATGACAACGTTCTTCAGTCCGGTGAGGAGTCCGCTGGCAAAGCTCAGCAGCCCAGTCGCGATATCCCCCGCCATCGGCTGTATCATACCGGACACCTTCTGAAGCACTGAACCAATCTCCACCATTCCATCGGAAATCAGCCCGGCAAGCTCCTCGTTGTTCGCGAAGAAATCCGTGATGAATGCGTCCGCTTTCTTGATGTATCCCGGCATCTGGTCTGCAAGGTCGATAAGGCTCTTGGCAACGCTGGGGACTACCGCGATACATATCCCGGCGAGTATCGCAAGAACCACCAGGTAGGATATTGTCACGGAAAGCGCCCTGGCGGCTGTGCGTCGCCTTTTCAGCTTCTTCTCCATCGGCGCGGAATGCTTCTCCAGCGCCCGGACTACCGCGGTGTCGCCGGCTTTGGTTTCCGACAGCTTCTGCATGACGATGTTCTTTTCTGGGGGAGTTCCCTCCACGAGCTTGCGGAAGAAAGTCCGCTCGATCCACATCACAAGCGGATTGATGACGTACGCTATGACTATGCCGCAAATTATAGGGGCTGCGACTGTCCCTATCCAGGAAAATCCCTTCGAGAAGGAATCAAACCGGAACACGAACACCACAAACAGAACCGCCAGCGCGATCACAATAAAGGCGTATGTGGCAACCGTAGTGTATTTCTTATTCCATTTTATTTTCAAGAGCAGCCTCCTTTAAAAAAACGAACCATATTAATTGTATCATATTCAAAGGGATATGTCAACATAAAAATGCGCAATCACTGTAAAAAATATGTAATAACTTACATCGGCTGTGGGATTGACGGAAATCTGTGGAAGTGGTATAATCATATTATAATCAATATGGAGGTCTATTCTATGTCACAGGTCACCAAACGCGCTCTTGAGCAGTCGCTGAAGAATCTGCTGCTGAAAAAGCCGCTCACCAAAATAACGATAAACGACATCGCAGAGGACTGCGGAATAAACCGCATGACGTTCTACTACCACTTCAAGGACATCTACGACCTGGTGGAGTGGTCCTGTATGGAGGACGCGCGCAAGGCCCTGGAGGAGAACAAGACCTACGACACCTGGCAGCATGGATTCCTGCAAATCTTCGCTGCGGTGCTGGAGAACAAGCCGTTCATCATGAACGTATACCGCTGCGTCCACCAGGAGCAGGTGGAGAAATACCTCAAGCCGCTGGTGGACGACCTGCTTCTCGGCGTCATTAACGAGGAGGCAGCCGGCATGACCGTCCGGGAGGAGGACAAGGACTTCATCGCGCAGATATATTCCTACATCTTCATCGGGCTCATGCTGGACTGGATAAAGGACGACATGCGTGAGGACCCCAAGCCCATCGTTGACCGCCTCGCCCGGCTGATAAAAGGCTCCATCGCCGACGCCCTGGCGCGCTTCCGGGTGTGATTTTATCAATCCGGCGGTTTTGATTAAAATTTATACACTTCCGTTCCCTGTGATAAGTCTTTTATCACGGGGGATTTTCTGTTTATTGTAAAACCGCGTTTTCCGGGTTATAATATAACCAGAAACCAAGGAACCAAACGTTCACAGGAGGTATTTATTATGTATTACTCAGCCGGAACTTATGAATCATTTGCACACCCCGAGAAGCCGAAGGGCGTTGACAAGAAATCCGCCTATATCATCGGTACGGGTCTTGCCGGACTTACCGCCGCGTTCTATCTCGTCCGCGATGGTCAGATAAAGGGCGAGCATATCCACCTTCTCGAAAAGCTGGAGCTTGCCGGAGGAAGCTGCGACGGACGCCGCGACGTCACCAAGGGATTCTTCATGCGCGGCGGTCGTGAGATGGACAACCACTTTGAGGTAATGTGGGATATGTTCAGGGACGTTCCCTCGCTGGAAACTCCAGGTGTTTCAGTACTTGACGAGTACTACTGGCTGAACAAGCACGACCCGAACTACTCCCTCTGCCGCGCCACCATTGACCGCGGCGAGGACGCCCACACGGACGGCAAGTTCAACCTGGACAAGGAATCCGCAATGGCGCTGTCCAAGCTCTTCATCACTCCCGAGAAGGATCTGGAGGGGAAGAAAATCTCCGAGGTGCTGCCGGATTCCTTCTGGAGCACGAACTTCTGGCTCTACTGGCAGACAATGTTCGCATTCCAGCGCTGGTCCAGTGCGCTTGAAATGAAGCGCTACCTCTGCCGTTACGTCCACCACATAGACGGGCTCCCCGATTTCAGCGCACTGAGATTCACGAAGCTCAACCAGTACGAGAGCCTTATCATGCCGCTGGTAAAGTATCTGGAATCCCACGGCGTGCGCATTGAATACGGTATGGACGTTAAGAACGTCATAATTGAGAACGTCGGCGGAAAGAAGATCGCAAAGCAGATCGTCTACGTCAAGGACGGCAAACAGCAAACTCTCGACCTCATCGAAGACGATCTGGTATTCATCACCAACGGCTGCTGCACGGATTCCACCTGCTACGGCGACCAGAACCACGCTCCGGACCTGTCAAAGCTCCACGACGGACGCGGCGAATCCTGGGATATGTGGAAGGCTATCGCTGCCCAGGCTGAGCACGGCGAATACGGCAATCCTGACGCATTCTGTAACAACATCGACGCCACCAACTGGATGAGCGCCACCGTGGCTACCTCCAACGAGGAGATTATCCAGCATATCATAAACGTCTGCAAGCGCGACCCGAGGGAGGGCAAGGTAACTACCGGCGGTATCGTCACCGTCAAGGACAGCATGGATAACTGGTATCTTTCCTGGACGATCAATCGTCAGCCGCAGTTCAAGTCCCAGGACAAGAACATGGTGCTGGTATGGCTGTACTCCCTGAACACCAACAAGCCGGGCAACTACGTCAAGAAGGCAATGCGCGACTGCACCGGCGAGGAAGTATGCCGCGAGTGGCTGTATCACATCGGCGTCCCCGAGGACAAGATCGACACACTTGCAAAAGAAGCCTGCAACACCACCACCTGCTTCATGCCGTATATCAACGCATTCTTCCAGCCGCGCAAGAACGAGGATCGTCCACACATCGTGCCGGATGGCTCCGTGAACTTCGCATTCCTGGGACAGTTCACTGAAACTCCGCGCGACACCATATTCACCATCGAGTACTCCATGCGTACCGGTATGGAAGCCGTTTACACTCTGCTGGATATCGACCGCGGCGTGCCTGAGGTATGGGGCAGCAAATACGATGTCCGTGAGCTGCTGAAGGCGTGCTATTACGCGATCGACAAGAAGCCGATAACCGATGTCAAGCTCTCCTTTGTCGAGAAGGAAATGCTCAAGGTAGTCATGAAGAAGGTCAAGGGAACCGACCTGGAGATCCTGCTGAAGGAAAGCGGACTTATCGAATGATACTCCCCAGACTGCCGATAAAGGTGCAGCTGTCAGCTTGTTGAAAAAGTATCTTCCCAGACTGCCGAGAAAGGTGCAGATGCTAGGAAACG
>ENA-ORTN01003112-ORTN01003112.1-human-gut-metagenome-genome-assembly--contig:-NODE-3112-length-12215-cov-3.813651_pt1 | contig 12215 bp, 11 predicted proteins | sample MGYA00242070_ERZ509189 | MGnify/ENA primary metagenome ERZ509189 (study PRJEB26280, sample SAMEA2338821) | human gut metagenome | biome: human gut; feature: human-associated habitat; material: faeces...
GTCCATCTCCAAATATTACTTTTGTTCCTATGTGTAATTTGTTTCCTGGTCTTACTATTGTTTCCCAGATGTCTCCTTCTATATTATTTAATAACAAAAATTCTATATTTGCTCCTGTTTCTTTTTTTCCATATATACGTGCTGGTATTACTTTCGTGTTGTTTCTTACCAAGCAATCTCCTGGTTCTAAATAGTCTATTATGTCTTTAAATGTTTTGTGTTCTATTGTGTTGTTTTTTCTGTTTAGAACCATTAGTCTTGATTCGTCTCTTTTTTCTATTGGTGTTTGTGCTATTAGTTCTTCTGGCAATTCATAGTCAAATTCTGTTACTTTCAATGCTTTTGCCTCCTATATTTTTATTACTTTGTTTTATTTTTTGCATAACATTAAGCTATATTTATTTAGTTTGTTTAGTTTTTTAGGTCTTTCATTGTTAGGTTTATTCTGTCTTGGTCATCTATATCTGTTACTTTTACTGTTACTTTTTGTCCTATATGTAATACATCTTCTACATTTTTTATTCTTTCATTTGAGATTTTTGATATGTGTACTAAACCTTCTTTTCCTCCACATCCTAAATCTACAAATGCTCCGAATGGCATTATTTTTGTTACTTCTCCATAATAGATTCCACCAACTTCTACATCTCTAACAATGTCTTCTATCATATCTAATATTGAGTAAATTAGAATTACAATTCCTATTGTCACAACTATGGCATTTGATACAAATATTGTATATAGCCCACATACTATCATTACAATAGAAATTAATAAACTGCATATCCAAGTTGGTGATTCTACTAGTTTTAATTTAAATGACAAGCTTAATCTTATTATTCCTGTGTAAACTATCCAAATTCCTATTAAAACTCTGAATATTGTTTCAATTTGGCTTTTGTAAACTATTGTTATAATTCCAAGGATGATAGCTATAATTCCATATGCTATGTCATAATTGTAAAAGTTATATTTTCCTCTTGTTAGGCAATAATCTACTAATTTGTATAGTCCTACTATAATGAAAAGTATTCCTACAATCAACGATACTACCTTTGTGCTTCCCTCTGGGTTTGTAATTAAAAGTATTCCAAGAATTGCAAATACTAATGATGTTAACAAAGATGTCCATCCTGTTCTTTTAAATATTTTTTCAAGATATTCCATATTTGTTGCTCCTTTCATTTTTATTTATATTATTATATTTATCATTAAATTTAATATTTTTCAAGACTAATTATTAGTTTTTTTCTCATTTTGTTTTAATGGATCGGTAATTAAAATGAATTTAACATTTCCATTCATTTCTTCATCCATTTCTGCGAAATTCATATATTCTTTTGATAATTTTTCTAGTGCATCAATTCTACTTGTAAGGTTATGAATGTCTCCATTTACTGTAGAATATAGCTTGTTAATTGCTTTTGTGTTAAACTCTTTTATTCCTTCTGATAGTGCTTTTGCACCCTCAGCAATATCACCTGATTTTTCAGTTAATTGTTCACTTGCTGAATATAATTCTTTTACACTTGCATTAAGAGTGTTTGTTCCGGCATTTAATTTATTTGCACCTGTTTTTAATGTACTTATTCCTTCAATTAATGCTGCTGATTTTGTTGATAATTCACTTGTTCCTGCAACTAATTCATCTGATTTTGTATTCATTGCATCTAAGCCTTTAGCTAATGCTGTTAAGTTTTTATCTAAAGAATTTGCTCCTACTTTTAATCCGGGATCTTCTTTAGTTCCTTTTCCGTCTAGTCCTTCTTTAATAGATGCCACAGTTGTTTGAGCTGTACCTACTGATTTTAGTAATTCTATTGATTGTTCATTTGCTGATATATTTTGTTCTAATAATGCAATAGTTTGTTTATTCATTTCTATTTGTTGTGTTAATGTTGCTTTTAATTGTTCATCTGTTGCACTGTTTTTTTGAGCTGTTAATGCAGTTTGCATAGTTTCTAAGTTTGCTTTTAATTTTTTATCTGCGTCTACAAGTTTTGTTAACTCTGCTGTTTTGGTTTTTACATCAACAGTTGATAATCTGGCATTCATTGCATCTATCGCCTTACTTGTATTTATAATTCCTATGTTTATTGATGTCGCTCCAGCTGCTAATGCTTGGCTTGATTCTGCCATATATTTTACTTTTTCTTTTAAAGTTTTTGCACCATCTGATAATTTGCTTACTCCTGGAATTAAAGCACTTGATTTTGTTGCTAATGAATTTACACCATCAGCCACTTTGCTTGCTCCTTCTCTTGTGTCTTGTGTTCCTTGTGTTAATTCATTCATATAGTCTGTAAATTCTTGAGATTTTTCTGCATATTGACTTGTTCCTTCTTGTAATGTATTTGCTCCTTTTTCAAGCTTTTCACTAGCTGATTTCATATCATTCATTGATGAATACAACTCATTTAGTTTATCTGCTATTTTTGATTCATTTTCTTCTAATACTCTTGGTGTTATATATGTAATCATATTCTCTAGTTCAAATTTTTCTGTTTCCATTGATATTTCTACTTTGTTTGGTATATCAATTTCATTTGTTTTTAAGCTTTCTTTTAATCCTGGGAATGCGACTCCAAGTAGTATAGTTTTTTCTCCTTTTTCAACTACTTTTCCTTGAGTTAATTTAATATTTTTGTTTGTTTTAGTATCAAGTGTTGTTCCTGTTATTACTATAAATGGTGTGTACATTTTTTCAGTTGTTCCATTTATATTTACATTGTGAGTTTCATTGTTTTTGTATGTTATTGTAATTTTCACTTTTCCTTTTTTGCCAACTATTTCTTCTGCTGACATTTCTTTTCCGTCCAATTCATATTTAATAGATGTTTCAATCGGTAATTTCTTTTCTGTTTTTCCTTGATAATATATATCTTTTTCATCAGCATTCCATATTATTTTGTTTTCTTTTTTCTCAAATGTTTCGTTTCCACCTACGTTTGTTATGTCTAATAAGTTTGATATGTCATCTATTGTTTTTAATAATTCATCATTTTTTATATGTTCATTTACTATTGTTTCATATTGTGTTCCACTATTGTTAAGTTTTGAATATACTGTTTCTTCTTTTGTTACAGCAAATACTGGAGTTGCATAACCTAGCATTGTACATAATAATATGCTTCCAATTATTTTTTTACTTTTCATTTTTTATCCTCTCCTTTTTTATTTTAGAATATTAATTGCTTAATCTACGCATATTGGCAGTTGTTTTGCAAATTATTTTATCAAATACAATTAAGAATGCTGGTAAAACTGTCAATACAGTAACCATGCTAATGATTGCGCCTCTTGCCATTAAGCTACATAAAGAACCAATCATTTCAATTTTTGAATACATACCAACTCCAAATGTTGCTCCAAAGAAACATAATGCACTAACAATTATTGATTGAATTGATGTTCCTAAAGCTTCATCTATAGCTTGATGTTTGTCTTTTCCTTCTATTCTTGCTGTTTTATATTTTGTTGTAATTAAAATTGCATAATCTATTGTTGCACCTAATTGAATTGTACCAATTACTATTGACGCTATAAATGGTATTACTGTTCCTGTATATGCAGGTATTCCCATATTGATAAATATTGCAAATTCTATTGCAGCAATTAATATTATTGGCAAACTTACTGATTTTAGAACAAATACCATTATTACAAGTATAATTGCAATTGAAACTGTATTTACACTGTTGAAATCATGGTCACTTATTTCAACCAAGTCTTTCATTAATGGTCCTTCTCCAGCAAGTATTGCTGTATCGTCATATTCTTTTATTATTTTATTTACTTCTTCTATTTGGCTATTTAATTCATTTGTTGCAATTTCATATTTTGAATTTATAATTACCATTTGATATTTATCACTTTCAAATATTGATGTTATATCTTCTGGTAGCATTTCTTTTGGTATATTTACTTCTTTTGAAATTTTAGAATAACTTAATGTCCATTCAATTCCATCTAAGCTTTCTATTTTATCTAACATTTCATTTAATTTATAGTCCGGCATATTTTTATCTACTAGTAATAATTCTGTTGAAACCATATCAAATTTATCTTTTAATTCATTGTTTGCTTGTATACTATTTAAAGTATCTGGTAAAGATTTGCTTAGGTTATAGTAATTTTCTGTATGTGTATATCCATATACTGCAAATGGTAAAATTACTATAAATGCAACTAAAATTGCTTTGTAATGTTTTAAATTGAAGTTTTTAACTTTTTCAAATCTTGGTAATATTTCTTTGTGTTTTGTTTTTTCTACCCATTTATCAAATACAAGTAACATTGCTGGTAATGTTGTAACTGCTGTTATTACACCAATTAAAACACCTTTTGCCATTACTAAACCAATATCTTTTCCTAATGTTAAGTTCATACTACATAATGCTAAGAATCCAGCTATTGTTGTTAATGAACTTCCTAGTACTGATACTAATGTTTTTGCTATTGCAGTTGCCATTGCTTCATCATTATTCGAAACTTTTTCTTTTTCTGCTTTATAACTGTGGTATAAGAATATTGCAAAATCCATTGTTACACCAAGTTGCAATACAGCACTTATTGCTTTTGTTATATATGATGTTTGACCTAAAAAGGCATTTGTGCCCATGTTGTATAATACTGCCATTCCTATGTTTAATAGCATTAGTACTGGTGCCAAATATGAATCTAATGCTAATTGCAATATTATCAAACATAAAGCTACTGCAATCATTACATATATTATTACTTCTGAATCCGATAGATTTCTAGTGTCTAGTACCGTTGCAGTCATACCACTTATTTTGCAATTTTCATTTGATATTTCTCTAAGTTTTTCAACTGTTTCCATTGTTGTATCTTCTGAAATTCCATCTTTAAATGTTACTAATACTGGCGTTGTGTTGTCCTTATATAATTTGTCTTTAATTTCATCAGGTAACATTTCTAGCGGTACGTCGGTTCCTATAATGTCTGTTAGTCCAACTACTTTTTCTACATTTCCTACTTTTCTAAATTGTTTTTCTAATTCTATAATATCTTTTGACTGCATATTTTCTAGTATTACTACTGAAAACGCTCCCATGTCAAAGTCATCTGCTAATATATTTTCACCTTTTATAGTTTCGATGTTGTCAGGCAAATATACTAGTATGTCATAGTTTACTCTTGTTGCTTTATATCCAATAATTGATGGAATTAAAAGTAACAAAGATATTATTAGAATAGCTACTTTGTGTTTACATATAAACTGTCCAAACTTTTCCATTTTTCTGCCTCCTTATTTTTATGACCATTAGTCACTTTTCATAATATACTACTTTTCTGACCATTAGTCAATAGTTTTTATGAAAATTTTTTAGCAAATCGATATTTGTTGTAATTTTTAGCATTATTTACTGATCTCAAAGAACAATTTACTATTACTTTTTTATTTATTTCTATTGACTATGCGTCATTTTTATGTAATAATTATATTGTATTGGAGGCAAGATTATGAAAGAAAAAAATGATAAAGAAGAAAGATTATTAGACGTAGGATTCAAACTTTTTACCGAAAAAGGTTTTAAAGATACTTCTATTCAAGACATTGTTGATAATGCAGATGTCGCAAAAGGTACTTTTTATTTATATTTTAAAGATAAATATGAATTAAGAGATGTTTTAATCGCAAGAAAATCTATGTCATTATTTTCTGAAGCAATAAATGCTGTAAAAAGCACTTATATAGAAAATTTTGCAGATCAAATGATTTTTGTTATAAATTACATTATTGATAAACTTGCCAAAACTCCTTTACTTTTGAAATTCATATCTAAAAATTTATCATGGGGAGTTTATAGCCAAACTGTATTAAATTTATATGAAAAAAATAAAAATTCTGAGGAAGGTCTTGTTTATTTATTTTTAAATGGTGTTAAAGAACATAATATTAAGCTTAAAAATCCTGAAGTAACATTATATATGATTATAGAGTTAGTTAGCTCAACTTGTTTTAATTCTATTTTATATAACGAACCTCTCCCAATTGAAGAATTTAAACCTTATTTGTATGAATTAATTAGAAATTTGTTAAAAGAATAAAAAACTGCACTATTTCTGATGCAGCTTTTTGCTTTTCGGAATCTATATGTTTTTAAAAACCACATATATAATTCCAATACAGCTAAAAATCATTATGGTACGCGTAATTAATGTGTACCGATGGAAGAATTTTGCGTTTGCAGCATCTACAATTTTTTGCCCATTCGGCAAAAATAGTATAGACACGTATAGCAATATGAATATAAGCGCTACCATTCCTGCCTTTCCAAAGATGTCTATAACCTGTTGCATTGTTTATTCTCCCTTCAAATTTAAAATATATTTATATTTTAGCACATTTACATAATTTTAGCAAATAAAGAATATGTATTCAATTATTTCATTAGGATTATACCTTTTATATTTGTATGTAATAGCTTTATGAACTCTTCAGCGTCTTGCTTTGTTCCGACTACACTACCATAATGAATTGGAACAGCTACTTTTGGCTGTATTTCATTTACCAATTGTGCTGCTTCTTTAAAATCCATTGTATATGTTCCACCCACTGGCACAAAAGCAACATCACATTTTACTTTTTTATTCTCTTCTGTTATGTCAGTATCACCTGCAATATAATATTTAATTCCATTTATTTCAATAACATAGCCAACCCAACCATTCTCTTTTGGGTGAAATGTTTTGTTTGTGTTATATGCTGGTACTGTTTCAAACTTAATTCCTTGCACCATGTATTTTTGATTTGGTTCTACAGTAATAATTGCATTTTTATTTATTCCCTTTTTTAGCACTTTTGTTAATAACTCTTCTGGTATTACAATAACAGCGTTTTCATTTATAACTTTATCAATCTCTTCTTCTGAATAGTGATCATAATGATCATGTGTTATAAAAATAATGTCTGCATCATTATAATTTCTGTCTATTTTAAATGGATCTATATAAATCGTTTTTTCTTTGTTTATCCTTATACTACTATGGTATAAAACTTCAATATTATTTAACATTTGTATTCCTCCCTGCTTTTTATTATATCATAAATTATAAAATGCACACAATAAAAGACGGAGTTTTTATTCTCCGCCTTAAATTTATTTACCTAACTTTTGAATAGCTTTTTCTGCAAAGCTGTTGTTTACTACTTTTCCGTAGTCAGCTTCTTTTTCAAGTTCTCCCGCTTCTTTCATAACCTTTTGAAGTAATGCAAACGATTCTTGCTTTAATACTGGATTATCTCTCCAAGCATCAATATCTATATAACTTTGTAAAGCTGCTTCTAACATACTTAAATCAGTATCTGGGAAAAAGTCTACTATTGCTTCTGCTATCTCTTTAGCACTATGTGATTTTACCCATTGTTCTCCTTTGTATATTGCATTTGTAAATCCTTGAATTATATTAGGATTTTTTTCAATATAACTTTTCTTAGTAAAATATGCTGTATATGGAATTTCTCCTGAAGCCTCTCCAACAGATGCAACAATATATCCTTTACCTGCTTTTTCTGTTGCTGAAGCAGTTGGTTCAAATAATGTTACATATTCAGCATTTCCACCTGCAAATGCTCCTGCCATTAAGTCGAATTTAATACTGTCATCTAATACTAAGTCTTTTTTAGGATCTAGACCATTTTGTTTAAGCACATATTCAAAAGTCATGTATGGTACTCCACCTTTTCTACCAGGAATAACAGTTTTTCCTTTTAAATCTTGCCAACTAAAATTATCTGTTTTTTCTTTACTAACTAAAAATGAGCCATCCTTTTGAGTCATTTGTGCAAATACTTGTGTATAATCTTCTTTTCCTTCATTATATACATATATTGAAGCTTCTGGTCCTGCAAAGCCTATGTCACTTTGGTTTGCTAAAACTGCGGTCATTACTTTATCAGCTCCTTGACCTGTTGTTAATTCTATCTCCAAACCTTCCTCTGCAAAATAACCTTTTGAAATTGCCACATATTGTGGAGCATAAAATACAGAACGTGTTACTTCATTTACACGAATTTTTTGTAACCCTGCTGTTTCTGTATTTTTATTAAGTAGTATATAAGTAGCTATTCCTGCTGCTACTATTATAATAACTAATACAATAATCAAATACTTTTTCAAGTTTTTTCATTCCTTTCTAATCTATTCATGCCAAAGGAGATTTTAAGTATTTTGGCATGTTATTTAACTTTTCTTGTTACTTATAATACTTTTCTCCTATAAGTAACATTTTTATCTGTTATTTTTAAGTTCTTTTAGACATTTTTTTCATAACAATTTTTTCTGAAAGTACTATTGCTTCATAAATAATTGCAGCAACTATTGCAAGAATAATTACTCCCGTCATTACTAAGTCTAGTTGAAATACCTGACCACCATATACAATTAGGTAACCCAAACCTGCTTTTGATACCAAGAATTCTCCTGTTATTACACCTACTAAAGATAGGCCTATATTTACCTTTAATGAGTTGAAAAATGTAGATATGTTTGCAGGTATTACTATTTTTGTTAATATTTGAAATTTACTTGCATTAAATGTTTGTGCCATTTTTATTAGTTCTTTGTCTGTATTTAAAAATCCATTTAGAATTTCTAATATAGTTACAATTAGTGAAATGGCAAGACCCATTGTTATAATTGCTCCCATTCCTGCACCTACCCAGATGATTATAACTGGTCCGCAAAGCTACTTTGGGCAAACTGTTTAATACAACTAAATATGGTTCTGATACCTTCGAAAAAAATGGAGACCACCATAGCAAAATTGCTATAAATACACCTAGTATAACTCCTGAAATAAACCCTATTAGTGTTTCTGTAAGTGTTACTCCTAAGTGTGTTAGCAGTCCATTAGCTGATAAATTTAAAAAGGTATTTAATATTCTTGAAGGTTGACTTGTAATAAAACTATCTATTATTCCTTTATTAGCAAGTAATTCCCACCCTATTATAAATATAATTAGGATAAGTAATTGAGTTAAAATAACAGATATTTTGTTTTTTCTTATTTTTCTTAGATATTTTTTTCTGTCCTCAGACATATTTTTATCATACATGCACATCAAGCTCCTTCCATATAGCATCAAAGTACTTACTAAATTTAGGGCTTTCACGGCAGTTGATTGGATTTCTGTTTTCCATTTCAAAATCAATAGTATGAATGGTTTTTACTGTTGCTGGCCTTTTGGTTAACACTACTATTCTATCACTCATACTAATTGCCTCTGATATATCATGTGTCACTATAATAGCTGTAATATTTTCATTTTTTAATATTTGAAAAATATCATTTGTAACCATAATTCTAGTTTGGTAGTCTAACGCTGAAAATGCTTCATCTAGTAATAAAATCTTAGGCTTAATAGCTAAAGTTCTTATCAGCGCTGCTCTTTGCCTCATTCCTCCAGATAACTGATTTGGGTATTTGTCTTTAAATTCATATAACCCATATTTTTTTAGTAATTCTATTACATAAGCTTCATTTTCTTTTGTCTTTTTTCTTCTTATTTCTAAGCCAAATGTAATATTATCATAAATATTTCTCCACTCTAAAAGACTATCCTTTTGCAGCATATAGCCAAGCCCACCATCAATTTGTATATCACCAGAAGTTTTAGGTTCCAGACCTGATATTATTGAAAGTAATGTAGATTTACCACACCCACTTGGTCCAATTATGCTAACAAATTCTCCCTCATTTACACTAAATGAAATATTAGACAAAGCTTCTACTTCACCATTTTTCGCTTGGTACTTTTTGCTTACATTCTTTAGTTTCAATATTTCCTTCATAAGTACCTCCTAATTCAAATTTATCATAATACATCTTATGAAGGTATACATAATTTAGTGAATTAAATTCTAAATATTTGACCGTGGATATATTAGGTTTGCGTTTTGTATACGGTTTAGTCTTACTATATTTGCTATAGTTGTGTTGTATCTTCTTGCAATTGACCATAATGTATCTCCTCTTCTCACTGTGTATAACTTATGTCCACAGTCGTGTTTACAGTTACTATTTACAACTAGCTTTTGGCCGTGGATAAATTAAATTTACATTTTGTATGTTGTTTTCTTGTGCAATTTTGCTAACTGTTGTATTAAACATTTGGGCTATTTCAGATAATGTATCTCCACTTTTAACGGTATAAATTGTTGTGTTACTTGTATTTTCTCCTTTAACAGGAACTATTAAATAATTTCCTGCATATATCAAGTTTGGATTCTGAATATTGTTTAACCTTACAAGCTCCGCAACTGTTGTGTTGTATTTTATAGCTAGCTGAGATAATGTGTCTCCCCATTTTATTTTTATTTTTTTAGTTGTTGTTTTGTCATCTTCCTCGTCTGGTTTTGGTTTTTCTGTATCTGGAATTTGAGTACCTTCTGACATAAAAATTTCCTTTGTAAACTTATCTCTATCAACATGATTTGAAATCCCAGCTACTCTACCCACGTCTGTATATTGCCAACCTGCCCAACTTTTCCATGTTCCACTATTTTCTGGTTTGTTTACCTCGTATTGCGCAATCCACAAGGGATAATTTGTTACTTCTCCTTCCCAAATACGACTTGCTGTATAGGCATTACTGTATAGTACAACTTCTTTTTTTGTCAGTTCTTCTAGCTTTTTCATAAAAGCCAAGCCTATTGTATTTATCTCTTTTTTATTCAAATTCCCAAAGCTTTCAAAATCCATTGCAAGTCTACAATCTGCTACTTTTCCTGATATTACTGAAGCAAAAAACTGTGCTTCTTTTTCTGCTTGATTTACACTTCTTGCTGTTACATAATGGTAAAATCCAATTTTTAATCCTGCATCTCTTGCTCTTTTATAGTTTTGTTCAAATTTTGAATCTATGTAATTTGTACCTTCACTCGAACGTATATAAACAACTTGTATCCCATCCTTTTTTACCTTTCCAAAATCAATATTTCCTTGATATCCACTCACATCAATTCCGTTATATATTTCGTCACTTGATGGTCCAAATGCCATCACTTTTGTTGGCATTGTGTATATTGTTGCAACTGTTAGCATTATTACAATAGATAATAATTTCAATATTTTTTTCATATTATTCACCTCATATCACTTCATATTGCAGTAACTTTATTTTGTTTGAAATATATTTTTCGTTATTATCTATTGGTTTGCTTAAATCTGTACTTAGATATTTTTTATTATCATCTGCAAATACTGTTACTACTGGTCCTTTTATATTTTTTTGAAGTAATACACTTCCTAAAAAGTTTGCACCTGATGAAATTCCTACTCCTATTCCTAACTCTGATGCTAACTTTCTTGACATATTTATACTGTCTTCATCATTTACTAAAATTACTTTGTCTATTTCGTTTTTATCTAATAAGGCTGGAATAAAGTCATCTCCTATTCCTTCTATCTTGTGTTGTTTAATTATTCTGTTTTTAGAAATCAACGGCATACATTCTGGTTCAATTGCAGTTACAGTTATTTCTGGATATCTTCTCCTTAACTTTCTTCCTATTCCCATCAAAGTTCCACCTGTGCCAACTCCTGAAGCAAAACCTACGATGTCTTCTGGAACCTGATTTAAAATTTCCTGACCTGTTGTCTCATACTGCGCTAAAACATTGTCCATATTAGCAAATTGGTTTGCTAGAAATCCATTTACTTTCTTAGCTAAAATTCTTGACTCTTGAATACATTTTCTAAAACCTCCCTGTTGTTTAGAAAATGTTATAACTTTTGCACCATAGCTTTGCATAATTTGCACTCGTTCTTTACTAGCCCAATCTGGCATAAAAATATATACTGGATGATGATAATATTTGCCTAATGCAGACAAAGAAATTCCAGTATTTCCACTTGTTGCCTCTATTATTGGCATACCATCTTTTAATTCTCCTCTTTCTTTTGCTTTTGTTATTATGTAATATGCTGCTCTATCTTTTATACTTCCTGTTAAATTATAGCTTTCTAGTTTTGTGTATATATAATTTGTTTTGCCTTCGTACTCATATTTTATTTTTATTAAAGGTGTATTTCCAATTGTTTTAATCATATCCATCACTCCTCACTTTATGTTTTATATATTTTATACAGTTAGTGGTGGAATGGTTAATGGAAATTTAAATTGTTTTGTGGTATAATATTTTTAAAACTGCTATAGATTTTCTCTTTTAAATTTTAATATGCTA
>ENA-ORTN01003114-ORTN01003114.1-human-gut-metagenome-genome-assembly--contig:-NODE-3114-length-12205-cov-7.245844_pt1 | contig 12205 bp, 10 predicted proteins | sample MGYA00242070_ERZ509189 | MGnify/ENA primary metagenome ERZ509189 (study PRJEB26280, sample SAMEA2338821) | human gut metagenome | biome: human gut; feature: human-associated habitat; material: faeces...
CCAGCCTTCCAAGCTGGATACGTGGGTTCGATTCCCATCACCCGCTCTATTTTTTGCGGGAAGCCTGATAAATCAAGGCTTCCCGCTGTTTTTGTATTACCTGGTCTGATACCAGGTGATACCAGAATTTTGAGAGGACATATAGTGAATAAAACAGTGAATACCTCCGATATACATGATAGAACAGGTAGACCCGGAAACAGGAACGGAGGGGCTTATGCAGGTCGGTGGAGTAGGAAGCGGACATGACACATATTCTCATCAGGTGACAGGATGTATTCACGAACATGGGGAAAATAAGGACGTAGGCGGCGCTGGAACCAAATTAGGAAGCGTACAGACTATACAGACCGCCGAGGAAGTATTGCAGGAGAATTCTTCGGTGAATCTTATGTCCTGGGTGCAGAATATCAGCAGTAAAGGCAAACAGCTTTTACAGAAAATCTGGGGAGAGAGCAAGGAAGCTAATGATGCGATCACTTCACAAAATGGCAACGGAAATCATATTGCAGGGCAGGAGACGCTGGTCACCGGGAATTCTGTAGGAGTAAAGACTACGATGAACAGGGCGGCAGTGGAGACAGTAGCTACCCATACGTATTTCCGGCCTGTGGAAGCAAAGGATACCATGCCGGCAAATCCTTTTCAGAAGGTGCGTTATCAGGTACAGAAGGTAGCGAGAAAGTTGATGGACCGGCTGCCGGGTCGGTTTCTGGGATCCCATACAGGCGATTTTTTGCAGACGAAGCAGGAGCAAACGAAAGAAGATCTGCGGAAGAGAAGTCAGTATAAACAGGATGATCAGGAGATTGAGTGCATTCTCATGGATGAAAGCTATCTGACAGATTCCTATAACCGCAAGGGTGAGTACAGCCATCTGACTACGGATAAATAATTATATTACGAATTTTACGAAAAATTTCAATAATTTGCTTGACAGTTTGGCATTCATCATGTAATATAGTCTTTGCTGTGAGACACAGCAGACATTCATAAGATTGCGGATGAATGCCGATACAATTAATTTCATACCTTCAAGATACAGGTTTTGACCTGTACAATATGCGCGAGTGGCTCAGCGGTGGAGCACCTCCTTGCCAAGGAGGGGGTCGCGGGTTCGATCCCCGTCTCGCGCTTGAAAAAAGAACGATACCAAATCGGTATCGTTCTTTTTTTCGAGCCCTGCCAGGGCTCGAAAGTTCGATGTCTACGCTCCGCTCCGGTCCGCGCAGACCGAGGTCCCCCGGACCTCGTGCGCCGTCTCGCGCTTGATCCTCAAGGCTAAGATAGTACAAATCCGTCTGAAATGATTAGTAAGTAACAAGGTACCGTATGTTCTCGATGTCTCGCGCTCCGTATAGGAGCTTTATTTTGTATGCACATGTCCGCGGAACCAGACTTTACTGGGCTGGGCTTTGTAGGTGGGGCGGCGGAACAGGAGGCTTCGGAGAGCCGGGCCGTTAAAAGGAAAGAGGGGCCAGAAGTAGCTGAAGCCCGCGAAGGTCGGGGTAGTCAAAATAGAGACTGTCACCAGTGTCAGACCGATAAGGAATCCTGGCAATCCCCAGAGCCCTGTTGTGACGACCAAAAGAATGCGGTAGATCCGCAGAGCATCAGCAAATTCGATACTGGAGAGGGACAGATTCGCCAACATAGTGACGGCGGCATAGAAGAGAACTTCCGTGGAGGCCCAGTTAAGGCTGACAGCAATGTCACCAATCAACAATCCCCCTACGATAGACAGTGCACCGGAGACACGGCTGGAACTAAGTGCGGCAGAGTATTTGAAGAGGTCTAAGAGAAACTCCACTGCCAGCACATAGAAAAAAAGGCGGAAGGGTGACAGATCGCTGACGGGTGTAAGCTGCAGCGAGGCGGTGATCTCGGGATAATAGGCGGAGAGAAGTAAAAATACCGGCAGAAGCAGAAGACTCACCGGAATGCACAGGAAGCGTATCATGCGAAAATAAGTTCCGGTCAGAGGATTGTTGTAATAGTCCTCCGGACTCTGGGTAAACTGGAAGATCGTACCGGGAAGCAATAAAACGGCGGGAGAATTGTCCACAATGAGCAGAATGTGCCCTTCGCACAGGTAGCTGCATGCCACATCGGGACGCTCTGTCAGCTGGATGCTGGGCAGGGGATTCCACCATCTTTTATGAATCAGAAGTTCTTCTAAGCTTTTGCTGCCCATAGTCAGCGAAGTGATCTGTAACCGGGAGAGTTTTTGCTTCAGAGCTTCTAATAACTCCTCGTTAACCTGGTCTGCCAGATAGGCGATCGCTACATCGGTGCGGCTCTCTGTTCCCAGGGTGCAGATGGAGAAGGTCAGTTTCGAAGAACGCACCCGGCGGCGGATAAGATTTGTATTGAATAAAAGTGTCTCCACGAAGCCGTCCCGGGCACCCCGGGTGCTCCGTTCGGTATCGGGCTCGGAGATACTGCGGACGGGATAGGTACGGACGTCAATGATCACCGCCTGATCGAAGCCATCCACCAGGAGGATGGAAGGTCCACTTAAGAGATTTTGCAGGATATCATCCACAGAGGAGGTCAGTGACACCTGGGCATAGCCGAGCCTGCTCTGCACATAGAGCGGGAGATCGCGGATCTCGGGATCCAGTGTATAGTGAGGATCCTGCAGGTCGGAGAAGATCTGCTGGAGGATCTCGGTATTGCAGAAACCATTGATCCCCAGCCAGAATGCCGGAGTTTTCCCCAACCGGAGATCGCGTGTGATCAGGTCAAAGCTTTTACCCAGAGGAAGCAATCGGTGGAGAAGATCAATATTTTGGGAAAGTTCTGTGGATAACGAAATGTTTTGTGCCATAAAAAGGGAATCCTTTCTGAATAATGATATAATGATTGCATAGACTGCCCGGTGGGTATATTGTATTATTCAGATAGATTCCCCATTATTTTGGTAACTATTCAGTTCATCAGTGATATAATTGCCACAGACCTAACAGGATCAATAAGAGCCCGGAGATGGGATCGGCATATTCTCCGACCTGCTGCAGGAGGACGGAACGTCCCAGGCGGCTCCCCAGTGTCAGGAATCCGAAGGAACAGAAAAAGGTGGATATCGAGGCAGGCAGAAAAGGAAGTCCGGTAATGCTGGCGGAGAATCCGATACCGATATTATTCATGGAGAGGGCACAGCCCAGAGCCAGCGTCTGCGGGAGAGTCAGATTCCGATGTTCAGCAAATTTTTTCTTCTCCCGGCATAGACTGCTGTTATCTGAAGAACTGCAGCGCCATCTGGAGACCAGCCATTTTCCGGTATAGTAGAGCCCGAACAGGATCAGGATACTGCTTCCGGTCCGGGTTGCAATCTCACCGGGGATCAGAGGCAGTAAAAGGTTACCGAGGCTTATAGAGATCACAGTACCGATGAGAGTGACTGCGCTGATCAGCAGATTGTGTTTTACAGGAAGAGGGACCTTCTGCAGTCCGAGTGCGCAGCCTACCAGAAGTGCATCCAGACTGGCGGAGATACCGAAGAGCAATGAGGGAAGAACAGACATAGCATGCTCCGTAGAAAATATTCTTAATTTTACTATATTCCTGTAAAAATTTTTTGTGAGATACGGCGCGGGGGATGCCTGAGGGACAAAACGATGAAAATAAAGAACAAAATCATAGAATTTGTAAAAAAAGAGACGGTGCTGACTGCGGCGATGGTGTTGGCAGTATTGTCGGCGGTAATGATCCCGCCGGACAAAGAATATATCGGATATATTGACTTTCGGACGCTGGCGATTTTATTCTGTCTGATGACTGTGATGGCGGGATTGCAGAAGCTGGGCATATTTCGCAGGGTTGCCAGGATATTATTGCAGCATACCCACAATGTGATTGCGCTGGCAGAAATTCTGGTATTGCTGTGCTTCTTTTTCAGCATGTTGATCACGAATGATGTGGCATTGATCACTTTTGTGCCTTTTACGTTTACGGTACTCTGTCTGTCCGGAGAGGAGGCTGTCCGGAAACTGGCAGTTCCGGTGGTGGTATTACAGACGATCGCAGCGAATTTAGGAAGTATGCTGACACCCATTGGTAATCCACAGAATCTGTATTTATATGGGAAAATACAGATGTCCCCGATTGCATTTATAAAGCTGATGCTGCCGTATTCTGCGGTGTCACTGCTCTTTTTGCTTATCTGTACGGCGGTTGCGGCGAAACACAGTGGCATTGCGGTCAGAGATGTGGCAGGGGCGTTGCAGGCAGAAGATGCCGGACAGGAAACGGCAGGATGGCGGAGATATCTGCCTGTGTTTTATCTGATATTATTTTTGTTGTGTCTGTTAACGGTGGCGCATATGATTCCCTATCCGGTAACGCTTGGAATTGTGGTGCTTGGTGTTGGAATCATGGACCGCGCGACCATAGGAAAAGTGGATTATTCGCTGCTGCTGACCTTCGTGGGATTTTTTATTTTCATAGGAAATATAGGAAGAATGCCTGCTTTTTGCAGCTTTTTACAAAAAATTATTGAAGGAAGGGAAGTCATGACGGCAGTGGCTGCCAGCCAGGTGATCAGCAATGTACCGGCAGCGCTGTTGCTGTCCGGTTTTACAGAAAATGTGAAAGCGCTGATCGTTGGAACGAATCTGGGCGGTCTGGGCACATTGATCGCTTCTATGGCAAGCCTGATCTCTTATAAGCAGGTGGCAAGTCAGATCCCCGGGGAAAAGAAACGGTATTTTGGATGGTTTACAGTGGCCAATGTGGGCTTTTTGCTTCCATTATTATTTATAAACGGTCTGTTATAATGTGTTTATTGTTATAGAGTTATTTATTTTATTATGTAAGGAGGCAGCATCATGACAGAAGATATGACAATCATTGCAGAAGAGGCATATTCCGCAGCCAGGGAGATCCTGGAGAAAGCTAAGCCAGAGGCGGGAGAACTGTTTGTAGTAGGGTGTTCCACCAGTGAGGTGGGAGGCGCATCCATCGGTACTTATTCCAGCCCTGAGCTGGCAGAGGTGGTCTTCGGTGGAATCTATCAGGCAACGCAGGAAGCAGGCGTCTATCTGGCAGCCCAGTGCTGTGAACACCTGAACCGCGCACTGATCCTGGAAAAAGAGGCAGCCGTAAAATACGGTTATCCCATGGTCAATGTGGTTCCCCAGCCCAAGGCAGGAGGATCCTTCGCTACGGCAGCGTATAAAGCATTTGAACATCCGGTGGCAGTAGAACATATTCAGGCGGCAGCGGGAATGGATATCGGAGATACGTTGATCGGAATGCATCTGAGAGATGTGGCAGTACCGGTGCGTCTCCGGATCGGACAGATCGGAGACGCCCATGTGGTATGCGCCCGCACCAGACCGAAATTCATCGGCGGTGGCAGGGCAGTCTATGACGAAGAATTAATGTAGTGCAATCTCTACGGCATACTGCGGAAATACTCACGGATCCACCGTCCGGATTCGTTGAAGTCCTCATCGGTCCAGTCGGAGAGAGTCGTGCTGGCAGCCTTGAAGACACTGCTGCTTTCGTCCTTGTTCGCCAGATTCCAGCAACAGAAGCTGATCTGATATTTGTTCAGCAGATCCAGCCACTTGGTCGTGGAATCGAAGTCATTGGCACCATTGCCGGAAGCGTCGCACATACCGAATTCGCTGACGAAGACCGGAAGATTGTTCTGTGCGCAGGTCTCTAAGCGGTTACGCAGGTCATCTTTGTGGGTGCCTGCGTAAAAATGCAGGGTATACATTACATTATCAAAGGTAAGCGGGGAAGCTGCGGCTTTGTCGATCTCCTGGCTCCAGGTAGGGGTTCCTACGAGGATGACGGCATCCGGCTTCTGTTCCCGGATCACCGGGATGACTTCCTCGGCATAGGACTTGATGCTGTCCCAGGAGGTACCGCTGTTGGGCTCATTACAGATCTCATAGAGCACATTGTCATTGTCAGCAAAAGTTTCCGACATTTCCCGGAAAAAGGCGATCGCCTCATCTTTGTTCTGATTCGGGTCACAATCACTTAAAATATGCCAGTCTACGATCACGTACATTCCAAGCTCTGTGGCGTAGGATACACCGTCTCTTACCAGCTGCTTCAGCTGTTCCTTATCACCGCCGGCACAATAACCGCCGTACTCCGCTGTATACATGGCGAGGCGGATACAGTTGGTATTCCAGTCGTCCCGCAGGGTACGGAAGGAATCATAATTGATATACTGGGGGAACCAGGCAATACCATGGGTGGACATACCGTAGAGCTGGACGATGTTCCCGTCTGCATCGGTCAGCTTCCCGTTCTCCACATGGAGAGCGCCGTGCTGTCCGAAGGGGGTGGAGTCATCGACAGAGGGCGCCTCGGAAACTGCTGGTTCGGTTTCAGCGGGCTGTGCCCCGGATGCTTCGGAGGACGATGTTTGTTCAGAGGAAGCGGTACTTTCGGAGATGGTTTCCGTGATGGCAGCAGGCGCTTCGGGGGAAGCAGATGTTGTGGCTTCATTTGACGTATCCTGCCTGCCACAGCCGGCGAGAGCACAGGTGCCTAAGGCTGCCAGTACCGCACAGCTGAGCGTTTTTCTGAAAATAGACATAATAACCTCTTTTCTTATTCGAGTTCGAGAATCAACGAATGAAAATACAAACAATGGGTTACCTTTTAAAACTAAAAAACAAGCACTTACAACAAATATTATAATTGTGTCTGTGAAGCTTGGCAAGAAATGATTGCCCGCGGATAGGAGCTGTGATACAGTTAATGGGAACAGAGTTCGGAATAGAGGACAGAGATGGAGGAAACCTATGCTTCCGCAGTCATTTACAGAGAGAATGCAGGGACTTTTGGGATCGGAATATGAAGAGTTCCTGGCAAGCTTTGAGCATGAGAAATATCAGGCATTGCGTCTGAATCCGTTAAAAAGGGATGACATGTCTGTCATAACAGAAAAAGTAAAGCAGACTTTTCAGCTGCAGCAGGTTCCCTGGGCGGAGAACGGATATTACTATACCAAAGAGGATCAGCCGGGAAAGCATCCCTGGCATGAAGCGGGACTTTATTATATCCAGGAACCCAGTGCCATGGCACCTGTGACACTACTGTCACCACAACCCGGGGAGCGGATCCTCGATCTATGTGCTGCTCCCGGAGGGAAAAGTACCCAGATCGCATCCGCGATGGAGGGAGAGGGACTGCTTGTCACGAATGAGATCCATCCGGCGAGGGCGAAAATACTGTCAGAGAATGTGGAGCGCATGGGCATCCGCAATGCCTGTGTATTGAATGAGACACCGGAGCACCTGGCGGATATTTTCGAGGAATATTTTGACCGGATCCTGGTGGATGCACCCTGCTCCGGAGAGGGAATGTTCCGGAAGAATGAAGTGGCCTGTGAGGAATGGAGCCCGGAAAATGTGCAGTTATGTGCAGACAGACAGGACGGGATCCTGGAGTGCGCGGCACGGATGTTAGTCCCGGGAGGCAGACTGGTATATTCTACCTGCACCTTTGCGCCTGCGGAAAATGAGGGAAGCATCAGCCGTTTCCTGGCAAAGCATGAGGAATTCGAGATTGTCCCCATCGATAAAAAGGAACTGGGGATCCCGGAAGGCTGCGACGGTATTCCCGGTTGTGTAGAGAATCCGGCACCCGGCATTACGGGGACTTTACGTCTGTGGCCCCATAAGTTACGCGGCGAGGGGCATTATGCCGCAGTATTACAGAAAAAGGGAGAGCTTCCGGAAGGATATCAGCCGGTGAGTGCCACCGGATCAGAGAAGGGAATTCCGGCGAAGAATCTGACAAAAGACTGGGCAGAGTATTTTAACTTCGCAAAAGAGACCTTTTCGGAGGAGCAGACGATCAAAGCAGGACTATGCACTGCCGGAGAAGGATTTCTGGCATTTGGCGATAACCTGTACCGCATGCCGGAGAGAATGCCCGGGGTGAAAGGACTGAAGGTATTGCGCCCGGGACTTCATCTGGGCACATTGAAAAAGAACCGTTTTGAACCGGCGCACGCGTTAGCACTGGCACTGCGCCCAGAGGATGTGAAGCATGTGTGGAAGCTGTCTGTGGAGGAAGCCGCAGCTTATCTGAAGGGACAGACTTTTTCCGCGGAAGGCGAGAAGGGCTGGTATCTGATCTGCGTGGATGACTGTAGCCTTGGCTGGGGGAAGCTGGCAGGCGGCGTCATGAAGAATCATTATCCTAAAGGACTGAGAAAGTGATTAGGCGATAGAGATGCAACGGTATAGATTAACATCCGGAACAACGGTTAGGGGGATGACAGAGGAATAGGTTATGAAAACGGAAATATTATATGAAGATAACAGCATACTGGTCATCCGCAAACCGGCGGGACTGGCGGTACAGTCTGCCGGGATCGGACAACCGGATGTGGTCAGCGAGTTGAAATCCTATCTTGCAAAGCTTCCCGGCGCGGGGAGACCGGGAAAAGGAGAGCCGTATCTGGGCATAGTCCACAGACTGGATCAGCCGGTAGAAGGACTACTGGTATTTGCCAAAGACAAAAAGGCAGCAGCGGCATTGTCGAAGCAATTAACAGAAGGTGCACTGAATAAACATTATTATGCAGTACTCTGTGGATATCCTGACTGCCCGGAGGGGGATCTTGTGGATTACCTTCGCAAGGAAGGTAATGTGGCGGTGGCAGTGACCGGCAGGGAGCAGGAATTTGCAGATGCGAAGATTGCCGTGCTGCACTATCGCATTTTGGAAGAGATCAACGATCCTTCTCCGCTTGCGCTTGCAGATGTAACGATCGGGACCGGACGGTTTCATCAGATCCGGGTGCAGTTCGCACATGCGGGATTTCCACTGTTTGGAGATACGAAGTATGGAACGGCAGCGTTAAAAGAGGTGATGCCTGCGCAGAAATATCGCGGCGTGGCACTATGCGCGTATTCTCTGGAGCTTGTTCATCCCGTTTCCGGGAAAAAGATGGGATTCCGGGTAGTGCCGAAGAATCCGGCATTTGCGGGTTTTGCGATGGAGGAATTGAAAAAACTCACAGAAAATGAAACCGGAATCTCCAAAAGGGGATAAAAAAAGTCTCTCAGAGCACACTAATCCAAAAAGGGAGTGTGCGGAATGGACTGGGGAGAATTCGATAAAAATATTATAGGAAAAAAGATGATAGTACTGCTTGCGGTGACGGGAGCAGTCTATTTTTTTCTGCAATATCTGACCCCCCTGTTGGCACCGGTGCTGTTGGCGATGCTGTTCGTCACGATATTCGGACCGATGATGAAGCGGATGAACCGCAAACTGCATTTTCCAAGACCCTTAAGCGCCATAGTGCTTCTGATCCTGGCGACACTGCTGTTGGCTGTACTGTTATGGGTACTGAGTTCCTGGGTGCTGGGAAGTCTGCCGGTGTGGATCCGGAGTATGGATGCGAGGGAGCAGGAGTGGCTGGAGGTGGTCCGGAACCTATGCCGCAGCGTGGGAGAGATCATTGGTGTGGACGCTTCCTATCTGGAAAATACGGTCAGCGGCAGACTGCAGGAGGGACTGGATTCGCTGGAGGAAAATATTCTGCCGGGGATGCTGTCGCAATCCATGCAGTATGTGCGGTGGTTTGCGGAGCTGGGAGGATTCCTGGTGACATTTCTCATTGCGTCGGTACTGTTGGCGAAAGACTATGACGGGATCATGAACCATCTGCTGGATCAGGAGTCCTGCCATGTGCTGCTGGAGGTGATCTGCGGGATCGTCCGCTATATCGCTACCTTTGTAAAAGCACAGGGGATCATCATGTCGGCGATCGCACTGACGGCAGCGGCTACGTTAGGGATCGCGGGGATAAAGCATGGAGTGCTGTGGGGGATCCTGGCGGGGATTCTGGATGCGCTGCCTTTTATCGGCACGGGGGTGGTGCTGGTGCCACTGGGAGTCTGGCAGCTATTGGAGGGAAGCTTCGGTAGAGCACTTATCTGTGGTGCGCTGTATGTGGTATGTATTTTCCTGCGGGAGATACTGGAGCCCCGTCTCATCGGCAGGAAAATAGGAGTGTCTCCCATTGCTGTATTGGTGTCGTTGTATGCCGGGATCCGGCTGTTCGGCGTCTGGGGGATCATCAAGGGACCGTTGGGATTTGTGCTGATCTACGAGACGTATCATAGCCTGTCTAAGATGTCTGACAGGCAGAAAAACGGAGAGGATCGCTCCTGAGAAAAGATTGACGAAAGAAGTCCGGAAAGCTATCATGAAAGGGAATAAATTTCCGGTGGTCGGAGAAGGTTCGGAGAGATGAAGCCTATGGCAAAAAATACAAAACACAAGAAAGCAGAATCCGTAGCAGAGACACTTTGCAGCTTTAGCGGATTTTTATGTGATATCGTGATCAGCGTGTATATGATCGTGATTCTGATGGTACTCCCTCTTTACAATAAAGGATATGCCAGGATAGGAACAGAGAAGGAGACCTTTTTTCTCAAGACTATGACCTATGGTGCGAAAGCTTTGCTGCCGGTATTTTTACTGTGGCTGCTTTTCCGGCTGGTTACAGCAGTTCAGAAAAAGGAGTTGCCGAAGTTCACGGAATGGCCGGCGGGATTATGGAAGAATCTGAGTGTGACGGACAGATTTGCCGTATTTTATGGAATTGCGGTTTTAGTATCCTATCTGTTTACGAATTACCGGGAAGAAGCACTGTGGGGGACAGCGTCCTGGCGGATGGGAATGTGGACGCAGCTGGGAGCGGTGATCGTGTATTTTATGATCTCCCGTATGTGGCAGTGGAAGAGCTGGATCCCGGCGCTGGTACTGCCGGTGTCTGCGGTTGTTTTTTCTCTGGGATATGTGAATAAGTTTGGTCTGCTACCGGTGGATCCGGAATACGTGACCCCTTCCTTTATCTCGACGATCGGAAATATCAACTGGTATTGCGGGTATCTGGTGACGATATTATTCGGGGGAGTCTATCTGCTGTGGCGGATGGAGGAGATGACATGGAAAAAGCTGTTGCTGATGGCATATGTGACGATCGGCTTCGCCTCGTTGGCGACTCAGGGAAGCAGCAGCGGCATTGTAACCTTCGCAGTGGTCATGTTCGTATTATTCGGGATGTCCGTGAGAGACAGCGGGAGGATGGAAGTGTTCTGGCAGGAGATGACGATGTTTTCCGCAGTGTGTCTGATTACCTGTGTTCTCCGCCGGTTGAATATATTTTCCCGGGAACTGATCCTGGAAGGAATTACAGATCTGCTGACGTTTTCGATTGCAGGCATATTTATGACGATTCTGTCGGGAATTATTTTGTATTGGATACACAGAACCCGGGTAAGACGAAGTTATCCGGAGAAAATGTTACATAGAATCTATTGTGGGATCGCTATTGCGGTACCGGTTATGATATTGCTTGTTTTGTTACTGACGCTGATCAATACCTTAGCCGGTGGTGCGTTGACTCCCAACATCACAGACCCGAATGTGACAAAATGGCTGACGTTTAATGTCAGTTGGGGGAGTGCCCGGGGCGGTACCTGGGCAGCAGGTGCCAGATGCTTCTGGGAGGCGGATTTTCTGCATAAAATATTCGGCGTGGGACCGGATTGCCTGTATGCATTTTTATCCAACGAGGGAAGTGTGGGACTGCAGACGATGGTGAATGACCGTTTTGGCGGTAACCGGCTTACGAATGCACACAATGAATGGCTGACGGTTCTGGTAGATATAGGAGTATTGGGACTGATCAGTTATGCAGGGATGATGATCACGGCGATCAGAGACTTTCTTCGTGCCGGGGAGAACAAGATGCTGGTGGGAGCCTGCGGGATATGCGTGCTGGCATATACAGTGAATAATATGTTTAGTTTTCAGCAGGTGATGAATATTTCGACGGTGTTTGTGATTATGGGGATTGGGGAGAATTTGCGGTCTGCGCCCGAACGGTGAGTTCGTGTCGACTAGAGGATGTAAGTTCAATACATTGAGATAGACAAGATTCGAACTTGCGGTCTCCGCTCCGCTCCGGTCGGTCCAGGCCGAGGTCCCCCGGACCTCGTGGGTCTCCGCTCCGCTTCGGTCGGCTCAAAGCCGAGGTCCACTGGACCTCGTGAGCCCTCTGCGCCCGAACGGTGTGTCCGAACCAGTTAGAGGTCGTAAGTTTGAATAGTTGCAAGAACAAAAATACTCCCTCACACATGTGTGAGGGAGTCAGACTGTAGACAAAACGCTTTTGGTCAGCACTCCAGAAGCGTTTTTCTTGTTT
>ENA-ORTN01003116-ORTN01003116.1-human-gut-metagenome-genome-assembly--contig:-NODE-3116-length-12201-cov-24.553516_pt1 | contig 12201 bp, 10 predicted proteins | sample MGYA00242070_ERZ509189 | MGnify/ENA primary metagenome ERZ509189 (study PRJEB26280, sample SAMEA2338821) | human gut metagenome | biome: human gut; feature: human-associated habitat; material: faeces...
TTCAAGCGACTTGATTACTTTAACATATTTGTTTTAAGTTGTCAAGCACTTTTTTAAATTTCTTTTTTTCTTTCAGAAATCTATCTGAATTGTTTTTATCTAATAAACAATTATTTCCGACAGCTCATCTAATATAACACCGAAAAGCCACAATGTCAACAGTTAATTCCATAATTTGACAATCTTTTTATTTTCATGCCATATATGCCATAAAACAGGACTCTCTTCACTGCAAAATACTACATCATCCCCTTTAGATATTCCAACAATATCTTCGTCACAACCGAGTTCATTGTTTTTGCAAATGCCAACCCAATAATTCTGGATCTCCCCGGTTCAAGAGGTCTGCTCTCTACATCATTGGCAAACGCCTTCATAACCAGCTTCTGTGAGATCGTCACTCCCAGCCCATTTTTCACAAATGCCATAATAAGCGTATCATCACGAAAACTGTAAGAAGTCTTTGGCTCCTTCCCACATCTTTCCAATAAATGCAAAATATCATTATCACATCCCGGAGTCTCTATAATGAAAGGATACTCCAACAGTTCTTCCAGTCTCACACTTTTCTTTTCTGCAAGAGGATGATTTTTCTGCATCACAGCACAGAGAGGATCCTCACATAATGGATAAAACTTCAGATTATCTGCAACGATCGAAGACAGAAATCCGCAGTCCACCTGCCCATGTATGATCCAGTCTCTGATCTCATCATAATTTCCATCAAAGATCTGCACCTCAACCTGTGGATAATTTCTGTTAAAATAATGGATCACTTCCGGCATCCACATTGCAGTTACACTGGAAAAGCTTCCTATTCTGAGTTTTCCTTCTATTTTATGATTAATATTAAAAGCAGCCTGTCTAAGTTTATCTTTCTGATTTGTCATCTCCTGTATATAAGGCATCAGCATTCTTCCATTATCCGTCAGAGTTACACCCTTTTTAGCTCTTGCAAATAACTGTACTCCCAGTTCCTCCTCAAATCCGGCCATCATTTGACTGATTCCCGATTGTGTATAGTTTAGCGCCTCTGCTGCTTTCGAAAAACTTCCAGTCTCACATACCTTCAAAAAAATTTCATATCTGTCTCTGATTTCCTTCATTTACGATCCCTACTTCTTGTCTGTTTTTATCCATTACTTTTTTTAATGTATACTAGCAAAAACATTCATTTTACTTATATGTTAACATATGTTATCGTACTTATGCAAACATAAATCATACAGGAGATTATCTATTATGGAAAGGAAATCAAATCATTTTTCAGGACAGCTCGGGTTTGTCCTTGCCGCAGCCGGCAGTGCTGTAGGAGTAGGCAATTTATGGAGATTCCCATATCTTGCAGCTAAAGATGGAGGCGGTCTGTTTTTAATCATTTATTTTATGCTTGTACTTACATTTGGATTTACCCTGCTTACATCTGATATCGCAATCGGCCGCCGCACTCAGAAAAGTGCGATCGGTGCTTATGCTGAAATGAAGCCCAAGTGGAAATTCTTAGGCATTCTGACTTTTCTTGTACCTGTTCTTATTATGACTTATTACGCAGTGATCGGTGGATGGATCACCAAATATGCTGTAGTCTACCTGACAGGACAGGCAAAGGCTGCTGCAGCAGATGATTATTTTACTTCTTTTATCACATCCTCCACCTCACCTGTTATTTTTGCACTTATTTTCATGGGTGTAACTGCATTTATTGTATACAATGGTGTGCAGGATGGTATTGAAAAAGTATCCAAATGGATGATGCCGGTTCTTCTGGTACTCGTTGTCATCATCTCCACTTATTCCCTGACTCTGAAACATACAGATTCTTCCGGCCAGGTACATACCGGGATCCAGGGATTTCTTTATTACCTGACCCCAAATCTTGAGGGGCTTACTGTACAGCGATTTTTACAGATTTTACTGGATGCAATGAGTCAGCTGTTCTTCTCTCTCAGCGTGTCCATGGGAATCATGATCACCTACGGTTCTTATGTAAAGCCTGATGTTGACTTAAACAAGGCTGTTAATCAGATTGAAATTTTTGACACAGGAGTGGCATTTCTTGCAGGTGCCATGATCATCCCTGCTGTATTCGTATTTTCCGGAACAGAAGGAATGGGAGCCGGTCCAAGCCTTATGTTTGTTTCTCTCCCAAAGGTCTTTGCAGCCATGGGAAAAGCAGGCATATTTGTAGGAATCCTCTTTTTCGTAACTGCTATTTTTGCAACACTGTCATCCTGCATCTCTGTGTTGGAATCCATCGTTGCAAACTGTATGGAAATCTTCCACACAGGCAGAAAAAAAACTGTTTCTGTTTTATCTGCAGTTTATCTTGCTGCTTCTGCGATCATTGCTTTGGGATACAGCATTTTCTATGTAGAAGTGGAACTGCCCAATGGCTCTACAGGACAGCTGCTTGATATTATGGATTACATCAGCAACAGTGTTATGATGCCATTTATCGCATTACTTTCCACCATCCTGATCGGATGGGTTATGACACCTGATTATGTCATTGATGAAATGGAACGAAACGGCAGCAGATTCCGCAGAAAAAAACTTTATCGAATCATGATCCGCTATGTTGCGCCGGTTATGATGTTTATCCTGTTTTTACAGTCAACAGGAGTTCTCTCATAAGCAAAAACTTAATATAACAAAAAAGGAATCTGTTTTCCTGGAAAAGTTTTGAAATAAACACCAGTAAAAACAGATTTCTTTTTTATTCAATCACTGACACTCATAAAAACAAATGAATTTATATGCCTGACCCCTGCAAAAATTCCTGCACTGCGCAAAGCGATCCCAGAATCTCTTCTGCGAGGGACTTCATCTCCTCCGTCACCTCCATCAGATCCGGCACCATGATCGGATGCATCCCTGCTGCATAAGCCGCCCTGATTCCATTATGAGAATCCTCAATCACATAACAATTCTCCGGTCTGGTTCCCAGTCGTCTGCAAGCCTCCAGAAAAATATCCGGTTCCGGCTTACTCCGTTCCACCATATCTCCCCCGATAATCTGATCAAAATATCCCAGCAGCCCGCCATCTGAAATCTCCGAACGCACCAGTACCTCCCGGGTAGAACTGGCAAGCCCAATCTTAAATCCCCTCATCTTCAGATATTTCAAAAGCTCCTCAACCCCCGGCTTCTTTGCCAGTTTACCTCCGGAAGCATGACTGAAAAACACCTCTGCCATCTCCGCTTTATATTCCTCATACGGAAAATCTTCACCATAATGCTTCAGAAAAACCCCTTTACTTACAACACTGTTTGTTCCCAGACACTCATGACATGCCGCCTCAACTCCTGCGATTCCATGACGTTCTGCCACTTCTTTCCACGCTTGAAGCACAAGAATCTCCGAATCAAAAATCACTCCATCCATATCAAATATCACTGTATCAATTCCACTCGCCATAACTTTTGATCCTTTCCTCTTTCTCTCTATCAGCAGACTTTCTCAGGCAAAAATATCTTTGACGACAGTCTGATCGACTTATTCAAACCATATATAAGCCAGTAGTCTGACAATCTATTTTTTCATAATATAACCAATCGCATCACGAATCTGCGACACATAAACCAAGTTGATTCCTTCCACTTTTCCAACAGAAGACCTACACACTTCTGGCAGCACAACTGTTCCAAATCCCAGTTTTTTCGCCTCCTGCACACGCTGGCCTGCCATATTCACTGCGCGGATTTCACCACTCAGGCCAACCTCGCCAAACACCATCACATTATCAGGAATCACAATATCCTTCGCACTGGAAACAATCGCCAGACAGATCCCAAGGTCAATTGCCGGCTCTGTCATCTTCATTCCCCCTGCAATATTGACATAAGCATCCGATGCAGCCAGACGGAGTCCGACTTTCTTCTCAAGCACAGCCATAAGGAGATTCACTCTGTTAAAATCAGTTCCCACCGCTGTCCGCCTCGGAATCCCGAAATTACTCTGGCACACAAGTGCCTGAATTTCAACCAGAATCGGCCGGGTTCCTTCCATAGAACACGCCACAACAGAACCCGACGCATCCTCCGGTCTGCCATTCAGCATATATTCCGACGGATTCTTCACCTCCTCAAGACCTGTATTACACATTTCAAAAACACCAATCTCATTCGTAGATCCAAAACGGTTCTTTACTGCACGCAAAATACGGTAAGATGCGTGGCGATCTCCTTCAAAATAGAGCACGGTATCTACCATATGCTCCAGCACTCTCGGACCTGCCACATTTCCTTCTTTCGTCACATGACCTACAATAAAAATGGACACCCCCATCCCCTTTGCGATCTGCATAAGGATATTGGTAGATTCTCTCACCTGAGAGACACTTCCCGGTGCCGAACTTACATCTTCGTGAAACATAGTCTGAATGGAGTCGATTACAACCACATCCGGTTTTCTGCGCTCGATCACCTCACGTATCACTTCCAGGTTCGTCTCACATAAAAGCTGCATCTTATCCGTAAACTGCCCGATACGATTAGCTCTCAGCTTAATTTGTCTCAGAGATTCCTCGCCTGAAATATAAAGAACCGAAACCTGCTTCTCTGCCAGATTCCTGCACACCTGTAAAAGCAGCGTTGATTTTCCGATTCCCGGATCTCCTCCCACTAAAACAAGGGAGCCGGGGACGATACCGCCGCCCAGCACCCTGTCAAGTTCACCAATCTGAGTTGTCTGCCGTTCATCTTCTGACAGGCTGATGTCTTTAAGGATCACCGGTTCCTGCCTTTTTTCTGATGATTTCATTGCTCCAGAAGAGGATGGCTTCTTTGTGGAAACTGTCTCTTCCACAAAGGTGTTCCAGGACTTGCATCCCGGGCACTGCCCCATCCATTTTGCGGATTCATATCCGCACTCCTGACAAAAATATACCGTCTTTTTATTTTTCAGCATTTTACAATCTTTACTTCTACTCTTGCAGCATTGCCAAGTTCCACGCTAAAGGAAAGTTTACCGCCCAGGTTTGTTTTCATCTTACCTGTGCTTGCCTGCTCAATAAATACTTCATATTCTGTATCCGGCTCCATCTCCACTGTGATCTGTGCATCTTCCGGTCCCTCTACATGGAAATCCATTTGAGCTTCACTCTGTGTAAGATTAAATACTGCTGTTCCCGGAACTGATTCGTAAACGAACATTCCGTTTCTCTCGAGCTTGGTAATCTCCTTAAAAGTTTTTACTTTATACATATCGCCCTGATGCTGATAGTCTGATAATTTAGACTTCTGTGCAAGCTCATAGTCACCAAAGCTGATTGCTCCATTCTCTTCTGTACGGATTAATTCTTTTACTACTGCCATTTCCTATGTCCTCCTAAGACTCTTTTGTTTGCCGCTCCACCGGTTCATCTGCCGATGCCGTACAGTTTTTCACTATCTCTGTACTTTTCCGACATTTTATGTGCTTATTATATAATACATTCACTTTTTTGACCAGTATCTCACTGATTTTTTTATACTAATTTCACAATTTCTGTGAATCATGTGAGTCCTCTGCTTTAATTGTAAATATCTGTCTGCTCAGAGATTTCTACTGTTTTTTCACTTCAAATGCAATCTCGTTTTTATGAAGTTTCACCTGTACACTATCTCCACGTTTTACTCTGCCTTCCAGAATCTCGTTTGCAAGCGCATCTTCTATCTTACTCTGAATTGCACGACGCAGCGGTCTGGCACCATATTTATTATCAGAACCTTTTTCTGCAATAAAATCTTTCACAGCATTTGTCACTGTAAGATGAATTTCCATCTGTTCTGCACATCGTTTCTCCAGTGTTTTAAGAAGCAATGTCACAATTTTCCGGATATCTTCTTTATTCAGCACATGGAACACCATGATATCGTCAATTCGGTTCAGGAACTCCGGTTTGAAAATCCGGCGCACTTCTTCCATCACACCGCCTTTCATTCGTTCATAGTCTTTCTTCTCATCATTATCAGACATGAATCCCAGACGTTTCGGTTCCATGATCGCCTGTGCCCCTGCGTTGGAAGTCATAATAATAATCGTCTGTTTGAAGTCGACTTTTCTTCCCTGTGCATCTGTAATATGACCGTCATCCAGCACCTGTAAAAGTATATTAAACACATCCGGATGTGCCTTCTCAATCTCATCAAAAAGCAATACACTGTACGGATTTCTGCGGACCTTCTCACTGAGCTGGCCGCCTTCTTCATATCCTACATATCCCGGAGGAGAACCGATCAGCTTGGAGACACTGTGTTTCTCCATATATTCGGACATATCTACACGAATCATCGCCTGTTCACTTCCAAAGACAGCTTCTGCCAGAGCCTTGGAAAGTTCTGTCTTACCAACACCTGTAGGTCCAAGGAAAAGGAAAGAACCAATGGGACGGTTCGGATCTTTAAGTCCTACTCTTCCCCGTTTCACTGCCTGCGCAACAGCTTTCACTGCCTCATTCTGTCCGATCACACGTTTATGAAGTTCTTTCTCCAGACGAGCAAGACGTTTGGTTTCTCCCTCTGTCAGTTTCTGAAGAGGAATCTTTGTCCAGTCAGAAATCGTCTCTGCAACAGCAGCTTCATCTACAACAAGTTTCTTCCTCTTATTTCTACGTTCAGTCTTAATGCGGATTTTCTCCATTTCGGCTTCCACTTCATTTTGGCGTACCTGTGCTTTTTTTGCGCGTTCAATATCTGCAGTCTTAACTGCCTGTTCTTTATCCTCACGAAGTTCATTCAGTTCCAGTTCATATTGTTCCATTTCAGGTGCTGACTGATAACCCGCAAGCTGAACCTTTGATGCTGCTTCATCAATAATATCAATTGCCTTATCCGGAAGGAAACGGTCATTGATATATCTTTGTGACATTTTTACTGCTGCCTCAAGTGCCTCATCTTCAATCTTTACCCCATGATGTTTCTCATAATATGGACGCAGACCTTTAAGGATCTCAACAGTCTCCTCTGAAGATGGTTCTTCCACTGTCACAGGCTGGAATCTTCGTTCCAGTGCTGCGTCTTTTTCAATATATTTACGGTATTCCTCCAGAGTAGTCGCGCCGATAAGCTGAATCTCACCTCTGGAAAGAGAAGGTTTCAGGATATTAGAAGCATCCAGTGCTCCCTCCGCTCCACCTGCTCCGATGATGGTATGGATTTCATCAATGAACAGCAGAATTCCCTGATGTTCTTTTACTTCCTGGATCACATTCTTAATGCGTTCCTCAAATTCACCTCTGTATTTGCTTCCCGCAACCATGCCGGAAAGATCTAACACAACAAGACGCTTATCCTTCACTGTATCCGGAACCATTCCCATAACGATGCGCTGTGCAAGTCCCTCTACAATGGCAGTCTTACCTACTCCGGGTTCCCCTGTCAGACACGGATTATTCTTCGTACGTCTGCTCAGAATCTGAATCAGTCTGGTAATTTCTTTATCACGCCCTATCACAGGATCCAGTTTTCCCTCTGCTGCAAGCTGTGTCAGGTCACGACTGTACTGATCCAGCGTAGGGGTACTGGTCACTTTTTTGTTTCCCGCATTCCTTGCGTACTGAAATTCCTCTGCAATGGTATCATTGTCAAATCCCATAGCTGTCAGGATAGCCGCAAACAACTTCTGGATATTTACTCCCATTGTAAAAAGCAGTCTGGTCGCTACGCAGTCTGTCTCTTTCAGAAGCGAAAGCAACAGGTGCTCTGTTCCGCAAAGACATTCCATACTCTCAGCATCTTCCTTCGCCTGTTCAATGATCCTTCTTGCTCTCGGGCTGTACTGGGGATCTTTTGTTTCTGCTACCGCAGTATTGCCCTGAACCGGTGTAACCAGGCTGCTGATAAGTTCCCTGAGTTTTTCTTCTTCTACGTTAAATTCCTGCAGCACTTTTCCCGCAGTGCCTTCAGGTTCTTTCAAAAGACCTGCAAGAAGATGTTCTGTTCCGATATATCCATGTCCACAGGTTTTCGCAGTTGTCTTTGCCAATTTGAGGGCATTCTCTGCCTGTCTGGTAAATTGTCTCTCCATGTCCTCTCCTATCTGTTTTCATCATATTCGTCAAAAATCTCATCAATAAGCTGATGTACTTCCTCTCTGCTTACGCTCTTGCAACATCCTTTCGCAAGCGCCACCATGAGATTCTGTTTCAGTTCTTCCAATGCTTTCCGTTTATTTACATCAATAGAAATCACTGCACCACGTCTGCGGTCGATAGTGACAAATCCCTCCTGTCGCAACAGTGAATATGCTTTATTTACTGTATGCATATTTATCCCAACTGTATCTGCAAGCTGTCTCACTGATGGCAGTGTATCTCCCTCCTGCAGTCTTGACGTAGCAATCCCCATGATGATCTGATTGGTCAGCTGGATGTAAATGGCTTCATCACTGCTGAAATCTATTTCTATCATCATACGTTTTCTTCTCCTTTTTGTGTTACACATATCCTAGCACAAACCAACATTTTTTGCAACAGAAAGACGTATTGCTGTATTATTTTTCAAAACAAAAAGGGGTGTACTGCCATGTTCTCACACAGCATGCACACCCTTTATCTTCTTTCTGTCAACTGAATTTCATCTACATGACTTGATTATTTTAAGCCAATGATCTTATTGAGCTGTTCTCTGTTCAGAACAAGGTTAAAGCCTAATGGATTAACTGCATAAGCCATTGCCTTATCGATTAACAGCTCCGGAAGTTTTGCAAACGGTACTTTCGCAATACGCAGCTTCTGACCTTTTGTAAACTTCTCAAGTTCCATAACGTCTGTAAATACAGGCTGGAGAATTTCTTCTTTTTTATTTTTGAGATACGGAATATTGATCTTCTTAGGATCTTCAGGATCTACATTCATAGCAACCAGATATTCGGATTTCTTCAGGTTTACGATCAGTTCTTCCTCAAGCTCACGAAGATTTCCATGCTGATCCTTCTCTACCGGACGGCGGAGTTCCTGCATAAAGTAAATGCCGGAAAGCTCCAGTGTAGGATTCAGAAGCGGTCTCTTAGCCGGCTCAATCTTGCTCATATCTGCCTGTTTTGCAATATCAGGAAGATCAATCTCAATCTTATCTTCACCATCTACCCATACAACTGTATTTACGCCAATTGCATAGAAAGTTCCATATAATCTGGGATAATCCTTCTTGGTAAATTTCATACCCATAAGAAGAACCTTTTCTTCCAGCATTTTTTTGCCGAATTCTTTGATTCCTTCTTCTGTGGAAAAAATCCATGCCTGGTCATTATAAGTCTCTTCGTCACATTTCACATATGGCAGTTTGGTAGCCTGTGAGTATGCAACAAATACTGTCTCTCTGTTCTGTAATTCCTTGATTGCTTCTTCTTTGCTGATTCCCATTATTTTATCCTCTCTGTCTCATTTCTTTTATGATCTTTTTCATTTCCTTATCAACACGATAAGACTCTGTGATCTTCTGTAGTGATTTCTTATATGTAAATTCATCCAGTTTGTGACCGTCCTGCAAGTATGTCAGCATCTCATCCGGAAATGCCGCAAAATATACAGATACTGCCCACGCCACTGCCATCTTTGCATAATATCCCTGCTGAGTGATACTCTCCAGACGTCTGATACTCTCTTTCAAATATTCACGCTTCACAAAATGTCCCAGAAGCATGACTGCCGCAAATCTTGCTTCGTATTCTTTATTCGAAGTAAAATACGTTTCAATAAAACCCCAGTATTCTGTCTGGTATTTATCTGCATCTTTTAATGTACTGCAAAAGCAATCGCATACTGCCCAGTTATTAATGTCCGGCACAAATTTTGCCACATATGTTAAGCGTTCTTTGCATTCCATCTTTGCATAAGCACTCACCAATCCGCGAAGCATCGTTTCTTCATACCACTGGTCATCCGCCTGTTCAAACCATTCCTGCCAGTCCATACCAGAAAGCTGCTTTGCAAATTTTCGCAACACCGGAAGTCTAATTCCCATAACATTATCCACACCCGGCAGAAGATTGCTGTGAAAAACCCGATAACCGGTATCTTCATTCTCCTGCAGAAACTGGCGCACCATATGTGTCGTCACCTGAATCTCTTTCTGACTTTTCCTGTTCATAATATTTCTCCCATTACTGTGCATATGCTGAACAGTAACTTTCTCCTTGCTGTTTCTGCTACGTTACAATTCATCTCAATCTGTAACTTTGCTTTACAGCACTTTTCTATTTTATAACAGATTGCATGAAAAGTAAAGGAAATCGCTCGTATTATTTATGCAAAATAATTTATGTGGATTCTATCGTTCTTTCAAAAAATATTACATCGAGATCATTTTGGACAGAAGAAGTATCTGCCAACCATAAAACAGGAGACAAGAATGGGACTTTTATCCCAGCTTTGTCTCCTGTTTATTTTTAAACATCAATATTTTTTATGCTTCATCAATTGCTTTTCCAATATCATGGCGCATATATTTATTTGCGAATGTAATCCACTCTGTAGCTTCATATGCATTCTTTCTTGCTTCTTTTAAATCTTTGCCTGTCGCAGTAATTCCCAGAACACGGCCACCATTAGTAACAATCTGACCGTCTTTCAGTTTGGTTCCTGCGTGGAAGCAGTAATATCCGTCTTTGCCTTTGAAATTTTCAAAGCCGTACATTGGGATACCTTTTTCATATTTTACAGGATATCCATCACTTGCAAGTACTACGCACACTGCTGCATTATCCTCGAACTGAAGGTCTACCTGGTCCAGTGTTCCATTTACGCAAGCTTCCATTACTTCAATGATATCATTCTTCATACGTGGCAGGACTACCTGTGCTTCCGGATCTCCGAAGCGTGCATTATATTCCAATACCTTCGGGCCATCCGGTGTAAGCATAAGACCAAAGAAAATGATTCCCTTAAATGGGCGTCCTTCTGCAGCCATTGCGTCCACTGTCGGCTGATATACATATTTCCTGCAGAATTCATCTACCTCTTCTGTGTAGAACGGACTCGGGGAGAAAGTTCCCATTCCGCCCGTATTCAATCCCTGATCACCGTCCTGAGCGCGTTTATGATCCTGTGCGGATGTCATTGTACGGATAGTTTTTCCATCTACAAATGATAACACAGAGACTTCACGTCCTGTCATAAATTCTTCGATGACCATGGTATTTCCGGCATTTCCGAATTTCTTATCTTCCATGATCTCTTTTACGCCGTCTTCTGCCTCTTTCAAATCCTTGCAGATCAGCACTCCCTTGCCGAGTGCAAGACCATCAGCCTTCAGGACAATTGGAAATCTGGCTTCTGTGCGGAGATATTCCAGTGCTTTCTCAGGATCATCAAAATTCTCATATGCCGCTGTGGGAATATTGTATTTTTTCATCAGATCTTTTGAGAACGCTTTGGAGCCTTCAAGGATAGCTGCATTCTTTCTCGGGCCAAAGACTTTCAGACCACGTGCTTCAAATACATCTACCACACCGCCAACCAGAGGATCATCCATACCGATAATGGTAAGATCGATTGCTTTCTCCTGAGCAAAATCAGCAAGTTTCTCAAACTCCATAGCACCGATATCTACACATTCTGCAAGTTCTGCAATCCCTGCATTTCCAGGTGCACAATAAATTTTATCCACTTTCGGACTCTTTGAAACACTCCATGCAATGGCATGTTCTCTTCCACCGCTGCCTACGATCAAGACTTTCATTTTATTTTTGCTCCTTTATCTACTCTTCTGTATCAAATTCCTCTGTTTCTACTCTTCCATCCACCACTTTCACTTTGTCATTGGCAATAAGATTGATAGCTTTCGGAAGAATCTTCCACTCCGCTTTCTCCATAACACGTCTCTGAAGAACTTCCGGGGTATCATCAGATTTAATCTTTACGGCCTTCTGAAGAATGATCGGACCTGTATCTGTACCTGTGTCAACAAAATGTACGGTCGCACCTGTCACACGTACGCCTCTTTCCAGAGCTTTCTCATGTACATGCAATCCATAATAGCCCACTCCACAGAAAGACGGAATCAGTGACGGGTGGATATTGATGATCTTATTTGGATACGCTTCCACGATCATTGGAGGAATAGCCACAAGAAATCCCGCCAGAACGATAAGCTCTACGCCACTTTCTTTCAGCTTCGCAAGAAGTGCCCTGTGAAATTCTTCTCTGTTCTCAAACTGTTTTGGGGAAATACATACAGCTTCTATGTTGTGATTCTTTGCTCTCTCCAGCGCATAAGCCT
>ENA-ORTN01003124-ORTN01003124.1-human-gut-metagenome-genome-assembly--contig:-NODE-3124-length-12176-cov-18.115667_pt1 | contig 12176 bp, 11 predicted proteins | sample MGYA00242070_ERZ509189 | MGnify/ENA primary metagenome ERZ509189 (study PRJEB26280, sample SAMEA2338821) | human gut metagenome | biome: human gut; feature: human-associated habitat; material: faeces...
ATGAGCGATTGCCCAATGCTCATTTCCAATAAATTACACTCTTTTCGTAACTTCCGTCAGCAAACATACAAAAGAAAATCTAAATTATCGAATATAATTCACTATATTTGCATAATATAATTGCATCTAAAAATGAAATTAAATAGAATAAAGGTTGTTTTATCGGAGAAAGGAATTTCACAAACGTGGTTAGCGAAAAGACTGGATAAAAGTTTTAGCATGGTCAATGCGTATGCTTGTAACAGAATTCAACCTAACTTGGAAACCTTACAGCAAATTGCTGAAATTCTTCAAGTTGACCTAAAAGACTTGATAACAGACAAAGAAGAACGCCAATAGTTCTTCGTATTTGTAGATGTTATTATTGTCTTAGTATGCAACTTCCGATAATATAAAAATATAGGAATATATGACACCAGAAGAAAAAGCGAGGCAAAAAATAGATCAGTGGTTTAGCGATGCTGGTTGGCAGGTGGTCAATAGAGATAACTATGAACCAAACTGTACTGCAGTTGCTATAAGAGAAGGACTTTTAAAAGGTAATCTTGAGGCTGATTATTTCCTTTTCATTAACGGAAAGGCTGTTGGTGTGCTTGAAGCTAAAAGAGAAGAGATAGATCCTTTTTCCAATAATGTTTGCGAACAGGCTGTTTTATATGCCCGGAATGTTCCTAATATCTATCAAGTATACCAAAAACCTTTGCCTTTCATATTTACTTCAAATGGAAAAGACTTGTACTTCTGTGACTTTCGTAAACAGGATTCTTGTTTCAAGCAAATTATGACGATTCCAACTCCTCATGAATTGGTTAAGCTGTTGGGAATAAATGATTATTTTGCCGGACTCCCAACTTTGCGAAAAAAAGGATTACGTGATTGTCAGTATGAGGCAGTTACTGAACTGGAAAAAAGTTTCAGGAGTGGGCAGAATCGCGCCTTGATGGTATTGGCAACAGGTGCAGGTAAGACATATACCGCATGTCTTGCTGCATATCGTCTTCTTTCATATACTCCAATGAGAAGAGTACTATTTCTTGTGGACAGAAATAACCTCGGGAAACAGGCAGAGGGAGAATTTGGAACTTTCCGGTTGACAGAAAATGGAGATGCATTCAATACAATATTTACAGTGAATCGTCTTCGTTCCTCTTCTATACCATCTGATAGCAATGTCGTTATTTCAACAATACAGCGTCTTTTTTCTTTTCTGAAAGGCGATGTTATTGAGGATAATGACAACGATGATGATAATGATCCTACAGAAGAAGTTGTATTGCCTCCTAATCCCAATTTACCACATGATTATTTTGATCTGATTATCATAGATGAGTGTCACCGCTCCATTTATGGGAATTGGCGTAAGGTATTGGAATATTTTGATACAGCCAGACTTGTTGGATTGACAGCCACACCAATTCCTGAAACAATGGCATTCTTTAACAATAATCGTATAGTCAACTACACATTGGAAAAAAGTATCGTTGATGGTGTAAATGTAGATTGCCGTGTATATCGAATCAAAACTCAGGTTACAGAAAATGGCGGTGCTATATTAGAAGGAGAAAAAATCAAAGAAGAAACACGATATACCGGAGATGTAAAAACTATTTCCAATAAAGAAACGAAAACATATACCAATAAAGAGCTAAACAGAAGTGTCATTAATCCTGCGCAAATAAAACTTATTCTGTCTACTTACCGTGATGTAGTCTATACTGAGTTATTCAATGATCCACAGCGGGATGCCAATTTTAACTATCTGCCAAAGACTTTAATCTTTGCTCTAAATGAGACTCATGCCAGCAATATCGTAAAGATAGCTAAAGAAGTATTTGAACATACAGATGACCGATTTGTGCAGAAAATAACTTATTCTGCGGGCGATAGTAATGAATTGATACGTCAGTTCCGGAATGACAAGGATTTCAGAATTGCTGTAACCTGCACATTAGTAGCAACAGGTACAGATGTTAAGCCTCTTGAAGTATTGATTTTCATGCGTGATGTAGAATCCTTACCGCTCTATATACAGATGAAAGGACGTGGTGTACGTACAATCGGAGATGAGCAGTTACGGAATGTCACCCCAAATGCGTTTAGTAAAGATTATTTCTATTTGATAGATGCCGTAGGTGTTACTGAACACGAGAAAACAATACCTACGATAACCGATGAGCCGACTACAAAGGTTATTACTCTTAAAGAGCTGTTGGAACAGATTACACATGGTTACCTTCCTGATGAGCATCTGAAACGTCTTGCGGCAACACTTTCCAGAATATACAACAAAGCAGATAATTCACAGCGGAATGAGTTCGTACGTTTGGCGAATGATGACATGAAAGAACTTGCTTCAAGGATTTACGAAGCATTTGAAAACAATACCCTGCCGCCATTCATAAGTACAAAAGATCCTAATAATGAGCGAAAAGGTTTAGTCGCGCCGCTTGCAAATCACGCAGATGCGCGCAGGTATCTGCTCATTCTTGCTGCCGGGTTTGTCAACACACTGATGCCTGGTGAGGACACACTTATATCTAAAGGTTTTTCAATAGAAGAAGCCAAAAGTACAACTGAAGCCTTTGAAGATTTCTGTAAAGAACATAGTGATGAAATAGAGGCTCTACGTATAATTTATAATAATGAAGGCGAGCCAATTACCTATTCAATGCTAAAAGATTTGGAAAACAAACTCAAGATGGCTAACAACCATTTTACGTCCAAACAATTGTGGAATTCATATGCCATTCTGAATCCCAATAGCGTTCGACGTTCTTCTACGAAAGAAGAGAGTGATGCTTTAACTAATATCATACAGCTTGTACGTTTTGCTTTACACCAAATAGAACGATTAGATAGTGTAGTTTCTACCTCTAAACAGTATTTTAATCTATGGTTAGGACAAAATCAGCGCGAAATAACAGATAAACAACGTGAAGTTATCAGTCGTATTGTAGATTATATTGCTTCCAACGGAGCTTGTACGATCAAAGAGATTCGTGAAGATGATGCAACTCAGGCAGCACAAATGATTCGTGCCTTTGGCAATATGCAGAAAGCTAACGAAGCTTTACGGTCTCTATACACATTTGTGGTTTTAAGAAAAGCAGCATAATAATGGCAACCATACAAATAATAGATAGTATACGATTGAATAGAATAGGTTTGCAAACAAAAGATGCAAATGGGAAATGGGTCAATATACATAAGCAACAAGGTGATTTAGATGGAGCATGTTCTATTTATTCACTCATAATGGCTATGCTATGCCAAGGGATGATTGAAGAGCAAGATATTCAACTATATAAATTTCCCGATAGGCGTACTCCTAAAGGCAAATTCTTATATCATTTTTTCTATGAGCAAGGGTTTGTCCAAAATGGTTATAACTACACAGCATTAGCACGTGAAATCAAAGAACAACCATTTGAGATTAGAGCAATACACAAAAGACCAAGAACTAATGATGATAGGATTGAATTGATAGAACAATTCGTAGATCAAAATATCCCAGTAATAATCTCAACAGAATTCAATGGTGGTGCGCATGCTTTATTGGCCATAGGAATAGAACGCGATGAGGAGGATGTCATAACTAAAATTTTCTGTCTTGATCCGGGAGCTCCTTCTCCAAAGGTTTCCTCATGGAATTGTTTTATTGATGTCTCAAAAGAAGGCAAATCGCAATATCCATTCTATTACGTAACTGAAATAAATACTTATAAGGTCACATTAGATGACATGCTTATAATAGAGCATAAAAATTTTGATTAAAAATATGGCAACAAATAATACAACAGAGCAATCGCTCACCAAAAAAGTTTGGAATCTGGCAACAACTCTTGCTGGGCAAGGTATCGGTTTTACAGATTATATTACACAGCTCACCTATCTTCTATTTTTAAAGATGGACGCAGAGAATGTAGAAATGTTTGGAGAAGAATCAGCAATACCATCTGGTTATCAATGGAGTGATTTAATATCTCTTGACGGTCTAGATTTAGTAAAGCAATACGAGGATACTCTGAAACAGCTGAGTGAACAGGAAAACCTTATCGGCACAATTTATACAAAAGCACAAAACAAGATTGACAAGCCAGTCTATTTGAAAAAAGTCATTACCATGATTGATGAGGAACAATGGCTGATCATGGATGGAGACGTGAAAGGTGCTATCTACGAAAGCATCCTTGAGAAGAATGGACAGGACAAGAAAAGTGGTGCCGGTCAGTACTTTACTCCACGCCCGCTCATCAAAGCAATGGTAGATTGCATAGCCCCACAAATTGGAGAAACGGTTTGTGACCCGGCCTGCGGCACCGGAGGTTTTCTCTTGACTGCATATGATTACATGAAAGAACAGTCTGCCAGTAAGGAAAAACGTGATTTCTTGCGTAACAAGGCACTGCATGGCGTAGATAACACACCATTGGTCGTAACGCTAGCTTCCATGAACCTATATTTGCATGGTGTGGGAACAGACCGGAGTCCGATTGTTTGCGAGGATTCTTTGGAGAAAGAGCCATCCTCCCTTGTAGATGTAATACTTGCCAATCCTCCTTTCGGTACTCGTCCGGCAGGTTCTGTGGATATTAACCGCCCGGATTTCTATGTAGAAACGAAGAACAATCAGTTGAACTTTCTTCAACACATGATGCTGATGCTCAAAACCGAAGGTCGTGCAGCCGTAGTATTACCAGACAATGTCCTTTTTGAAGGTGGTGCTGGAGAAACAATTCGCAAGAAGTTACTCTCAGACTTCAACTTACACACGATACTTCGTTTGCCTACAGGTATTTTCTATGCACAAGGCGTAAAAGCAAATGTATTGTTCTTTTCCAAAGGTCAACCGACAAAAGAGATTTGGTTCTATGATTATCGTACTGATATCAAACATACGCTTGCTACTAATAAATTAGAGAGACATCATTTGGATGATTTTGTTACATGCTATAATGCAGGAAATTTAGAAGGACGCAAAGAGTCATATGATGCAGAAAACAATCCTCAAGGGCGTTGGCGTAAATATCCGGTAGATGATATTCTCACTCGTGACAAGACAAGCCTTGATATAACCTGGATAAAACAAGGGGGAGAGTCTGATGACCGCTCCTTGGCTGAATTGATGGCTGACATAAAAGAGAAAAGTAAAACTATTAGCTCAGCAGTTGCTGAACTTGAGAAGCTGCTTGCAAACATTAATGAAGATTAAGCGTATGAAGAATAATGATATCGCAAAATCAATAGAACAACAATTTGGAGAAATCATAGATATTATTCTCCAACATAAAAGTAATGCTTCAAAAGCCGTCAATGAAGAGCTGCTACTCACAGCATGGTATGTAGGCGGATATGTATCTGCTAAGCTGAAGAGCGAAGAATGGGGAAGTAAGGTCGTTTCGCAACTGTCTGAATATATACGTTCCCAACGCCCTGACATCAAAGGTTTTGGAAGAAGCAATATTTACAATATGGTGTTGTTTTATGAAGAATACTCTTCTGAAACATTTTATACAACAATAGTAAAATATCTGAACTCTGAATTTGTCCAGCCAATAACTGGACAAATTGAAGAAAGAAATCATACACAGGAAACTACTGTAATTGTGCAACCGTTGGCTACACAATTTGTCCAGCCAGCAATTGGACAAATGCCTAAGATATTGGAGTTAACGAGTTTGACTAATCATATAGAAATATTATGCCGATGCAAAAGTAATGAAGAACGTTTGTTTTATATACTCTATGCCAATAAAGAGCATTTAGTAAAACGAGAACTTCAGCGTTGTATTTCTAATCAGACTTATGCCGGGTTATTAGGTAATAAGGATAATATGTCAAAAGGATTGCTTGAAACATATCCTAATGCACCAATAATGTTCAAAGATACTCTATTTGTTGATTTTCTTAATTTGCCTAAAAAGCATAGCGAATCAAAACTAAGAAGTAGCTTAGTAGAACACATGAAACAGTTTATTCTTGAACTGGGAAAGGACTTTATATTCATGGATCAGGAATATCGTCTTAATATAGGAACATCTACATTCAAGGCAGATCTATTATTCTTTCATCGTGGCTTACAGGCATTAGTTGCTGTGGAATTGAAAAAGACAAAGTTTCATCCTCGCGACCTTGGACAGTTGGAATTTTATTTGGAAGCACTTGACCGAGATGTAAAACGTTCTAACGAGAATCCGTCTATCGGTATTATTCTCTGCCCAGAAGCAGACCAAGTAGTAGTAGAATATGCCATGAGCAGAAGCATGAGTCCTACCATGATTGCTGAATACAAGCGTATTCTCATTCCACAGGAACGCATGCAGCAGCAACTGAATGAGTTTTGCAATCTATTCTTAAACAAAGACTAACCCAAATGGATACAAAGAAATTACGTCAAAAAATACTAGACCTTGCCATTCGTGGTAAACTTGTTCCTCAAGATCCGAATGACGAACCTGCATCCGTATTACTTGAACGCATTAAAGCAGAGAAAGAACATTTAATAAAAGAGGGAAAGATAAAGCGTAGTAAAAAAATAGCTAAAACTTCTGATACGCCCCATTATGGGAACGTGCCGTTTGAGGTGCCGAGCTCATGGGTGTGGACAACATTACCAGAACTTTGTACTATCCCAATAACTGATGGGACTCACAAGACACCTACATATACCGATAAAGAACATGGTGTTCCTTTTATTTCATCAAAAGATGTTACAAGCCAAAGGATAAATTGGAATAATATTAAATATATAACAAGAGAACTTCATGAGGAATTACACAAACGAATAGCTCCTCAAAAAAATGATATTTTATTAGCGAAAAATGGAACAACGGGAGTTGCTGCAATAGTTGAAGATACACGAGTCTTTGATATTTATGTTACGCTAGCTGTCATACGTCCAAGTCAAAATATATGTCCACAATATTTACATCAAGTTATAAATAGTAATTTCTGTAAAGAACAGTTTAACAGTCGTTTGACAGGAATTGGATTGCCCAATTTACATTTAGTAGATATAAAGAAAACAATGATACCCTTGCCTCCTATTTCTGAACAAAAAAGAATAGTAACAGAAATAGAGCGTTGGTTCGTTTGGATTGAACAAATAAGACAAAGTAAAACTGATTTACAAGATGTTATTAAACAGACTAAAAGCAAGATACTTGACTTAGCGATACATGGCAAGCTCGTTCCTCAGGATCCAAGTGATGAGCCAGCTTCTGAGTTACTAAAACGTATCAATCCGAAAGCTGAAATTACTTGTGATAACGCGCATTATACGCAGTTACCTAAAGGATGGGCTATGTGCAAGTTATCTGATTTGTGTAAAATTGAGAATGGTTTTGCTTTCAGCAGCGATGATTATAAGTCACAAGGAATACCACTAGTCCGTATATCAAATATCACTCATAATACAATAGACATAACCGACTGTGCTTATATTGAAGGTATTACAGACGACAAATTTAAGATCTCAAAAGGGGATTTGCTTATTGCCATGTCTGGCGCAACAACAGGAAAAATGGGGGTATATCCGTTTGATGAAACAGCATACCTAAATCAACGTGTAGGAAATATTAAAATCTTAAACAAGTCCTCATTATATCCTAATTATCGAAATACTTATATGCAATCAAAGGTTGATGAAATACTAAAAATTGCATATGGAGGAGCACAACCTAATATCAGTGCTTCTATTATTGGTAATTTTGATTTTCCTTTACCACCATATAAAGAGCAGATACGTATTGTAGAAACTGTTCAAAGAATTTTTGATCAATTAGATGTAATTACGGAGAGCCTATAAACTTTCCGTGATTACATCCAATTGCTTAAAAGCAAAATTTACTGCCTCCACAATTCTTTTTTGCTCATTATAAGGAGGTATTGGCACTTCTATTGCTTTGAATAGTTTTTTATTCAAGTGTGGAATAGCAGAGCCAACTTTATTTTCTCGTAATATCTTTCTGTGCAAGTTGATAACTTGTAACAAATATTCGGTGCTTATATTTTCGTTGATAATCAACCGTTTGAAAGTACTACCTTGATAACCTTCAACTGGAGTTCTGAATACCTCACCAGAGTTCTCTCCATCAACTAAAATTAAAAGAGAATTTGCAGGTATAAATTTGCCCGAAGTCAAAGTCTTCGGATCTCGTTCACCACGCAAATATTTGACATCAAGATTTATTCGTTCTATATCATTTTGTTTATTACCATCAATCAAAGAACATAGTATTTGCATGGGTGCGACTGACCATCCTTTAGGTAACTGCGTATAATGCTGCGCGATACATCCTTTTATATTATTATCATATTCATTCTAAATTAATGTAATATGGTAACAACATTCAAAAATCATTTGGCAAGAACTAATCTTGCCAGAAACACCGTTAACTCGTATGTGTGGACAGTAGAGTATTTTCTTAACCATTATGGGGAAGTGAACAAGAAGAACCTTTTAGCATATAAGGGGTATTTAGTCGAGAACTTTAAGCCGCAAACTGTAAATCTACGTTTGCAAGGTATCAACAAGTATCTGGAATTTACAAAACAAGAAAAGTTAAAAGTGAAGTTCGTAAAGGTACAACAGAAGAATTTTTTGGAAAACGTAATCAGCGATGCAGATTATAAATTTTTCAAATCCAGACTCAAGGCTGATGGTTATGATGAATGGTATTTCATTGTTTGGTTTATGGCTGCTACCGGAGCACGAGTCAGTGAATTACTCCATATCAAAGCAGAACATATCGGTGTAGGTTATCTTGACTTATATAGTAAAGGTGGAAAGATTCGTCGGTTATACATTCCTAAGAATCTACGAATAGAAGCAGATAAATGGTTAAAAAGCCAAGGCTTAACATCCGGCTATATCTTTCTAAATCGTTTTGGACAACGTATCACCACTCGTGGGATATCGTCGCAACTCAAACATTTTGCCGAAAAATACGGAATGAACAAAGAAGTGGTTTATCCTCATTCATTTCGTCATCGTTTTGCTAAAAATTTTCTCGACCGTTTCAACGACCTTGCTCTACTTGCCGACCTTATGGGACATGAAAGCATTGAAACAACTCGCATTTATCTTCGCCGTACAGCAAGTGAACAGCAGAAAATTGTAGATAAAGTCGTGAACTGGTAGTCTGTCAATAGCCTTTAGAAGTGCAATTACTTACACTTCTAAGGCTTTTTGTATATTGTCAAGTGAAGAGAATAGCTTTTCTATCTTGGCAACTATGCGGTATTGTTCAGCAAGAGGAGGTAAGAATATATGCATATTTTCTAAAACCCCAATATATAATTCCTTTTGGTTTGTGCTTCCTGCAAGATTCTCTTCCATATACTGTTGTATAGAGTCAGAAGATATATAAGCATAAACATATTGAGGACAAATACTTTTCACCACTCTTACGACAGAAACATGTGAATCAGGAACTACAAATGGATAGTTACCCAAGCAATTTGCATTAAATAATCTTGTTCTTCCAACAGTGCCAGTACCTGTTGAATTTACAAGAATATCCCCAGTTTGTAATTTGTAAACTTCATTCCACTTGTTAATCGTAGAAGGGTCTAAAAATCTTGCTTGCTCTAATGATATGCCACCATCTTTTAGATTACATTTTTGGGCAAATACAGGGTATGTTTTATCGTCTTCCGAGTATTTGGGTGATTTCCCTCTTGACAAGAAAGAACATATATCGACCAATTTGCAGGCACACCAATTTTCCGGAATCTTCTCATACTGCGCGTTATCACAAGTAATTTTAGCTTTCGGGTTGATACGTTTTATTAGTTCTGATGCTGGCTCATCATTCTGGTCTTGTGGCACGAGTTTTCCATGAATGGCAAGGTCAAGAATTTTATTCTTGGCTTGCTTGATGGTGGTCTGTAAGTCTTGCTTGCCATTCTCAATGATGTCAATCAATGAGAACCAACGTTCTATTTCTGATACAATACGTCGTTGTTCAGCAAGGGGAGGAATGGCGATATCCAAATTTAGAGTATTTTCTGACCCGATGTTCCCTTGGCTAACATTTCCTGTTTCAGTGGAAAATATCGCATCTAATACATATTCTCCTTTCAATGCAAAGCATAAAAAATCTATATTAACTTCTGAAGAAAAACGTCTAAGGCAGCCAACACGTTGATTCAGAAGTAGTTTCTTTTGCACTGATGGAACTTTAACTGAATAGAAGTAATCTCGTTTTCCTTTTGTGCCTGTCATTGTGAATAGAATATCATCTTTTTGCAATAAGTATTTTTTAGTTTCCCTACCAATTACTTCTTCAACAAATACAGGCTGGGTATCAAGGACTAGATTATCATTCTTGACATTCCCAATTCTTATAACTTGCCAGTCAGATTGATTAACATAAGTATTACTTTTATAGGCATAACCTCCTTGGAAATCAACAATATCTCCTAATTTACACCACTTCCAATTATCAGGAATATCAAACGGCACGTTCCCATAATGGGGCATATGTATACTAATTTTATAATAACAAACCTCTAAAAGTAAGAACAATAAAAATTTCCTGAAGTCATACAACCTAGAAGAATAGTTTTACATATAATAAAATCAAAATTTTTAATAGTTATCCCTTCCATCAAAGATAAATCCCAATCCTGATTTGCCAGCCGCATTTATTCCTTTTTTCAGGAGAATTTTCTTTATGGCTATCGCCATGAAAATTCACCTGAAAAAGAATGCGGCGGCAAACGGATTAGAATTAAAGGAAAGATTACAGGGATTAACTGCGACCGACGTGACGCATAGCCGTAAACCAAAGGAGGCTATCCTTATATTCCATATATGGCCTCACAAATACTGTAAAAATCCACCTTCCCAAATAACAAAACATAGATTGTTTATCAAATCCCGAAATAAGACAGGGATTTCAACTCCCTCTGATCTGCATAGTCCTGTGGCTTCGCTATGACATCTGATGTCATATTATGAACTTTGATGATAATCTCTTGTATTCCACAGCCTTCTATTCTATTTTTACCCAACAACTTAAACTAATGATTATGGAGATAGTGAACATAGAAGCCGGCGCATTTATGGAAATGAACAACATATTGTTCAAAATAGAAAAACAATTGAAAGGATTGAATTCTTCCAATCCTGATTTGAGTGAATGGTTGGATAATCAGGAGGTGTGTATTCTTATGAATATATCAGACAGGAAACTGTTGTCTCTAAGGCAGAAAGGGCTAATCCCTTTCAGTCGTATAGACAGAAAGGTGTATTATAAAAAAGAAGATATTCTAAACTATATGAGGAGAAACCTTAAAACATATACAAATAATGGAAATGGGACAGCAGGTATTGAATAAGGATAGTAATGAAGTCAAAAGATTTATTGAAGCCATGGAAGGTATATCCAAAATGTTGGATGTAAATTCTTTAATCTACAGACCTATATTAGACGGGAACCGCTATATTACAGAACAAGAATTATCAAAGGCTCTCAAAATAACCAAAAGAACACTCATTGAATATAGAATGAATGGTAAATTGCCATATTACAAAATAGGAGGAAAGATCCTGTATAAGGAACAGGACATTATAGAAATATTGGAAAGAAACAAAGTATTGGCATTTGAATGATATTTCTTAAAACATTAATAATCAAAAGATAAACTTTATAAAATAGCTTGTAGCTACCCCTAAATAATTATATAAATATTTGGAGGAATAGAACCGAACACTTACTTTTGTAAAGTCAAAGGATGATTAACGAGAATCTATCGAAAATTGGTGAATTTGGCATATGGCTGATTCAGTGGTTCGGGGATTTTTCCAAAAATATTAAAGAGTTGTAAATTAGGATTTTGAATTAAAACATTCGATTCCTGGTGGTACCACTCCTCCTTTCATTAGCCCTGTACGTTTAATCGTCAGGGTTTTTCTTTTATATACCCCACACCTTATTGTATACAGCAAAATTAAATTAGCACGATTCTCACAGACTCAAATATTTAACGAAAAACAATTACAACACGTAACAATCAACATTGACATCATGGGGCAGCAGAAATTTAATGGGGTATCCGTAGAGCTTTGCGATTCTAAAGAGAAAAACTTTTTATGGGGCAGTAGAAATTTCGACTCACCCGATAAATAGTGGGGAAAGAAAAAAAATCTTATCTTTGCATCATGGAAA
>ENA-ORTN01003138-ORTN01003138.1-human-gut-metagenome-genome-assembly--contig:-NODE-3138-length-12124-cov-5.311873_pt1 | contig 12124 bp, 9 predicted proteins | sample MGYA00242070_ERZ509189 | MGnify/ENA primary metagenome ERZ509189 (study PRJEB26280, sample SAMEA2338821) | human gut metagenome | biome: human gut; feature: human-associated habitat; material: faeces...
CGCTGCTCTTCACCGTATATCTTGCAGCCGCGTCGGGGCGCTCTCCAGCGTTGCCCTGTTTCGCTGCATTTTTAGCTTTGGTACGTTTTTCGGGTTTATTCGCATTTACACAGTTATTTTTTCAGACCCTGGCACAATTATGCGATTTAATATTACTGACCCTGACAACATCGTAGAGGAGTTGTACCACACTATTCCTGGGCTTCTGTGCTGCGGAGTTGATTTCTCGCACACGAAGGGAACATTATCTTCGAATCTGAAAGATGCTTTGAAGCTTATCGGTAAGCTTTGATTGTTCATAAAATGCCGCTTTGACAAATCTTAACTGCTCATAAAGTACATCCCCCGCCTTTTATGCGGCGGTTTTGCTTGTATTAAAAAAAACATCCTAATTTAGTCGAAGATAATATCTTTAAGTTTTGATAAAAGCACTTCGCTTGCTTCATCATCTTCCCATACTATTTTCTCCATATTCACACTGTCATTTTCTCGAAGTTTTATATCAATACTGTCGTTTCCATCATAAAAATCACAAATCATAAAGTTGTTCTTATCAATAATAATCTGAATTGTAGTGCCAAAACCTGTTTGATAATCTAAACGTTTCTCATCGAAAGAAGCTTCGACAAAATACACCATATAAACTTTGTCATCTGATTCATCTTTTTCTTTGAGTTCAGAATTGATTTCCATTGCTTCTATGGCTGAATGATTGATAATCTCTTGTTTATACGCTATTATTTGGTCCAAATATTCCGCAAGAGATTTATATGCTGTATAAGCGGCAGTGTCAAACGATGAACAGAGATAAATACACTCATAATAACTTTTGATAAAGCTTTCCGCCGATTCCTCAGCGTTTGTAACTATTTCAGTTTCATTGCCAATTGCCAAATCATCTTTGTCGATACTTGATGTTATTTCCGAATCGGCAAGACTGCTTTGAGAATGATTTGTTGTTGATTCCATGGAGCTGTCAGAGCTTATATTTCTTGAATTACAAGCTGAAATACCCACCATAGTCACAAGGGTCGCAAGGATTGCTTTAATATGCTTCATAACGTATACCTCTCCAAAAAAATAATCAACCCTAACAAACTGCGTGGCTCTATAATATTTTATGGAAACCACGCAGTTTTTAGAATTGGAATGTTGGTTATAAACCGTTTATGTTAATGATGTAAACGCTAGGACTCTATACTGGTCGCCACTGTAGTTTTCCATGATATTCTTGTTTTTAACATACCAAGTCGTAATTCCACTATTATAGCCAGAACGACCTGTAACATATGGATATAAGCTTGTTGAAGTTGAACCAGTTATGTCTGTGATGACTAAAGTATGGTCATAACCATCCGAATCATCATCATACTTAACTTGGATAAAATCTCCAATATTATAGTTTATCATACTTGAGGGACAATTATATCTAAGAGAAAATGTCTTAGCTTTAGGTCCAACGCCTGTGTTGGTAGTGGCAAAATCATAAAAATAATTAACACTTGACCACGACATACTTCTGTTAGCTGTGGATGTTCCATAATAAAACCATCCACCTCTATTACCACTATTATCATCTTGGAATACCGCTCCGCCTGCAAGTAAGCAGTGGGACGAGAAGTTAGTGCAATCATAATTGTTGGAAATTTGGGAGAAGTCATAATATGTAGAAACTAGATTAGAATTTCCTGAAGCTGGCGATTTCTTGCTACAATTGTCTAGTGCATAGTTAACTATTTTCGTTCTGTTAGAACTACTAACAGAACTTACAGAATAATTATCATCATCCAAAAGAGTGTCTGTGATATTTGCCTGTTCTTCAATGACGTTAATACTGTTTGTAGTACGCTCCTGGATATCATATACCAGTTGCATTGCTGATTGTTCGTTTTCCCATACTATGTAATCAGCGTTTATACTGTTGGCATCTCTAAGTCTATTATCCCAATTATCATACACATAAAAATCACATATTTCCTGCTCTAGATTTTTATCAACAACAATTTGAACGCACTCTCCAAAGCCTGAAGGAGTATCTAGTCCAACATAGTTATATTCTGCTTCCACAAAATATGCCAAATATATCGCATCAGTTGATTCATCTTTCGAAATCAATTCCATTTGAATGTCGAAATTTTCAACATCAGATGTTACGAACTGCATGTAATTAATTTTAGTCCTAATATATTCTCTGAGCTCATCAAATTCGATATTGCTATCATCAAACTCCTCGTCAAGATACATACTCGAATAGTAGTTTTTAATAAATGATTGGGCAAAAGCTTCCGAATTTGATTCCTCTACGACATTATCAGCAAAAGCAGCCGTCATTGTTGACATCATTGTTGCCGCTATAACCAAAGCAGATACCTTAAAAAAAACTTCATAATCATATTCCTTTCTTATTACCTTTGCATTATGCAAAACTTGACTTGTGACATGTCTACCAACACATCTTGACATAAGACCTTACTTTGCAAGAGCTTGCAATTTTTAAACAGTTTCTTCGTCACTGTAAACCGTAAAGGTTTCAGTTTTTTCGCTTGAGTTTGTCAGCGTGAACACAGATTTCACACGGTAAGTACCGTCAAATAATCCGCTTTTTTTCGATGTCAAGCAAATCGAACTTCCACTTTCAGTTGTAATCCACGAAGCATCATTATCATATAAGAAGCTATAAGTCAACCTCCCTATCCAATCGATGTAAGAAGCTACAGTATGAACCGACATGGTTGTAACCAACATTACTACTGAAGTTAATACAGCAGCAACTTTTTAAAATCAGCCATTATAGCTATCCTCCTTATGAACTTTTGAGCAACAATCAAGGCAGCTACTCTTAATCGTACTCTTGGTTTGAACAAATTGAAACTTGCTTCATCTATAAGTTTATCAGAACAACACTTTAATGTCAATACTGTAAACAGTAACTGGTCAAAAAATGGCACTTTTTGGTCAAGATTTGTTCACTATTACAATTTAAGGATTATAAGACTTATTTATACTATATCAAAAAAATTTTCATTTGTCAAGAGCAAATAACAATATATTGATGTTGTATAATAAAACTTGACACCCCACGCTCAAAATAATATACTAAAATCAGGAGGGCGAAGGACATGTCAGAAGCAAAGAAATACGACAGGAGCTACAAGGAGCAGTCAGTAAAGCTGGCGCTGGAAATAGGAGTAAAGCGAGCCAGCGAGGAACTTAAGGTACCGTACGGAACGCTGTACGGGTGGGTGCAGGCGGCAAAGAACGGCGACCTGGACATCGAGGAGCGAACCCCCGAAAACGCAATGAGCCTGGCTGAGGAGATACGGCAGCTGCGAAGCGAGGTAAAGCGGCTGAACAAAGAGAACAAGCGGCTTCAGGAGGAGAGGGACTTTCTGAATGAGGCGGCAGCTTTTTTCGCCGCGAGCCGTCGGAAGTAAACAAGCAGGAGCGAATGAAGTTCATTGCGCTCAAAACCTGCGAAGGAGGCGCAAAAGGCAGAATTTCATTCTGCTGCAAAGCACTGAAAGTGACACGCCAGGGATTTCACGATTATCTGAAAAATCGTAATAAACCCTGGAAACACGAAGAACTGGCGGCAAAAATGATGGAGATACTCAGCGAAGACGAATGCAACGATACATACGGCAGGGAGCGAATGCATAAGGCGCTGCTCCTTAAATATCCAGATTCCGGAATACCAAGTGAAGCCACGGTATACCGCGTAATGACAGCCATCGGAATAACGCACAGACCCAACCGAAAGCCGAATGGAATAACGAAGGCGGACCGTGAAGCGCGAAAGTCAGACGACCTGCTGAAACGTGATTTTAAATCCGACAAGCCTTTCAGCAAATGCGTAACTGATATCACAGAAGTCAAAGCTAAAAATGGCAAGCTATGTGTGTCGGCGATATTTGATTGTTACGACCTGACTGCAATCGGGCTGTCAATGGACGACAATATGAGAGCCGAGTTATGCGCTGCAACTGTCGAAAATACAGCGTCAGCGTATCCCGAATTTTGCGGTGCGGTACTCCATTCCGACCGTGGAAGCCAGTACACAAGCGCTTCATACAGAGCCATGCTGAACGAGTATGGAGTAAGGCAAAGCATGAACAGTGCCGGAGGCAGATGTCATGACAACGCCCGCTGCGAAAGCATGTGGGCGCGAATGAAGAACGAGCTGTTTTACAGCCGCGGCAGAAGAAGTACGGATTACACGATAGAACAGCTGAAAACAATGATCTGGCGCTACTACATGAGCTATTGGAATAACCGCCGGATATGTTCGTCCATTGGCGGAATGCCTCCGGCAGAGAAGCGACGTAGATATTACTCGGATAAGAAGGGCAAATCTGCGGCCGCAATGGAATAAATATCCACGCAGCGTAGCGGAGTGGATATTTATTCCATTGCACTGTTGCTCAAAATTTTTGAGTGAAATGTGTAAAGCTATATTGACAATATCATAAGGCAAATCAACACGATACAAAGGGCGGCGTTTTCGTATTTGAAAAGGCTTTATTCTTGTACCCTTCTATCCATGCAGGATGTGCAGATGAGGGGTATAGATGGACTTTCAAAAATACATTTGAAGTTTTTCACAACGTAATGATCGATATTTCAAAGCAGATAAAACCCGTCTTTGAAGTGCTGCCAAAACGCTGGCGTGTTGAACGTACTTTTTCGTGGTTTGGCGACTATCGGAGATTATCCAAAGATTTTGAATATTCTGCCGATTCCGAAGAAAATATCATCTACATTTCTCACCTGCATTTGTTGCTTAAACGGCTATGAGAACAAGTTCTAAAGGATTTATCAATAGAGATTTACCGGAATTGCCCACACCGGCAAAAACATAGAACTTTTTTGCGTTCGTATGGGCGGTCAGAATATACCCCATTGTTTCAAGTATCCTTGTTTTCATCACCGAATCATACCCTGTTACGGTATTAGGGTAATTAAGAAATTCAGGACAATATACGTTTATTGGGTCAAAATCTACAGTAAGGGCATATCTTACGAAAGGTCTTGTTTCGTATTCTGAAAGGGACAAGATCAGGTTCCACATCAGTATCCTGGCAGGTGCTTTTGTTTCTCAGTATTCGGATACGGATAAAATCATCTTCTCCATTTCCCGGCAGGCGACGCTCATGGTGTGCCCCTTTTTCCTGAGATAGCACACCTGGCGCGAGGGTACGGTCTCCTGAATTTCCAGACGGATAATTCCCTGATTTGGATATTCTTCAAGGAACTCCTCCGGAACGAAACCTATACCAAGATTGTTCTTAACCATCGGAAGTATCTGGTCGGCGGTCGCGGCTTCGATATCAGGCGTGAAATCACAGTTATTCTTCCGGAACCATTCGGAATACGCCTCGTAGGTTTTCGTCTGCTTTCCGAGTGAAATAAGCGGATATGTGGACAATTCCGAAAGGCTCAGCTTCTTTCCCGCGAGCTGTGAAAATGCCGTTCCACACACCGGAATCTCACTTACCTCGCATATTTCCTTTGAGGTCAGGGAGTTCAGCTCGCCGGTCGGAGTAGTAACCATCGCTATGTCCACAAGCCCATTTTTCAGCGCGGAAACCGCCTGCGGCGTGGAGTGATTGAACACGCGAATACGTATCCCCGGGTACTTCTGCCGGAAATCCTTCAGCACCGGAAGCAGGAAGCACCGCAGCGCGATTTCACTTGCGCCTATCGTCACTACACCCTTGGAGAGCGTCCGTTCGAGGCAGATCTCCTCCTCGCCGGACTGGATATGCTCCACCGCTGCGGCTACATGGGCGTACAGCATTTCGCCCTCCGGGGTCAGTTCAACACCCTTTCTGGAGCGCACGAACAGCGTGCAGTTAAGCTCGCTTTCGAGGTTCTTTATCGTCCGGGAAACGTTGGGCTGGTTGTTCATAAGTGCTTCCGCTGCCTGTGAAATGCTGCCGTATTTCGCGACATAGTAAAACGCCCGGTAGTAGTCAAAGCTGATGTACATATCAATTCTCCATTTTTTATTAAACCGGCAAAAGCGCCTGATAAATCTGTCAGGCGCTATGCTTTTACTTTAACATCTTGTCAATGCTTACAATCTTCGTGCAGAGCGCAAGCACCGTAACTGCGCTCTCTATCTCATCGACCGTTGCGAACGACGGAGCCAGCCGGATATTGCTGTCCTGCGGGTCGTTTCCGTGTGGGTAGGTCGAGCCTGCCGGAGTAAATTTTACTCCATGCTCCGCAGCCATCTCAACGACCGCCCGCGCGCACCCCGGGAGTGTATCGTAGGAAGCAAAGTACCCGCCCTTTGCGACCGTCCATTCTGCGATTCCAAGCCCGTCCAGTTCCTCGTTGAGGACTTTATACATCGCGTCGAATTTCGGCTTCATTATCGCGGCGTGCTTCTTCATGTGCGCGCGGAGTCCTGCGGAATTCCTGAAAAATCTCGCATGGCGGAGCTGATTTATCTTATCCGGACCTATCGTTGCAAACTTCAGGAACGCCCGGATATCAATGAGATTTGCCGGGCTGGAGGCTACCGCCGAAATTCCCGAACCGGGGAACGTTATCTTGCTTGTGGAGCAAAATTCATACACAAGGTCTGAATTTCCCGCCTTGTCGCATTCGGAGATTATATCCGGAATTTCGGCGCACTTTCCGTCGAAATTATGCACACAGTAGGCGTTGTCCCAGAAAATGCGGAAATCTTCCGCCGCAGGCTTCAGCGCGGCAAAACGGCGGACTACATCGGCGCTGTAAACTATTCCGGTGGGGTTTTCGTACTTCGGAACACACCAGATACCCTTTATCTTATCGTCGCTGCTTACCAGCTTTTCTACTACGTCCATATCCGGACCGTCGGAGTTCATCGGCACCGGAACAAGCTCAAATCCGAAATGCTCGGTTATCGCGAAATGCCGGTCGTAACCCGGAACAGGGCAAAGGAACTTTCTGCCCTTGACCTCCTGCCATGGCGTGGAGCCGCAGATACCGTCCGTCATTCCGTGGCTTATAAGCTGGTACATCATCGTAAGGCTGCTGTTTCCGCCGATTATCGTGTTGACGGAGTGCGTTCCCATCATGTGCGCCAGCAGGCGCTTTGCCTCCGGAATTCCGTCAAGCCCACCGTAGTTGCGGCAGTCCTGACCGCTTTCGCTGTCCAGCAGGCTGTGGTGGTCGAGAATGTCCAGCATTTTCATCGAAAGCTCCAGCTGCTCCTTTGAGGGCTTTCCTCTGGAGAGGTCGAGGGAGATGTCGTCTTTTGAATACTTGCTTAACCGCTCAAGGCACTTCTGTTTTTCGGCTTCGAGCGCCTGTTTGTCCATTTCGCTGTATTTCATGGTTTTCGCCTTTCATTTCATTTGAGAAAGAACGCCCAGCACTGCCGGAGCAGCGCTGAGCGCATATAGGGGGAGAAGATTTATCATTAAGAAGCCTTAATAAAGCTTCTTGTAGATATCAAGAATATCATCGCGGCTGAGCGGAACGAAGTTGTTCGCAGTCAGTCTGCCCTGCGTTGCGAGCACGTTGTCGGTGAATACCGGAATATCCGCTTCGGTAACGCCGTATTCGTGCAGCGGCTTCTTCGGGAGAATGTGGTTCAGCAGGTTTTCAAGCTCGTTGTAGACGTTCTTCACGTCGCAGTGCAGAAGCTCCGCAAGGTATGCGTTGAGATGTGCTATTTCGCCGTCCTGCTTTTTCTCCATGTACTTGTACAGCACTCCGGTGAACAGCGCGTAGTTGCTCTCGCCGTGCGGAACGTGATATGTACCGCCGAGGGGGTAACTCAGCGCATGGACTGCCGCGCAGCCCGCTGTGCCGAATGCAAATCCAGCCATGTTGGAAGCGGTAAGGAAGTCGCCCATGTACTGCGGGAGCTTGTCCATACCCTCGCTGACCAGCTTCTGATATCCGGTGATTATCATTTCGATAGCCTTGTAACCCATCAGCTTTGTGTATACGGTAGCTTTCGGGGAGAGCGAGGATTCAACAGCGTGGACCAGCGCGTCAATGGAACTTGCGCCGAACACCTTCAGCGGAAGCTTCGCGAGCAGCTCCGGAACCAGCACAGCGTAATCCGCGAACATATTTTCGGAGGTCAGACCCATCTTCACGCCAAGGCGCGTGCGGTTGATTATCGAGATGTTCGTGACCTCGCTGCCGGTGCCGCAGGTGGTCGGAATTATAATTAACTGGTGCAGCTTTGTAATGCTGTCCTTGTGGTCGTAGAGGGAATCCACCGAACCGCCGTCGGATACGGAAAGCACCTTTGCAATGTCGATCACAGTACCGCCGCCGATGGCGATTACGCGCTCGAAATGCTTCTTTGAAGCCTCGGCGATTATCGCGTCTACCATGGTGTCGGTAGGCTCGCCGCCGCCGAATTCCTCCTGATAGATCACCTGCGCGCCGCACTTGTTGTTATCGGAATACGGATCGTAGATGTACTTGTTCGTCAGGATAAGGTCGCTGCCGCCTACCTTGAATTCATCGGTAAAGGCTTTCAATGTGTCGAATTTATAAAGTTTCGGGCGGAAAATTATCTGTTCCATAAAAACTCCTTAGTCCGTTCAGCCCCAGATCTCCTCATCGGTGGGAACTGCCGCGTCCTTATTGTAAAGACCTATCTGAGATACATTGATGAGGTGAGTGTAGTTCAGGTTCTCGGAAATGCTGTTGTTGCCCCATGAGCCGCAGCCGAGCGTTGTTGTCGGAGCAAAGCCGTTGTAGAGGCTTCCGCCTGCGCCGGTGGAGGACGGCTGATTTACTATCAGACGGCTTACTGTCAGCTTCTCGCCAGCGTACTTGATATGCTCTATATCGTTGCTGTGCAGGGAAGCAGTGTGACCCTTGCCCTCGCAGTCGAGGTCGGTCTGCGCAAGCTTTACTGCGTTCTCGAATGTGTCGTAGGAAGCGGTTATCATTACCGGGCACATCTTCTCGCGGCAGAGGGGCTCGTCCTTGCCTATGCTTCTTGCCTTGATGAGTATCATTCTGGTGCCGTCCGGAACGTCAACGCCAGCCAGCTTTGCGATGGTCTGCACGCTCTGACCTACGACCTTTCTGCTGATAGGACCGTTTTCCGGGAAGATAGCGTCCGCGAACTTCTTTGCGGTTTCAGCGTCGTCAACATAGAACACGCCGTTCTTCCTGAAGATGTCGATACCCTTGTCGAAGGACTCCTCCGGCAGGAATACGCACTGCTCACCGGAACAGATGATACCGTTATCGAAGATTCTGCCGCTGATTATCTTCGGGATAGCTTCCTCGAGGTCAACGCCACGGTCAACTATAACCTGAACATTGCCGGGACCAACGCCGAGCGCAGGCTTGCCGCTGGAGTACGCGGACTTCACCATTGCTCCGCCGCCGGTCGCAACTACAACGTCAACGCCGTGCATGAGGGCTGTTGTCGCGTCCATGGAGCACTGCTCAACGGTCTGTACGAGGTCCTCGGGAAGTCCGAGCTTCTTCAGCTCTGCGCGGAACAGGTCGATAACGTATTTGTTGGTTTTCTGCGCTCTGGGGTGCGGAGCTACGATGATAGCGTTCTGACCCTTGAGTGCGAACATCGCATTGCACATCGGGGTAACTACCGGGTTAGTTACCGGAGTTACGGAGCCAACAACGCCCTTTGCCTTAGCAACACGGATAATTCCGGTCTGCTTGTCCTCGCCGATAATACCTACGGACTTCTTACCCTTTAAGCTGTTCCAGATACACTTGGACTTGCCGTGGCACTTGGCTACCTTATCGGCGTAAACGCCCATGCCGCTCTCCTCGCACGCCAGCTTGGCAAGCTCCTCGGCGCGGTCGTAGACTACCTTGCCTATCGCGCGTACCGCCTCGTCGGTCTTTTCCTGGGAGAAGCTCTCGAACTGCTTCTGAGCCACTCTTGCCTTTGCTATGAGTTCATTTACCATGTTTACTGCCTGTTCGTCCATTGTTTTGTCCTCCATCACATTGCTTTTTCAAAGTTAAGAGCCGCCTGCATATCTACGGGGTTTTCCTTGTATTTGCAGGTGGATTCTGCATTGTCAAGATATTCGTGAAGCGCCTTGCGGAACTTCGGGTGCGCGCATTTATCAATGATGAGATTTGCACGCTCTACCGGGTCAAGACCTCTGAGGTCTGCAACGCCCTGTTCGGTTATCAGCGCGTGGATCTCGTGGATAGTGTGGTCAACGTGGCTGACCTGCGGAACTATGCAGGAAAGCGTGCCGTCCTTCGCGGTGGACTTCGTAATGAATATCGAAAGCCCCGCGTTCTCGCAGTAGTCGCCGGAACCGCCGACGCCGTTCATCAGGCGGCAGCCGTCGATATACGAGGAATTAGTATTGCCGTAAATATCCGCTTCGATGACTGTATTTATCGCGATAACGCCCAGCCGTCTGATTACCTCCGGGTGGTTGCTTATCTCCTGCGGACGGAGTATCATCTTATCGCGGTATTTTTCAAAGTTCTCAAAGAATTCATCGCGCTTGTCCCATGAAATGGTTAGCGACGTACCGGAAGCGAAATCCACCTTGCCGGCGTCGATGAGGTCGAAAATCGAGTTCTGGAGCACCTCGGAATACACGGTGAGATGTTCGAAATCCGACTCAGCAAGTCCCTGCAAAACCGCGTTGGAAACGCTCCCGACGCCCGCCTGAACCGGAGGAAGCGGATTGCACAGCCTGCCGTGCTTGACCTCGCTGTGTAGGAATCCGATGAGGTTATTCGCCATGCTGCGGAACTCGTCGTCCACCGGGGAAACCGTCCTGCCGTTGTCCGGAATGTTGCTCTCGACCACCGCAACTACTTTTGCCGGGTCGCACTTTATGTAGGGCGTGCCGATACGGTCGCTGACCTTTGTTATCGGAATGGGCTGTGTATGCGGAGGGCGCTCCGGGGAATAAACATCGTGGATTCCCTCAATACAGCGTGGAACGTAGGTGTTCACCTCAATGATGATCTTATCCGCGTATTCGGCGTAGATGTTGGAGGTTCCGACCGATGTGGTGGGGATAATGTTGCCGTTTTCGTCAATTGCAGCGGCTTCGATTATCGCAACGTCGATGTGCTTCAGGAAGTTGTTCTTGACCCACACCGGCATTTGTCCCAGCGGAACGTCGTGATAGGATATCATACCGGCGTTTATCGAATTACGCAGGTCCTTGTTGGTCTGGTAAGGCATTCTCGCTTTAAGAGCGCCCGCCCTTGCAAGCTCGCCGTCGAACTCCTCACCAAGGGAGGCTCCGGAATACACCGTAAGCTCCAGCTTTTCGCCGTTCCTTGCGCGCTTCGCAAGCTCTCCTGCGACTGCCTTCGGATATCCCGCGATGGTGAATCCGCTGACGCCGAGCGTCATTTCAGGCTTTATGAACTCCGCCGCCTTTTCCGCGGTCATTATTTTGTCGTGATATCCGGGATACCTTATCCTGCCCAGGAAATCTTCATGTGTATCCATGTTCATCTTCTCCTTGTTGTCTTTGAGAACTCAGCGCTTTTTCGTTCTGTGGTTATTATAGCACTTGGACAGCTATGTGTAAACTGTGAGATGAATATAATCATCATACCAGAATTGTATATTAAAATGCACTTGATAAATACATTACATCATTCATAAAAAGAATAAGTGCCGCCATTTCTGACAGCACCATGAGCTCGGTTGCTGATCATGGAACAATGACTGAAAATTCCATGTCAAGCATATCCTCATATCTCTCGACAGCAAACGGATCCGGCTCAAACGGCAGAACCATCACCTCATTCAGGTTGAGCATAAGGAACTCCTTGTTCTTCTCAACTGCCGCCTTGTCCGAGAAATTCACCGCCACGGTGTAGTTCACGCTGTTCAGCGGCTGCTGAGCCATGTATATCATCGGGAGTTCGTTCCATGATGTGCCGCCAATAAGGAATACCTTATCGAACGAGTCGAGTTTCAGCTCAGAAGTTGGCAGACTGCCGTAATCGTAAATCTGGACGTTGTACTGCTTTTCCGGTTCGGTCAGGGCGGTGCAGATGTCAATGCCGTTTATCGTGTAGATACCGTTCTGCTCGGAGCCGCCATAATACTCGCTCATCATCTCAAGCTGCGGAAATCCGCGCTTGTTTGCGCAGACCACAAGGCTCTCGCCGTCACGGCTCTTGAAAT
>ENA-ORTN01003159-ORTN01003159.1-human-gut-metagenome-genome-assembly--contig:-NODE-3159-length-12052-cov-5.741352_pt1 | contig 12052 bp, 10 predicted proteins | sample MGYA00242070_ERZ509189 | MGnify/ENA primary metagenome ERZ509189 (study PRJEB26280, sample SAMEA2338821) | human gut metagenome | biome: human gut; feature: human-associated habitat; material: faeces...
TGCAATAACAAAAGCCGATGTTGTGGAAATATTAAAGGTTCCAACTTCGTCACCGCCTGTTCCGACAATTTCAAGCACTTCTTTCTTTGGCTGCAAATGAGTTCCCACGGCTCTCATTCCTTTGGCACATGCCGTTATTTCCGTAATGGTTTCACCTTTCATACGAAGTGCCGTCAAAAACGCTGCCATCTGAATCTGAGAAGCCTCTCCGGTCATAATTTCTTTCATCGTCTCAAGTGCTTCCTCATAAGTTAAATCCTCATTGTTAATTACTTTGTGTAATGCCGCTTTAATCATAACTGTCACTCCAATCTAATGTATTTTCAAAAAATTATTTACCAGTGTCATCCCCTGCGGGGTAAGAATTGATTCCGGATGGAACTGAAGTCCGTATACCGGATATTTTTTATGGCAGACTGCCATGACTTCATCATTTTCGTCTTTGGCAATCACCTGTAACTCATCCGGCATGGAAGCAAGGTCAGCAATCAGTGAATGATATCTTGCCACCTGGATTGGAAATGTCAGATTCTGAAACAGGACACTGTCTGTCTTTACATCTTTCAGCTTTGAAGTCTTCCCATGCATCAGCTGTCCGGCGTGACCTACGGTTGCTCCAAATGCTTCCGCCATCGCCTGATGTCCGAGACATACCCCGAGCATTGGAATCTTTCCTTTCAGCTTCTGAATTGCTTCGATACAGATTCCGGCATCAGAAGGTTTTCCCGGCCCCGGTGAGATTACCAGCGCCTCAGGCGCAAGTTCCAGAATCTCTTCCGGTGTGATTTGATCATTTCGTATTACTTTCACTTCTGAATCAATCTGATCTTTTTGCATGTCACCTCTTTTTGATTCTACTCCTGCGATAAACTGATACAGGTTATAGGTAAAGCTGTCATAATTATCAAGTAATAGTATCATTCCAATCCTCCTTTCGCAGTTTCCACAGCCTGAAGTACCGCCCCAGCCTTATTTAAACACTCCTGGAATTCATTTTCCGGGATACTGTCTGCTACGATTCCGGCTCCTGACTGTACACGAATGTATCCATTTTTCTTATAAGCAAGACGGATGGAAATGCATGTATCTACATTTCCTGCAAAATCGAGATAGCCGACTGCCCCTCCGTAGATGCCTCTCTTCTCCTGTTCAAGTTCTGCGATAATCTCACATGCGCGGATCTTCGGTGCTCCGGAAAGCGTTCCTGCTGGGAGAATCGCATCGACTACGTCCAGCGCATCTTTGTCTTCCCGAATCTTGCCTGTTACTGTGGAACCAATATGCATCACATGGGAATATCTCTGGATTTCCATATATTTATCAACTTTAACTGTTCCCGGCTGGCTGATCTTGCCGACATCATTTCGCCCAAGATCTACAAGCATGTTGTGCTCTGCAAGCTCTTTCTCGTCTGCAAGTAGCTCTTTCTCCAATTCCTGATCTTCCTCTTCGGTTACTCCTCGCTTCCTTGTACCGGCAAGAGGAAAAGTGCACACCTGTCCGTTTTCTAACTTCGCCAGCGTTTCCGGTGAAGCCCCTGCCACTTCAATATCATCACTTGAAAAGTAGAACATATACGGAGATGGATTCGAGGTTCGAAGCACCCGGTAGGTATCAAAAAGACTTCCTTTTGCCTTCGCTGTCAGCGGATTGGATAACACGACCTGGAAAATATCACCTTCATAAATGTATTCCTTAGCTTTCTCAACCATCTTGCAATAATCTTCTTTATCCACTCCCGGATGGAACTCTTCTTCTAAAACAAGTGGTCGGAAATCTGCCTGCGCCCCGCTTCGGATCAATCGTTCCATCTCTTCTAATTCCTGCTTCGCGTTCGTATAATTTTCTTCCAGATCACCTTCCAGCTTCACGCCTGTAATCAGGATCAGCTTCTGTCTGTAATTGTCAAATACGATGACACGATCAAATAACATCAAGTCCGCATCCCGGAAATCTCTTACTGCCGTTTTTGCTGCTGTCTTTCCTATAGTCTCATTCTTCTCTTCCAGGACTGGCTTCAATGTCGGTTCTGCATATTTGATGTAGTCATAAGAAAAATATCCGACAAGCCCTCCGGTAAATGGAGGAAGTCCCGGAACAACCGGACTTTTATATGCTTCGAGAATTTCTCTTAGAACCTTTCCCGGATGGTCGGTTAAAACTTCCCGTCTGGTCTTATCCTCATCTTCATGCCCTTCGCTGATGATCACACGCCCATCGGTACAGGTGATCTCCATCGTTGGTGCATATCCAAGAAAGGAATATCTTCCCCACTGCTGTCTGTCCTCCGCACTTTCCAGCAGATAGCAATGCTTGCTTGCCGCCCGCAGCGTCCGCATCACACTAATCGGCGTAAATGCATCTGCATACAGCTCTTTGCTGATCGGAACTCGCTTGTATCTGCCTTGTTCAGCGTAGGATCTGATTTGTTCTAATGTCTTGTCCATGTGTATTCCTCCTTGAAGTTATGCTGCAAAATGAATTTCTCTTTTATCCCGATAGGAAATATATGTTTATGGTAGAAAAAAAGTCCCTGACAGAATATTCCTATTCTGTCAAGGACGGTAAATCTAAATCTTTTCCGCGGTGCCACCTTGATTCACGGGTACACTCCCATGCGCTCTGTAAGATACTAACATATCTCCGGCAACTGACGTATGCCCACACGTCACAGAGTACTCGGATTCTCAAATCCTTTGACTGTGCCCTCAGCGGTCCATTTGGCAACCTGCATCTCGATCCGGCTCTCAGCTTCCCGGACTCTCTGTGCGCGCATAATTACTTTGATCTCCGCTTCATCGGTTTAAAGCGTTATTCCATTTGCTAGGAGTTTATCACTTTAAAGCGATAGTGTCAATGCACTATTTTAATCTTTTTCGCGAAATTGTTGAAAAATTTTCTCAATTTTCTTGTCTTTATTTTCTTTTTCTCTTCCATGCAAATCCGCCAACTCCTGCTCCGAGTGAGGAGAATGCAAGTCCTAATAAGCCAAGAACATTTGCCGGATCACCTGTCTTTGCGGCTTTTGATCCACTTATTCCTTTGGAGGCTGATCCATCCGTAGTTGTTCCTGCCTTCTTTGTAACAGTCGGAGTTGCACTTCCATTCTGACTTCCCGCCTGGTTTCCATTCTTTACAAGTGCTTTGATTGCTGTATTTAACTCATCTGTTGCTTTATCAACTTTTTCCTGGCTTTCTTTTGCATTTAATGCGCTCTTAGCGTCTGTCAGTGCACTCTGCAATACCTTCCAGCTGTCAACTGTGTAATCAGCTTCTTTCAGAGCTGCCGCATCACTGATTACTTTCTCAAGGGAAGAAGTATCAACTGCTGCCGGCTCTTCTTTCTTATCGTCGTCTTTCTTATCCTCTTCTGTCTTATCTCCCTCTGCCTTAACAAGTGCTTCAACAGCTGCGTTGAGGTGGCTTACTGCCTCGTCTACAGTTGCCTGAGTTTTTGGATTTTTCAATTCATCTTTTGCTTCCTGAAGTTCCATCTGCATAGATGCCCAGCTTTCCGCTGTGTATTCAGCTTCTTTCAGGGCTTCTGCTTTTGCAATAGCTGCCTCAAGCTCTGTTGTTGTGATTGTTTTATCCTCAGATGCTTTTACAATGTTCTCCTCTGTTGCCTGGTATTTGTATGTCACGTCATTATATCCAAGTGCTGTCAGTGTAATGGTCCAATATCCTGTTCCATCCGTTCCTTCCGGAAGTGTACAACGAAGAGAATCTGTCAGTCCAAGCTGGATTCCCATTGCTTTGTGCATCCAGTTATCTGCTGCAAATTTTGTTCCATAAGTAGCTTTTGCATTTGTATATGTGCTGTCATCTCCATAGTAAGTCCATGTAACAGTCTGGAGATTTGATCCAAGATCACCATAATTTCCTGTCAGATCAACTCTTAAGAATTCTCCATAAGATCCGCTTGCTTCTTTTACTGTCAACCCTGCTTCCTCTGCTGTTGGTGCTGTCTTTAGTGCCTGATCTTTGATTCCGGACTCTGATCCATTATTCACTCTTGCAGAGAAACTGAAAGATCCATCCTCATTCTTTGTTGCTGTTTTCAGACCGTTTGTATTCTCTGTTACATTGGCAACCAGTCCTGTATAGCTTACCAGATTCTTTTCTGAATATCCTCCTGCAAGTTCACTTCCGTTTTCGATCACACGATAGCTTGCTTTCAGTGCATCCAGATCAGATGTTTTTACTTTCACCGGCACATATTTCAGTCCGAGTACATCATACTCTGTCATCTTTGTTGTTGCACCAGATTCTTCTGTAATCTCTCCTCTGTTAAATGTAATCCTGCTTCCGTCTGTCAGAACTGCAGTAGTTCCATCTGTCCAGTACTCTACTGCATACTCTTTTCCATTTTCCGCCTTGATTACTGCGTTGCACTGGAAAGAACCTCTGTGAAGTCCATGATTTACGGTAGCTCTTGTTACAGTATCGAATGCACCCTTGTCAGACTCTCCTTTTGAATCCTTTGCATCTGAAGAAGATGTATCTCCTGCTGCCTGCACATTTTCAGCAGCCCAGTACTCTGCCCAGCTAAGTCCTACATATGCGTAAGTATACTCACTCTCCTGTGCTAAAGTATAAGTGAATTCGTAATCCTTTGCATAGCCTGTTGCCTTTACTGAGATCTTAAATCCATGTCCATTTTCTGCATCCTTAAATGGAGCCGCAGTCGTATCAATTGTTCCATCTTCTTTGATGATCTTCACTGCACGTTTTCCTGTTGCCGCATACTCTGTTCCGTCAACTGTTACGGATTTGATCTTCTTTACATAAGAAGTTACATCCTCTGCTGCATATCCTTCTGCCGCTACAAGTGCTGCACTTTCATTGTTAAATACAACTGGTACAGCTTCTGTTGTTAATTCAAAATCTGTCGTAAGATCCGCATATTTTCCGGATTTATCAGATACTTTCAGAGTATATTTGCCTATCTCAGCGCCTTTTGTCTTATAGGTAAGTACCCCGTCTTTTACCTGAACATCCTCAAGACCTTCAACTGTATATTCTGCCTGATAATCACCAGGAAGTCCTTCTACAGTTAGATTTACTTTTCCACTTTCAACATCTGCATTCTCTGCTGCGACAGTCCCATTGAATTTAACCGGCACATACTGATCTGCATCAATCTCATAGATTCCATTATCTGTGTAATATGTGATTTTATTGATTGTCTGACCCATCATCTTTTCATAATCTTTTGAGTCCAGTGTGTTTCCATGAGATGTTGTCACAAATCCTGTACTCCATGCCAGTTTTGTCTTTTTCCAGATATTTTCAAGATGACGAAGTCCGTAGTTGTTTCCTTCTTTTGTGCTGATCACAACTCCATATACTGTATTAACTGTTTTTGGGAGTCCATTTAGATCTAATTCATAATCTCCATACTTTGTGTCTGTTGTGAAATCAATTGATGCATCACTCAACTTCTGTGCAGTTGCACCTTTCACTTCACTAAAGCTGAGTGAACCATCTGCATTTACTGTTGCTTCCTTATAATAGGAAGGAGTCTCACTTAAAATATAGTAAGAATAGCTTGCGCTCTCGAATAACGCATCTTTTCCATTATATTCTGTTGTTGTCTCTTTTCCTTTCATATTCACTGTAATAGAAAGCTTGCTGTCATCTGTGATCTGTGTATAGTTTTTCAGTACAGATGCATCACTGATCTTAACCGGATATGTAATACCTGTAATATCTGTTCCATCACTGTTTACATGATAAGATCCAGCTACAAGTGTTGATCTTGTTTTCGCTTTTGTAGCGGAGGATACACTGTCTGCTCCTGCTACCTGATCAGCTGCATAAAATTCAGAATATGGAATATTCATCAACGCATACGTTTCTTTCGCAACTTCTGCCTTTTTCAATGCCTTCACTGCTGTATTCAGCTCGTCTGCTGCTGTGTCTACCGCGCTCTGAGATTCTTTTGCTGTCAGGGCAGCTTTGGCTGCTGTCAGCTTCGTCTGCATTGCACTCCAACTGTCTGCTGTGTAATCAGCTTCTTTCAGTGCTTCAGCGGCTGTGATTGCAGCTTCCAGTTTTGTTGTTTCAACTGTTACTGCTTCGTTTGCTGACTTGATTGCAGCAAGTGCAGCTTCTTTCACTGCCTTTGATGTACGTGTTGCACCACTAACAGAATCCCAACCATTAATTGTATCTTCTGTTGCAGCCTTTCCTACAAGCATTTTCTGGATTCCTTTCGATTTTGAAACAGCTTTTGCAAAATAGGAATCACTCTCCGCGTTATATCCTTCCCCTGGAGTCACAGTGATGGCTGAAAACTTGCCATCCTCCACCTTCAGGCTGACTTCAACGTCATACTCATTCCATTCGTCTTCATTTTCGTCATCCTCTGCAGTTCTTGCCACGTGGGCTGTCTTTGTATAAGTTCCATCCTTCGCAGTCTGACTTCCTGTTGCCGCAAAGATGGTTGACGGACAAAGTCCTACTACCATAGACATTGCCACTGCCATGGACATTGCCTTTACTTTCATTTCTTTGTTTTTCATAGAAACCTCCTTTTTAACTAAAATAGTTACATACAGATCCTGCCTGTCGCAGTTCTGCTTTCCTGCTTCCGCATGGAATATATTATCAAGTTAGCTTTTGCTAACCTATAATCAAAAAGTATATATCTATACTGTCCTTACAGCTTCTTTCTTCACAACCGGTAAAATCTTTCCTGCGACAATTCCAATCACGAACCCTGTCACTGTTCCTGCCACAAGAAGAACCGGCAGATAATAAATCAGTTTCAGATTCTCCACCACTGCCATCGCAACAAGAATCTGTCCTATGTTATGAAAGACGCCGCCAGTGATACTGACTCCTACAATGGAAATTCCATCCATCTTCTTTACAAGTACCATGGCAAGAAGGCTGACAACCGCCCCTGCCAGACTGTAAATGATCGACATTCCATTTCCAAAAAGAAATCCTGTCAGAAGTACACGCAGTACCGATACCGCAAGTACCTCCGGAATTTCCAGAAAATAAAGACCTGTTACAGTGACCAGATTAGCCACTCCAAGCTTCATCCCCGGCACTCCAAAATTAATCGGGATCAGGCTTTCCACATAACTAAAAATCATTGCCAGCGCAACAAGCATTGCCATGTTCGCAAGTTTTTTATTTCTATTCATACATTCTCCTTTACAGTCGAACAATTGATTTATTTAGAAATCGTATCCGGTAGATGTTCCTTTTCATTTTGAGAATCATCAGAATTCTCAACTTCTTCTATTTCTACAACCAGCTTATGAGGCAGGCAGACAATGGTCTGTGTCCGGTTATTGATCTTCCCCTGCTCTTCGCAATATCCATCCGGACAGTCAGCCTCTTCCATGTAAGCTTTTCCATCCTCAATCCGGACACGGTTGTAAAAATCTCCTTCCTGCACTTCGATCACCTGATCTTCATCCAAAGAATATCTTCCGTAAACTTCACCATCTACCTTGATCACAACCTGTTTTTCCTGATTTTCTTTTTGTCCGCTTTCCTTTGCCTGTACATACTGCATCAGATTCATCACAAGAAACAGTACACATGCCGCAAAGAGGATTCCGCCTCCTAAAAACAGATCTTTTCTCTTCATCTATTACACTCCTGCCCAGATCATAATTACAAGTAACAGAATTGCCCGAAGAATCGTAAACCAGAATTCATTTCCTTTCAGACCTTTGATTCCTGTATGGATATGCTTCTTTGGACAGGTATCAATACATTTCTGGCATTGGAAACAATCTCCCTCGACTTTGAGTGATCCGTCTTCCGGGAGTCCGATCCCGGATGGACATTTCTTCGTGCATCCGCTGCAGCCTTTGATGCAATTTTCTCTGTCGCGGTGCAATGCAAAGAACGGGAGCACCGGAAGCAGTGAGAATACCGCTCCCATCGGACACAGATTCCGACAGAAAAATCTTTCTTCCAGACACATTCCTACAATGATAAAAATTAGTAGAATCACTCCCGGCAAATATCCCTGCAAGTGAAGATTTCCTGCATGCAGCATAGAAAAAACATCCCATGGGCTTGTCCCTTTTGCCTTTCCGTATACTCCCGCAAAACAAAGTACTGCGATTACGGTCAACACCAGATATTTCAAATAGCTTAACTTCTCTGTGATCTTTTCTGAAAGTAGCACCGGCTTTTTCTTTCTCTTCTTAAAACACCAGATATAGAATGCATGAATTCCATCTCCAAGACTTCCGAATGCACATGCGAATCCACAGAAGAATCTTCCGAAAAGAATCGTATACGCGCAGAGAACTATAAGCACCGTTACAAAAGAGGTCAGCCCGATTACCTCGCCTGCTCCTATCTGTGTGAAAATGTATTTCACGCCGGCAAATGCCGCTGTATACACAGATGGCAGAAACAAAAAATAAAGGATCTGAATCAAGGCGCGAAGCCAAGTATGCAATTTTTTAATTTCTTTTGCTTTTAAATTATGTATATTCAACTTCTTCAAACTACTTTACCGCCTGTTCTAATGCCTGTTCTGCTGCATTTTTAATTCCTGTCGAACTGAACGTTGCTCCGCTGATCGTATCAACTTCTGCACTCTGCGCCTCTATGATCTTTGGAATGATATCTTCCGCCATTGCAAGATATGCACTGTCTTCCTTCTCGGCGGAAGTCACTTCTACCGCTTCAATCTTTCCATCTTTTACAGTAACTTCTACCGCAACCGTTCCGCCAAATCCATCCGCTTCTCCGGTATAGGTTCCATCCTTGTATCCTGCTCCATCTCCTGAATCACTCCCTGACTCAGAATCACTGCCGGCACCAGATGACTGTACCTCCAACTGTGCATTCAGTTTTGCGATTTCCTCATCCTTCGCACGAACATCCAACACTTCATTATATCCGAAAAGGACACCGACGATTGCCAGCAGACTAAACAGTCTTACGATAAACTCTTTCATCCTACTGCGCCTCCGTCTCTTCTGGTCTTAAAGCCATTTCCAATGCTTTTTTGCATCCGTCAATAATCGCATTCGAAGAACAGGTTGCTCTGGATACCGTATCGATTTCTTCCGGCATTCCTTTGGTAATAATCTGGGAAACGACACCTTTTTTGCTTGAAGTTCCATTTGCCGCCTTCTTGATATAGCTGTCATTTGCTGCATCCCCATCTCCTGACACGTCAGTAATGGATACAATTTTGTCATTTCGTATTGTCACCTTCATAGAAAGCTGATACTCTGTAAAATCTTCATCCTCATCTGGTTTACACGGTACACTCACCTCATAAGTTCCATCGATGTATTTTGTCTTCACTTCTTCCTCTTGATCTGACTTCTTTTTCTCAAGCTGTGCAACTGCAAGGTTCAGATTTTCCACAGCTTTATCAACCGTCTGCTGTTCCACTGTTTCATTCGCAGCTGTTTCCAACAGCTCTTTTGCATCATTCAGTCGGAGACTCAGAACCGCCCAGCTACTCTGCGTATACTCCTCCATCACAAGTGCTTCTGCTGACTTGACTGCATTTTCCAGTTCCGTTGTATCTGCTTTCTCTTCAATGGATTCTCCATTCGTTACTTTCTCCGCCTGTTTCAAAGCATTCTTTATTGCTCCGAGAAGTCCCTTTGAACTGTAAGTTGCACTAGATACAGTATCTACATCTGTATTCTGATTTTTAAGCACATTTTTCACTACATCCATTGCGCGGTTGAAAAATACTTCATCATCTGATGTCTCTGTGACTAAAATTGCTTTGATCGTATGTTCCTGGATCACCACAGCTACCGATACATCTCCACTGTATCCTTCCGCTGTTCCATAATAGATTCCTTCTTTGTATGGAACTGTTCCGGTTGTGGATGTACTCTGATTCTGACTGGAAGAACTGTTCGAGCTATTCGTTTCAGATGAATCCGAAGTCGCTCCATTTCCATTCACTGCCGCCTGGCTTAATGCATCTCTTACTGCCTGGATGATTCCAACCGAACTGTACGTTGCTCCGGACACGGTATCTACATTGGTGCTCTGACTACTGATGATCGCATTGATCAGTGCAGAGGCTTTGGAAATGTATTCGCTTCCATCTTGATTCTCCATAATCTGGATGTCTGTGATCTTTCCGCCACTAATCTCAACCTTTACTTTCAGTGTTCCACCAAATCCAGTCCCTGTTCCGTAATAAGTTCCGTCTTTATATGCTGCCGGGTCTTCCACTGTTGCGACAGAAGTAGAACTTCCTGCTGCCGCGCCGCCACCAGACTGTGACTGTCCTGTTGTTCCGCTGTCTTTTTCTCCTGTCAGTGCATTCTTCACCGCACTGATGATTCCCCGGGAACTATAGGTTGCCCCTGAAACAGTATCGACTTCCAATGTCTGTCCCTCGATGATCTTATCGATCACCGCCTGCGCACGTTTGAAAAATGCTGCATCATCCGAAGAACTCAGAATATCGATTGCAACGATCTGTTTGTCTTTGATTTGAACCGCAACCGTGATCTCTCCTGCATAACCTGTTCCAGTTCCCTTGTAAACACCATCTGTCAGATCAAAAGAACCTTTTGTCACCTGTACCTGCTCTTCCTCTGCTTTTTCCGTTTCATCCTTCACGGTTTCTGACTGCTCCTGCGCTGCATAAACCGGTGGCTGATATCCACTCAGGGTGCCCGCTACACAAGATGCCACAACTGCTACCGAAAGTACTGGTGCAAATGGTTTCAGCTTCTTTCCTGTTTCTTTTAAATCCATTTTTCCTCCAAAATCTACTCTGTCTTACACTTTTCTATCGAATGATCTCAACTGTTCTCTCCGTTGAAAAATCATTTTCCAGCCCTTCTGTTACATATAGCGTCCCATCATCACTCATAAGGATTGCATCAAACTCATCTTTATGTTCTCTCCAGAAATCTGCCGCTTTCTCTTCTCCCATAATAAAAAGTGAAGTAGAAAGTCCATCTGCCAGTGTTCCGTCCGTACTTACAATTGTTACAGATACAAGTCCGCTTTCTGCCGGGTATCCGGTCTTTGGGTCAATGATGTGATGATACGTCACACCATCCTGTTCAAAATACCGTTCGTATCCCCCTGAAGTGATAACAGCCTTATCCTGAACACTCAGAATTCCCAGATAATCTTCTGTGTCATCGGGACTCTGCACTGCAATCTTCCATTTCGTTCCATCCGTCTTTGTTCCGAGTGCCTGCACATTTCCGCCAAGATTCACTAATCCACTTGTGATTCCATTGTCTTTGTAAATGTCCATAATTCTGGATGAGGTATATCCTTTTGCAATTCCTCCCAGATCGATTTTCATTCCTTCTACACCGAAAGATATCTTTCTTGTTTCTTTGTCATAAGAAATATTTCCCGCATCAGTGAGTGGAAGAAGTTGATCCAATGTCTCCTGTGACGGAACCTGGAAGTTCTGTGTTGGGAATCCCCATGCTTCCATCACCGGATAAATCGCAATATCAAACGCGCCATCTGTTTCCTGGTAGAGTTCCAATGCACGTTCCGTCAGATAACCTGCATCTTCGGAAAGCTCTGCGCTTCCATCTGCATTGAGTTTTGCGATTTCGCTGTCTGCATCTCCTGTCGATAAAAGTGCGTCCAGACGCTCAATCTCTGCCTGTGCCGCATCAACGGCTGCCTCTGCATTTTCTCCATATGCAGTCACTGTCATATAGGTATCCATTGCAAAAACATCTCTGGATGCTTCTTGAATATCCTCCGACTGATTCTGTGCACTTTCTGACGATGTTTCGGATTTATCTGCTGTCTTACTGTCTGTCTTCTGTCCGCATCCGACCAACAGGGCCGATGCATAAAGACAGACTGCAAGTAAACATTTTATATTTTTTAATTTCATGTAATCGCTCCTGGTTATACTTTTCTAACTCGTGTTAGTTAAACTAACTCCGTAAGTATACAGGATGTCTATTATCCAGTCAATTGGATTTTTATTATTTGAGAACTTTTCTCATTTATCCGTTTTAAACTTATATTTTTTCTCATGAACAAAGAATGTGCCTCGGCACATTCTTGCGCCTGCGGCGTTGCTAAGCGCCAGTGG
>ENA-ORTN01003161-ORTN01003161.1-human-gut-metagenome-genome-assembly--contig:-NODE-3161-length-12046-cov-18.955884_pt1 | contig 12046 bp, 10 predicted proteins | sample MGYA00242070_ERZ509189 | MGnify/ENA primary metagenome ERZ509189 (study PRJEB26280, sample SAMEA2338821) | human gut metagenome | biome: human gut; feature: human-associated habitat; material: faeces...
ATATTACTGCAAGAACTGCTGCAAACATACCAACCAGTACCATTTCTCTGGTTGTAAATTTTCTCTCTGCAGCAGGGCTTTTTGCATATGACTGACTCATAATAAGACTCTCCTCTTTCCCTGTTGATGATTGGTTTTGACTTTCTTTTTATATCATAGGCGCGGAGAATTGTCAACTTATTTATCTGAATTCAGTTTACATTTGTTTCCGATAAGTATCCGGCGATACATCTGTATAGCGTTTAAACACTCTGGAGAAATAAGTGCTATTTTCGAATCCAAGAAGTTCTGAGACTTCATAGACCATTTTTCCATCCTGAAGCATTTGTCTGGCCAGTTCTATTTTTCGGAGGTTTACATATTCTATGAAATTATAACCGATTTCTTTTTTGAACATGGTGCTGAGATAAGCTGAGGAAACTCCTGTTTCAGCAGCTGCATCTGACAGATGGATTGGTTCCGTGATATGCGCTTCTATATATTTTACTACTTTCTGCAGGATTTCAGATCTACTGCATTTGTAGGCAATCCAGAATTTTTCCATAAAAATATCATTAAATTTCAGAAACCATTTTTCTATTTCCCTGAGGCTTTCCATCATCATGATTTTCTGATAATGACAATTATCACCATCCAACTCTATTTCTTCCAGTGCGCCGTCCAATGACTGTGCAACCAGGGAATAAATTCCCAAAATATCCATAAAATTTCTTCTCAGCACATTGATACTGACATAAGGCTCCTGTCGGATCAGTCCGAAGATTCCATACAGCTCCTGTTCAACTTTTTCTCTGTCAAAACTTCGAATCTTCTCTTTTAGGGAATCCAGATATCCATGCATTCCTCGTGGACTATGACCTTCTGTTTCAATCTTCTTTTGAAAAAACACCAGCTTCTCTTCTTTATCATAATAACTGAAAAGTTGTATCTGTTCAGCCATCGCAGCAGCCCGAACAATATCCGCAGTTTTTTCCATACAACCTTCAAAGATTCCCATGTACAGTTCTCTGTCTGTTTTCCGCTCTGCCCTTTTCTTCAATTCCATATAAACAGATTTTTCTGGTTTTTCTTCCAACAGGAAATATCCATACTGATTTCCCTTCTGGATCTGCAGACCTTCCCTGAGTTCGGTTTCAGCCCATTTATGGATTATTTCCGTAACCCTGGACAACTCTTCTGTATCTTTCGCCAGTATACAGATTAATGTCTGATAATTACAGGTACCTGCAAAAATATCTCTGCTGTCTCTCATAATCTCTTCATAACGGATCTCACGTATTCCCTGCATATGCACCTTATTTCTTTCTTCTGTTTCTCCCAGACACTTTTCCAGAATACTTTCCAGTTCATCAGAACTCAGATTCAGTTTTCGCAGATAATCATACGCCCCCAACTTCATTGCCTTCTTTACAACATCGAATTCTTCCTGGCAGCTTACCACGATTACTCTGGTTTGCATTTCTTCTTTCTTCAAAAATTCCAGAATTTCTAGCCCGCTGACTCTGGGGATATTCAGATCAAGAAGAATGATATCCGGACGGCTGTTCCGGATCATTTCCAATGCTTCTTCTCCATCTGTTGCATCCGGCAGCAGTTCCAGATCCAGTTTCTTCCAGTCTACAAGCTGACGCAGTCCAAGTCTTGCCAGAATTTCATCCTCTACGATCAATACCTTTTTCATAGAATGTTCTTCCCTTCATCCGGATAATAATTGCTATCTTTTTATCCTATTTTATCACCTTTCTTCTGATTCTGTAATTTTTTTTGGAAGACGAACCCATATTTCGAAACCATTTCTGACCTTTTCATTATAGATCAGTCCATAAGATTCGCCGTACAACAGCTTCAGTCTGGAATTTACATTGTAAAGCCCGATCCCCGTCACAGCTCTCTGGTTCTTCTCTCCCTTCAGAAGATCTTCAATCTTCTTTTTATCCGCAGAATTTCCATTATTGAATACAGATATGACAAAATCATTCTCATACTCTATTGCAGAGACTATAATCTGCCCTGCTGTCACACCTTTTACTCCGTGCAGAATCGCATTTTCTACAATCGGCTGCATGGTAAATGCAGGGATTTCATAATAGAATAGTTCTGTTGGAATTACATTATAATACTGAAACGAACTTCCAAACCGCATCTGCATGATATCTACATATGCTTTCAGAAGTGCCGTTTCCTGTCCCACAGTAGTCATGCCGTTTTTGTTATTGTAAACTGCATGCAAAATATCTCCCAGTGCTTCCAGTGCTTTCTCCGTGTTTTCATTCCCCCCTGCACGGTCCTGTCCTTCTTTTATGGCCATGATCCTTATGGAATTAACCGTGTTAAAGATAAAATGAGGGGAAATCTGCGACATGAGCATCTCATAATGGGCTTTTTCTTTTAATCTGCTCTCTCTTTCTACTTTTTCCAGAAGCTCTTCGATCTTTTTCCCAGCCTGGTTATAGCAGGATACAAATTTGCTCATCTCCTTGAAAGAACCTCTGGGTTCCTCCAGAACTGCCATTCCATTGGGAGCTTTTTCCAGAGTCTGTGCCACTTCAACCAGAGGTCTGGCGAGCCTTCTGGAAAAATATAACATAGTACAGACCGTGAATCCGATTACCAGCAATACCATTTCCAGAATATGCTGGAGAATCTTTCTGTTTTCCTTCAGGAAAGTTTCCCGTGGCACAAGATAGACCAGTTTATTGGACGCATTTTTCAATTCACCTGCTATATAGTAGAAATCATCTTCCAGGTTACCGGTAATGATCTCCTTCTCAGAAATCTCTTTTACAGACTCCTGTTCTCCCAGCTCTTTCAGCTGTTTCTGATATTTCTCATTATATCCCATCAGTATATTATTGTTTCTGTCCAGGATATAAATGGCACCGCCTTCCTCTGTCACCATGCTTGCTGCCAGTTTTCCCCAGATGTTCGTCTCAGACAGGCGGATCAGCATAACTCCCAGATTTTTGCCGGAATAATCCAGGATCTCACGTCCCATATAGAGATATTTCTGTACGTTGTCATATATGGTCATTTCCTGAAAAATTTCCCCGATGCCGGTACTGTAGGTCGTCTTTCTTCCATTCTTCAGAACCTCCTGATACCACTGTTCTTTCTCATAATCTGTCTCTGTCCTGCTTAATGCGTAGGAACCAATCACATATCCTGTTTTCGTAAGAATGGCTACTTTTCCGTTAACGGCATTTAAGACGGAGCTCTCTACATTCGAAATATCATTGGAAAGTTCTCTTTTCGCCTGATAAATCTCGTAGGAATCCCCGTCTTGTTCTAAAGTCCGCAGGTTCTTCAGCGTATTTTTGTTTGTCATCAGCATACTGGTGGCATAATTTGTCACCTCGATCATCTGATCCGCATTGTCTCTGATCTGGGACAGCAGATTTGTTTCATTGTTAATCTTATTTTCCGTGGTAACCTTCTGAAGATAGAAATTCAGAAGCATCAAAGCCAGGCACAGCGGCAGCACCACAAAAAATCCCATATAAAATGTGAGCTGCCTCCTTATGCTCTGGTTACCCGGATTTTTACGTTTGAAACCCATACGCAAATTTCCTCTTTCTACATCTGATCTGTGTTTTATCCTTTCACTGCACCGGCAGAAAGTCCTTGTACCAGATTCTTCTGTACCAGTGCAAAGAAGATCAGGATCGGTATCAGGCTGATCACCACCGCTGACATCAGCAGTCCCCAGTCTACAGAATACTGTCCTATGAAATCCTGCATACCGACCTGAATGGTTTTCTTTGAAGTTGTATTGATAAAAATAGACGCATACATATATTCATCCCAAGATGTCATGAAACAGAACAGGGCCGTGACAAAAAGTCCCGGTTTGGCAACATGGATGATCACATGAAAGAATGATGTCAACCTACTGCATCCGTCGATTCTGGCAGCTTCCTCCAGCTCCCATGGGATGGAAATAAAAAATGCACAGGTATTCCATATGGCAAAAGGCAGGGTAAAGGAGCAGTACATCAGAATCAGTCCTGTATAACTGTCAATCAGGTTCAACTGTTTCATAATAATATAGTAAGGAATACACAACAGGATTCCCGGAAACATTCTTGTCATAAGAACCGCCATCTTGATCTTCCCGGCACCTGCGATTTTATATCTGGTAAGTCCATATGCTGCCATTACTGATAATATCATACAGATCAGTGTTGTGACCAGTGTAATAAAAATACTGTTCATAAAATATCTTACGAAATTCGACTGAAACAGTACATGTCTGAAATTGTCAAATGTGATATGCGTCGGTATGATCTGGGATGGGTCATAAATCTGTTCTTTTGTTTTCAGGGCAGTCAGCACCACGTAGATAAACGGAGTCACTGCAAGGAAAACCATGACTATTGTAAACACATAGGCGATCACATGCCTTATGGCTTCATTTCGTTGTTTTGCAAGCATATATTTTCCTCCTCCCTATTCATTCTTTCTCACTTACCATCTTCAGATAAACTCCGGAAAAAACAGCCATGAATACAAACAATACCACGGATGCAGCTGCTGCAGTTCCGAAATTATGGTCAATAAATGCTCTTCTGTATGCATAGGTGTAAATGATCTCTGTGCTGTACAGCGGTCCACCTTTGGTCATCAGCCAGATGGTGTTAAAACAGGACACAATACCGATCAGGTTCAAAATGGTTGAAATAGCCAGAGGCTCTTTAATGATCGGAAGTGTGATTTTCCAAAAACACTGCCAACGACTGGCACCATCTATTTCCGCACTCTCATACACATCCCCGGAAATTCCCTGCAGTGCAGCCAGAATAAAGATCATCTGAAAAGGAATTCCCTTCCAGATTGCTACCAGAACCACACACCAGAACGCTGATCCCACATTTCCAAGCCAGGACACAGATTCTGTAATCATTCCCAGTTTCACTGCCAGGATATTAATGATACCTACATTTGCATTGTATAAAAAAGTAAAGGTCATGGCTGCTATGGCGTGAGGAACTGCCCATGGAACCAGGATCAAGGTTCTGTATACGGATCTTCCTTTCAGCTTTTGGTTCAGTGCAAGCGCAAGAAGCATGGCTGCCACAAGCTGCACTACAAGGTTTACCACTGTCCACTTTACTGTATTTCCAATAGACTGTATGAACACTTTATCTTTAAAAATATCAATATAATTCTGCAAACCTGCAAAAGTATTAAATGCAGGATCATTGGGGCGTACAAGGTTATAATTTAAGAAACTCAGATAAATACCTCTGAAAAGAGGATACACGGAAAGCGCCAGAACCGCAATCACTGCTGGTGCCATCAGAAGATATCCCGGAAGATTTTTTCTTAGCTCCAGACCTTCTTTTCTACGTATTTTGGACATGATCTTCCTCCCTTCTCAACGAAGAAGCGCTGCCGACATTTCACGCCAGCGCCTCTGTTATTATTTCATGTTTGTTTCCCGGATATTTTTACTGATAATTAGATGCAATGTTTTCATTGAGCTTCTGGGTAAGAGAAGTCAGCGCATCTTCAGCTGATGACTGTCCGTAGTCTACTTCCAGGATGGCATTGGTGATCAGTTCATCGATGGATTTCTCATTGATAACAGCAGGTCTTGCTTCTGTATACGGAAATTCCTCTGTAAAGACTTTCAGTTTGTCATTTCCTTCCAGTGCTTTGTCATAGTCGAAGTCTTTACGTGCTGAAATCTTTCCTTCTACGCCAAGAAGAGAATCTCCTTTTTCTGAATTCAGATACTGAATCAGGTCATAAGCAAGTTCCGGATCTTTGCAGTTGGTATTAATATTCCAGGTCCATCCTCCCAGTACAGTTGCTTCTGTTTTTCCTTTTACCATCGGAGCAATGCCGTAATCCAAATCCGGATTAATATTTTCTACTCCGCTGGAGCACCAGTCTCCGCCCAACAGGAAGGTTGCTTCTCCATTTGCAAAACTTTCATATACTTTGTCCCATGTAGTTGCTTCTTTAAAAGACTCTACCAAACCGCCTTTGGAGATCAGATCACAAATATAATTCCATGCCTCTTTTCCCTCCTTATTGTCGATCACTACCTGCGGGATATCTCCACTTGTATCAATGACTGGGCATTCATTCTGATAGAAAAATGAATAAAAAGCATATGCACTCTGATAAGTAATAATACCGCCATATCCGGCTTCTTTTGCTTTATCTACTGCATCAGAAAGTTCTTCCCATGTTGTAGGAACATCGATTCCCAGTTCCTCCAGACGTTCTTTATTATAATAGAGACCCGTACAGTCCATATACCATGGCACGGAATAATATTTACCCTCAAATTTGCCGGAATTGAGTGGTCCTTCCTGATACTGCGCAGTAAGCTCATCGGCTGTGGTAATATCTTCCAGTGGATACAGAAGTCCCATTGCTGCAAGGTCAATGGCATGTCCGGAATTGTCCATCATTACAATGTCTGCTCCGCCTCCTGCCAGAGCTGCTGTCTGGAAAGATTCCTTAATATCCTGCTGGGAAGCTCCCTGCAATGTAATCTCCACCCCTGGATTCTCTTCTTCATATTGTTTGATCACTTTCGTAAACTCTTCCCCTTTTGCTCCTGTCTCATCGATCCAGTCATTTACCATCAGAAGTGTCAGTTCTCCTTCTTTCTGATCTGAAGTATCAGATGCAGCCCACACACCTGTCTGTGCGCCCAAAGTCAAAGCCCCTGCCAACATAACAGCTAATGCTCTTTTCTTCATTATATAGTTCCTCCTTCTCATCTTCTCTCTTAATCTCTATGTTACTGATCTGCTTTCCAATCGATTGTTCTGCTATGCACTTATTAAAACATGAAATCCCTGAGTTTTGAATAACGATATTATTCTTTCTTTTTCCATCTTTTCTAAAAAAAGTAGAGCTTTCCGGAACTGGTATTATTTTTATCTTTTTGGAGCCAAACATCTAAATTATCTTTATTCTCATTTCTCTTCTCATCACGTATAATCACAAGCATAAAAGACAGATGCAGGATTCCTGACATCCTGTGGATTTTATTCCTAACTAACTTTTTACTATTTTTTAAGGAGGGTTTTCCATCATGAAAAAACTGAATGTTGCTTTAGTAGGCTTAAGCTTCGGGCTTGAATTCGTTGCTATCTACTGTAAACATCCTGATATTGATAAGGTGTATGTCGTAGATAAAAATGAGAAACTTCTGAATATTGCAAAAGAACGATACAGTATTCCGGATGAACGCTGTTTCACAGATCTGCAGGATGTACTGGATATTCCTGAAATTGATGCAGTTCATCTTGTAACACCGCCGGCAACCCATGCTCCATTTTCTGTACGCGTCTTAAATGCAGGTAAACATTGTGGCTGTACCATTCCTATGGGAATGAGCATCCAGGAATTAAATGACATCATTGCAGCCCGCAAAGCCTCCGGCAAAAATTATATGTTTATGGAAACAACGATTTTCCAGAGAGAGTTCCTCTATATCCAAGAACTTTATAAGAAGGGTGAACTTGGACGTCTCCAGTACATGACCTGTGCACATTATCAGGATATGGAAGGATGGCCGGAATACTGGGAAGGCTTCCCGCCACTGATGCACCCAACACACGCCGTTGCTCCTTGTCTGATGCTCGCAGGCCATCTTCCAGACAAGGTTTACGCAAGAGGTTCCGGAAACATCCGCAAAGAACTGGCTGACAAATACGGCTGCCCGTTTGCATTCGAATCCGCATTTATTTCTCTTCAGGATAGCGATGTAACTATTGAAATGGAACGTTTCCTCTACGGTGTAGCCAGAAGCTATTCCGAATGCTTCCGAGTATACGGTGAAAACGAGAGCTTCGAATGGCAGCAGCTTGGTGATGAAGATCCTGTTCTCTTTACCCGTACAGGAGAACTGGAGAAAGTGGACATTCTGGATGAAGACAGCGAAAAATCCAGTCGTGGATCAGAGATTGTGGAAAAAAGAATCCAGATCCCGGATTATGCACACCTTCTTCCGAAGGAAATCGCATCCTTCACCACCAACACAGTATATAACAATGAGAACACCCATCTCTCCTTTACCCAGGGTGGGGGTCACGGTGGTTCCCATCCACACCTTGTACATGAATTCATTCGTTCCATTCTGGAAGAACGTAAACCTGCTATTGACGACATCATGGGTGCTTACTGGACAGGTACAGGAATCTGTGCGCACGAATCCGCTATGAAGGGTGGAGAAGTTATTACAATTCCTCGTTTCGAATAACCTATATCATTTAACTTTATATCATAAATACATCAGAGAGTGTGTAGAAATTTTCCAATCTACACACTCTCTGATATTTTTCATCTATTTACAGCAAATCATATATAATGTTATTATTTCACTATCTTCTCAATCATGCACTGATGCTCTTTATCCTTTTTCGAATAATTGATCCCTGCCAAAAGAATATTTCCTGCATATTCCTCCAGACTTTTACAATATTGCTTCTGTTTAATCTGAGAAATAGCTCCTTTGGCACTTTTATCCCATTTTAATTCCACTACCAGAGCAGGTTTATCAGGAAATTTTTTTCTCGGAATAAAGACCATATCCGCAAATCCCTTTCCTGTTGGCAGTTCACGATATACGCTATAATAGTTTCTAGCCGCATACAGAGCCAGTGAAATAGTATAACTTAATGCATTTTCATCATTATACTGAAGATGCGAGGTCTCAAAGCGTGCTCTTTGCCATCCATGTGCAACTATCTGCTCATTCTGTTTCCAGATTGCATTCAGGACATCTGCCGAATTTTTTAAAGCTTTTGACACTTCACCCCAGTCTGATACAGAAACAGCATTTGCATACTCATTCCGGATTTCATTATTAGGAATATACACACAATGTTCTGTAGAATCATATGCCAGATATCCCAGATGAATCAATAAGGTCAAAACATCATTCTCATCCCGGAATGTCGTCATATCATTTGTAAAATTTCCGGTATTAACAGGAATATGCTCTCCTGCCAGCATACTGAGAATATCATCCTTTAACCCCTCAAAATTCATATCTATATAAGTCTGCAGTGCTTCAAAAGATTCTGTCATATTCCAGTAGTTTCTGATAGAACCAAAGAGCATGCCGTTTACCACAGACCTTGGATTATAAACCGGCTCACAGTTTTCAAACCTGTACCCGTCATACCATTCTCTGATTTCCCTCATATCCATATGATATTTCTCACATAATTCTCTGACTTCTGTCTCTGTAAAACCCACAAACTTCGCCAGAGGTCCTGCATAAATCATAGAAAATTCATCAAACATATTCAGGGCAGAATGTGTTCCATATTTCTTTACCGGCAGGATTCCTGTCATATAAGCAAGATGAATATAAGATTTATCCTTAAGAAAATCCCGCAGAAAATCAAGATACTGCTCCTGTGCTTCTTTATCTGACTTGTATTCTCTGAAAATACAATCCCACTCATCTATAATAATCACAAACGGACATCCTGTCTGCTGATATACATCCTGCATACTTTCAGCAAGATCTTCTTCATCAAAATAGTCCACATCAGGATATTCCTGTTTCAGGTCACGCATCAGAATCCGGTTTAATCGCAGGACCATTTTCTCTACTGTCTTACTGCGGCTTAGGAATTCCTGCATATTTATAAAGAAAACATTGTATTTGTTCAGATATTTTGAAAAAGATGAATCTTCTTTTATCTTAAGTCCGTCAAATAATTTTTCAGACTGACATCCTCTGCTGTAATATGCAGCCAGCATATTTGCAGTCATAGACTTTCCGAAACGTCTTGGTCTGCTTACACAGACATTTTGCTGCATGGTGTTAAAAACACGATTGGTATATTGTATCAGTTCTGTTTTGTCCACATAAATCTCAGAATTGATTGCTTTATAAAATTTATCATTGCCGGGATTTAAATACACACCCATTTCACACACCTGCTTTCCTGACAGATATTTTAATTTACCGTAACTATAAAAGTTCTGTCCAACTACCGTACTGTCTTTCAACTGATATTCCTGTAAATTTGTACTTTCCTTTTCCATATCCCGAAACCGGCTCCAGTATTTTCCTTTTAACCAATTCTTTTATAAGCATAGAAGCGCGTGTAGGCTTCAGACCAGTAGCATGTTGTACATCTTCTCTTCCAAATGCCACTTTATCACTTAACGCATCATACATTTTCTGAATATGGTTTATTGTTTTTTCCAGGAAACCATGAATTTCATCTGAATACCTGTCATGCACATCAATATTCACTTTTTCTGTTACAATGTTCGCTTTCTCCCTCTTAATATTCACTTTTTTCATTTCAATGTTCGCTTCTTCTGTTTTCAGACTCTCATTTAGAAGATTTATAAATTCTTTATTAATGTGCATCATGCGATTATGAAGAGGATTTTTTTCATTCAGCAATAAATTTCGCAAAAATACTTCCAGATATTCAGTTGTCTCATGGATTCCATTCTTTAAGTCATTATAGTTTGCACGAACCAGAGCATTTCGAAAATACCAGGCATTCTCTGCGAATATATCATTTGTGGCATCAAATCCCAGTGTTCTGAGATATTTAATAAAAAAAACTGCCGTAGTTCTGGTATTTCCTTCACCAAACACATGTATCTGCCACAGATTTGCCACAAAAACTGCCAGATGATGTATCATTTCTTCTATAGATAAACCCTTATAGCTGTACTTTTTTTCCTGCGTAAAATCATATTCTAATGTCTCTCTAAGTTCTGATGCACTTCCATAAAGAACGGAAGCTCCATCTAATACCCATTCTTTTTTTGTAATGTTATAATCCCTGATTTTTCCGGCATGCGAATAAATTCCTGTAAATAGTTTCTTATGAATTGCCAGATATTCTGTAGGTGTAAAACTAAATGCATTTTCTGATAATAGTGCTGCAATTCTGGCTGAAACTTTATCCGCTTCTTCAGTTCTGTCTCCTGGCTTTGGCTTTTCTCGTCTTTCCTCATAATAAGAATCTACCAGATATTGAGCTTCTTCTATCGTAATTTTTCCCTCAATATTCTGAACAGCTGTATCAACCAGATACTGCGACGGCTTTAATCCATCAACAGCCTGTAAACCAATGGCAGTATTCCATACATATCCCTTTTCCCGCCTGCCTGGCTCTGCCTGTATAAGATATTCTCTGAAAGGATCTGTTTTCATTGATTATCACGCCTTTTTTTCTATTTTATCATTCTTAATAGTTTCACTCTCTGTGTCCTAGCTCCCAGAATGCCACTGCACTTGCTGCTGCCACATTCAATGAATCTACTCCGTGGGACATTGGTATCTTTACTGTATAATCGCAGTCTGCGATGGTCTGTGATGCAAGGCCGTCACCTTCTGTTCCGAGAATGACTGCCAGTTTTTCTTCTGAACGGAGTGCTTTGTCATCAATTCCTACGGAATCGTCACGCAGAGCCATTGCAGCTGTTTTAAATCCCAGATTTTGCAGAATCTGCATTCCATCCTGCGGCCATACAGTTTTTTTATCAAAGTATGTCCAGGGAATCTGGAATACAGTTCCCATGCTGACTCTGGCTGCACGTCGGTAAAGCGGATCACTGCATCCGCCGGTCAGAAGTACTGCATCCATATGGAGAGCTGCAGCTGAGCGAAAAATAGCTCCGATATTTGTAGGGTTTACAACATTCTCAAGAACTGCTATGCGGCTGGCATTTCTGCAGATTTCCTCTACGAGTGGGAGTGGATTTCTGCGCATTGCGCAGAGCATTCCTCGAGTAAGGGCAAATCCGGTCAGTTTGACCAGAAGTTCATATTCCGCAGTATAAACCGGCACATCCGGATATTGTTTCAGGATTTCCTGTGCCTCTCCTTCCAGATCTTTATGCTCCACCAGAAAAGAGATGGGATGATATCCTGCATTCAGGGCTCGTTCAATTACTTTCGGACTCTCCGCAATGAAAATTCCTGGTTCCGGTTCATAGTATCTTAAAAGCTGCACTTCAGATGTTCTGGCATATACATCCAGCTCCGGCGCAGCGAAATCTTTTATTTCGTTAAACATAAAAATAAAACCTCCAAACT
>ENA-ORTN01003183-ORTN01003183.1-human-gut-metagenome-genome-assembly--contig:-NODE-3183-length-11983-cov-3.899732_pt1 | contig 11983 bp, 12 predicted proteins | sample MGYA00242070_ERZ509189 | MGnify/ENA primary metagenome ERZ509189 (study PRJEB26280, sample SAMEA2338821) | human gut metagenome | biome: human gut; feature: human-associated habitat; material: faeces...
CGAGTAACCTGCCCTGATTTCTGCGCCTGTAAGCGTTATTGTTTTTGCTGTCATAAATTACCCTCCATTAATTTATTCAACCGGCACCGCAAAGCACAGCGACTGTGAGGTTCCTACGCGCCGGTAGTACTTTCCGCCGATGAAGAACACCAGATCAGTCTGTGAAGCCGCCGGGCATGACATCACGAAATACAGATCGGTGAACATGCAGCCGCCCCACATATCCGGGAACTTGACTATGGACGTTGACACGCCTGCCACGCTGACTGTAAATCCGGTTGATGTCTTGGCTACCGTGAATCCCTCCGCAAGGTAGCGCAGGTTGTTGGAAAAAATCGCAAGCCCCTTGTACGCTCCCGAAGTATTTTTCGCGATCACTACCGTAAGGTCGATGGGGGAATCCGCAAGCCTTATTCCTGCCGCCAGCGTGCTGCCCGTCCATATATAGTCCACGCAGAAATACTTCCCGGCAGACCAGGGCAGAGAAACATCGCCGTCCGAAGATACAGCGGAATTCCTGATCCCCGGCACGACGGACGTGCTGTTGACGCGGAACTGAATCGCGATTCCTCCGCCCGGAGCCCACACCGAGGTGCCGTCCACAGTCCACTTCAGCGCCTTGCCAAGCGCCTGCGCCATAGCTTCCGCAAGAGCCTGGGCGCTTTCCTGCGGCTCAAGCTGTATTGTGTTGATGTATGCCATTAGCCCTCCTCATAGGTTATCATTCTGCACCAGCCCTCGTCGCTGACTATCCCGGTCAGCACGCAGTCGGCGCAGCGGTTCTCGCTTACCTCGCCGGAGCTTTCCGCAACGCAGAGCGGTTGCATTGCCAGCCCCGTGATAAGCCCCTTCTTGTAATCGTCAGTCATATGTCACCTCAATGCTTCTGCCGGCGGTGGTGTTGGTTATCCCGGTAATATTCCCGGATTCGTCCTCGGTAATGGCGAAGCTGTTCAGCACATCACCGCCGGATCCGGCGAACGTCAGGTCGAATCCTCCGGCTGTAAAAGCTATCTTCTTGGTGTAGACTCCGCTGATACCTCCGCTGCTGTTGCGGACTGTTCGCTGTGTGACCTCGCTCTTCTTCGCGTAATTATCCAGCAGCTTCGGCTTGCTCTCGCCCAGGGTGAGCCGGACGGAATATTCCGTGCCGGTGCGGCGCACCGTCGCCGCAGAGATAACGCTGTCCAGTTGTAACGTGCGGTTCCGGTCGTATACCGTGACACGAGTGCCGACGTCGTACTTTACTCCGTAATCCAACGGATTCCCGGCTTCGATGGTGAGGGAGTCCGTTTCCTGCATTCTGTCCGCCATGTTGTGCTCCGCCTCGACCTTATACACTTCCTCGTCAAGGCTCTTTCCGGAAAGCGAGCAGTACTCCTCCCGGCGGTCGTAGCCGGAACCGGGCTTCCTGCCCTGCTCTTCTTCGCCGGACCCCTCTGTGCCCTCCTGCTCGCGCGGATACTGCACCACTGTGCCGTCTATGTCGAGATACAGCGTATTCCTGGCGGAGGTCACTCCCACCTGCCGGGTCATGGATTCCACATTGTGCATTTGCACCGAGAACACCACGCGGTCGCGCTCCGCCTGCCCGGAGGTGCGGTCCGTCTGCTCAGTCACGTCAAACAGGAACACCGGGTCAGCGATTCCGCCCCTCCTGTTCAGGGACACGCGCCAGCCGAGCCCAGCGGCTCCGCAGAGCTCGGAGACAAGCTCCTGGAGGTTCTGGTACCGGGGGTACGCGTGATCCTCCGGAGTTCCGCGGTCGAGGGTGTTGGGGATTACATCGAACCGTGGGAGATTCCTCCCGGGAATGCCGCTTGCCGCCAGGTTACTGCTGACGTAGTATTTCACGCATGCCTCCGTGGAGCCGTCATACGGGTCGTAGCCGCTCTCGTCGGTGCCCAGCGTAATGCGGTCGCAGAGTAATCCGTTGAGGTCGTAGCCCATCACCTTCACCTTGTCCAGCGTGGTCTGAATATCCCTGACGACAAGCGCGTCGCCGCTGTCCGTCACCAGGAAGCGGTTCACCTGGAGTTCCTCCCGGAAGCGCGTGTTCACCGGAAGCTCCAGCGTGAAAGTCCCCACGCCGTTGAAGTACTTTTCGTATTCGTAGGAAGTCGCGTCGCAGATGTCGCCGGCTTTCTGCTCCGCCCAGGTTTTGCCGTCCTCCGGCGGCTTGAAGATAGATATTACCATCAGTACACCCCCATGAACTGGTCGCGCCAGCGTATCACTGCGGAATCCCCACTGCCCACGCCGAGGATCTGGAGCTCGTTATTCCCGGGGAGCAGCCGGAAGAACTCGCTGTCCACGTTGAGCAGGTGGTTCGCGTAGGTACCGTCCGCCAGGGTGACGGTGCATTCCCGGGTGTCCACGGTGCAGGATTGCTCCGGCGCGATCGCAAAGGAAATTCCGCAGCCGGCGGTGCGGTTGTAGATAAGCGGCTGGGATCCCCCGGAGGGCACGTCGATACACAGCGGCACGGCAATTCCGCAGGAGTTCTTCACCGTGACCGCCGCGGCGGACGCCGCCACCGCCAGAGAGTGCTCCGACGTGCTCTCCCAGAACGGGTAATCCGCGATCAGGGAAATACTCGCGGAAAACAGGTACGGAAGCTTCTGGGTGAGCTGCGGAGTTTCCGCCGTGCGGCAGCGAATACGCCGGGATTCCGTGCCATTAGTCCAAACCAGCCAGCCCTCGTGCAGCGGCACGAACGTGTTCAGAAGCTTCTCCCACACCGCGAGGGCGCCGGTCCTGGAATACCTGCCGTCGGACTTGGCGGTGAACTCCACGGGGAGGTTGATGGTGCGCGCGTTCAGGCTGCTGGAAATAAAGCGCTGCCCGTCCAGCTCCACCGGCTTGTAAGTGATGGCAGTCGCCCCCACGGAGCAGCCGTCGAATTCCCGGAGGTCAAGGTGCATTTCGGGGCTATTGGAGGAGAACTCCATGGAAAGCCCGTTTACGCTGTTGGTGTAAGTCACCTTTTTCAAGGTATCATCTCCTTTCGGGCAAAAAGAAAAGCACCTACAGTCGTAAGTGCTTGTGTATATGGGTGAACGTTTCGTTCACCTTTTATTCGTCGTCAACGATCTCAAGTGCAGGGAAACGCTCCTCGGTGAAAATAAGCTTTGTAACATCATCGAAAGTTGCGCCAGGATTTTCCTCGCATATCTTGATGAACTCGTCTGTCCAACCATTCTCTTCAGCCGACATAAGAATAGCTACGATTATCCATTTCCTGTCTTCATCCGTATGATCAGGGTGCGGAAATGATTTAAGAAGTCCGACAAGCTGACGTTCTTTTGCTTCGTTAATCATCGTCAATTATCCTTTCAAGTCTTGATATAGCTTGCTTGTTATTAAGAGAAACTTTATGTGTAAATCTATAAGTGCCGGGCTCGATCACACTGAAAATATAGAAGTGATCTCCATATCTGTGGAAACGTATCGAACCGTTTTTGTAAAACGGGTGGTTTGTGACTATCTCGCTGCATAGACGGTCATACTCTTTACGCGTCATTCTTGCCTGACCGCCAGAACCGTTTGAAACGCTCCCGGCAAAATACCCTTTAGCGCCCTTGACCCAGTTGTCTTTCTTGCGTATCTCCGGTTCTATTATACCATCGTGCGTGTCGCCTGTCAAGGGTTTTCCGGCGGTGTTCTGCGTTATGCCGGTGTTGGGAGTGATAAGCGTACCGGTTTTAGGATCAAACAGCACGTCCGCCAGCCCCAGCTTCATGTAGTTGAATCCCAGGGGAGGGAGGTTCTCGCGGTAGCGCACCTCGTCAATACTCATGATGTTGTTCTGGAGCGCCGTTGCGTAGGCGCTGAAGCGGCTCGTCATATCCCCCCGAAGGAGTTCGTTGGTGTCCAGCTCGAAATACAGCCCCTGCGCCTTTTCGCTTTCGGTAAGCAGGGAGCGGTTCAGCGCCGCCTGGTAACTTTCCACCACCGAGATCATCGAGCTGCGCACCGCGGACATGTATTCATCGGCAGACGCCTTTCCGGATACCACCTCCGGGGAAAGCCCGAACACCAGCGCGATCATGCCGGCGTTGGTCAGCTTGTGCTCGTTGAGCTGCATTTCCACGGAAGTGCTCGCCGCCTGCTGGTATTTCACGCCGTCGTTAAGTACCATCATGTTGTCGCCGTTGTTGGCGTAGAGTTCACGCCAGGCTGCCTTCAGCCTGGTCATTGCGTCCTCGGACAGCTTCTTTTCCGATTGCAGGAATCCCTTCTTGTTGCCGCCCGTCCTTGCCACGGAGCCTTCGTACAACAGCTCGTTGTACATGGTGTTGAGCAGCTTGGATATCTGCTCCAGAAGCCCTACACCGGTCACGCCGTTCTTGTATTCCTCAACGAGCCCGTGGACTTCCTGCGCCGCCTGGTCGGACTGCTGTGCGGTCTGGTTAAGCTCGTCAGCCTTCGCCCGGAGGTCCTCAACGCTCTTGGTGGCGCTGTTGGTGGAAACTATAAAGGAGAATATGCCTGCGCCAAGTGCGACGAGAGCTGACGCAATCGCGATATAAGGATTCGCTTTTGCGGCGCTGTTGGCGGCAATCTGAGCCGCAGTAAGAGCTTCAGTAGCAGCCGTTGCGGATTTCGCCGCTTTCACTATACCCTGTAAAGCAGTAACAAAGCCAACAACGGTTTTTGTAATTGCCATCACTGCCTTGAACGACACCATAGTGGATATCACGCCGAGAATCACGCTGCGGTATTCCACCAGGAACGATATCGTGTTCGCGATTCCCTCGACGAATCCAGGGAGGGCAGTTTTCGCAAGCTCCGCCAGCTGATCGGCGGCGCCGCCTACAGCGTTTGCGATCCTCTCGAAGGTGTCGTCGAATTCCCCGGCGTCGATCCTGTTCGTAAGGTCGGAGAAGGAATCCGTGAACTGGTTTATCTTGTCCCTGAGCTGGTCGCCGAACTTATCGTAGACCGCCAGCCCCAACCCCTCCAGCGCGGACTGCATGATCGTAACCGCGCCGGCAGTGTTGTTCTGCATGGTTTCCGCCATGTCTGCGGCGGAGCCGTCGCATTCCTCGATTGCCGTGCGTAGCTTGTCCACGTCGCCCACTCCGGCGTTCATCAGGGTAAGGAGCCCGGTCATGGCGTACTTGCCTGCAATGCTTTCAGCCGCCGATGATCTCTCGGATTCCGAAAGCTGAGAGAATGCCGCGCGCATATCTGTCAGGATTTCATTCAGGGAACGCATGGAGCCGTCCGCATTACTGGTCTGTATAGTTACCTCGCCGAGATTCTGCCCGGTTATCTTGATGTCGTCAGAAAGCTTTGTGAACAGCGTTCGCAGCGCAGTACCTGCCATACTGGATTTCACACCGGAATTCGCCATCAGCCCGATGGCTTCCGAAACGTCCTCGATGGAGAATCCGAGCGCGCCTGCAATAGGGGCGCAATACTGGAACGTTTCGCCCATCATGGAAACGTTGGTATTCGCATTCGCGGAAGCCGCCGCGAGTACGTCCGAGAAGTGCGCGACGTCCTCCGCCTTCAGTCCGAACGCGGTGATGGCGTCTGTCACGATATCGGAGGTGGTCGCAAGATCGCCGCCGGAAGCCGCCGCCAGCGAAATAACGCCGCCGATTCCGTCCAGCATCTGCTCCGCGTCCCAGCCTGCCATCGCCATGTAGTTCATTGCCTGGGATACCTCCGTGGCGGTGAACTTCGTGGAAGCGCCCAGCTCCTTCGCCCTGTCGGAGAGCTTCTGGAATTCCTCCTCGGTGGCGCCGGAAATCGCCTTCACGCCGGACATACCGGCTTCGAATGAGGTCCCCACATTGTAGCAGTACTCCGCTGCGGTTCTCAGCGAGGAGGTGAGCTTGCCAACCGCCGTCTGGATCCCGGAGGAAGCCAGGTTCGCCTTCAGCACCTCCCCCATGGTGGCTGCGGAGGAGGTCACAGTCCCGAGCGCGGACTGCTGATTCTGGATCGCCTGGTTCACGTTTCTTATCTGGCTGCGGATATCCTGCTCAGCCGTGCGGAGCGTTCCCAGCTCGGATACAGTACGGGCAATTCTCTCACGGAGCTCCTGCATACGGCTGGACTGCTCGGAGGTCGCCTTGTTGCCGTTGTCGGTTTCCCGGCGGAGCTGCGTGAGCTCCTTCTGGTAATCCTTCATCTCGGTGTTCGCCTGCTTTACCGCCTGCTTCGTCTGCTCCATGTTGGTGTTCAGCTCGGTGAGCTTCTGCCGGAGCACGCTGGTGCCCTGGGTAAATCCGGCGGTATTCGCCGAGAAATTCGCCTGTAGTGTTCTGTCGTCAGCCATCGTTCCTCCTGAAAAAGGGCATAAAAAAAGCGCCCCATCGGAGCGCTTGGTGTATTAAGTTGTGGTATCGTGGTAAAAAATGGCGGTTTTTACTACGATGATATGAAAAAAGCACGCTGATTTCTCAACGTGCGTTTTTGTTATTCCATTAAGCTGGGCAGTATATATAAATCATCAACATATGACCCCATCTGGTTCGCTACGATTTGATTATCAGCTATCTTTCTAATAGTTTCGTCGGATAATGTAAAGCTGATTACTTTTTTCTCTGAGCCATCAGTCATATCTGCAACTGCCCAATAATCTATATGAGTAAACCGTGTTCCGCCCTGGTTTTTGATAATGTTTTCGATGTTATAGTAATTCTGGTCTATGGTAGCTTTATTATTAAAGCTTGGCTGAATTTTTGCCTTTATTGTAAGGTTGTCGCCAATTGCTCTCTTTTCGAGAAGCGTACCGTGCAGCAAAGTGACGGTATACGAATTGTCAGAACCTGACGAAGAAACCGAACCACCAAAAAGGAATTTTTCACAATCAGCCAGTCCGTCAACCTGCTTTTCGCCGCTTGAGTCGATTGTATAGTAATGAACCTCCTGAATGTGACCAAGGCTTGAAGCATAAAAAGAACAATCACCTCGGGTGTATGCGAGCATATACAGGGTATTAACGCCATTCATATCCCAGCAGAATTCAGCCGTTATCACATCGCCATCATCAGACGAAATTGTTAATGTGCCTTCCGGGTTTGTTATTTCAGCTGTATAAGAAATACCCTGAACATCTTTCTTTGCTTTGTCGAATGTCAGTGTATCCATTCCTTTGTAAAAAGGCTGGAACGCCTCCGTATACAAACCAGGGACCGATATATCGTCGTTCACTGCCTCCTCTGACTGAGTGCTATTTGCTTCTGTTTCCGGCTGTAATGAATCGTTATAGTCTATTCCAACATTCATTTGTGGCTGTGAAGACGGCTGGGAAGACCCACACCCCGTCACCATCAGCACTGCCATCAAGGCGGCAGCAATCCGCATTTTTTTCATAATGCACCTCCATTTTTACATCAAACGGGAGTTTACGCCCGAATGTGCCTACATTATATCACGGATTGACCAGAATGTCAATACTGCACCACGAAATCGTCCCCGGAAAGCATATCCTGCTGGAGCAGGAAAACCGCGTTGATAAGCGCCACGACCATATCCACCTTGCCGGCGGAGCGCTTCTTGTTGACGTACTTATTGAGGTTGGTGTCCTCGGTGCAGCGAGCGTTGGAGAAGTTGATCTCCAGCAGGCGGTTATAGGCGTAGTAAAAATCGCCACGCAGAATATACTCTTTCAGCAGCTTCGTCGGCGCGTGGAGAACGCTGGAATGCTGCTTGATCTCGACGCATTCGATCGGATTCCGCTCGTCGGATTCCAGCTTCTGCACCGTCGAGAGCGCGTTCCACCGGTCGAAGCCGAGCTGAACAACATTCACGCCGTACTTCTCCGGCAGGTCGAGAATGAACCGCTCCACAAAGCCGTAGTCAATGACCTCGCCGCCGCACGCGAAGCACTCGCCGTCTGCGATGTGCCGCGCGTAATCCACCTTTTCCTTCGCGGATTTCGCGGCGACCCTGTCCTTCGGTAGGAATCCCCACACCTTTGCGTGAATGCGCCCGTCCTCGTCCAGCGTGACCATAGCCAGCGCCGTATTATCCTCCGTCTGGGAGAGGTCCAGCCCTAAATACACATCGCGCCCACGCCAGAAACCCGGATCGTCCGCCGCCTGGCACTTCTGGAGCGCCATCTGGTCGATGTACCCTTCCGAACCTATTCCGGAGTACTGGATATTGCAGTGCTTGCAGAGAAAATTCTCGCGCTTGTTTTCGTAGAGGACCGCGAGCGCACGCATGTCCCGGAGCGTATCCATCAGGTCGGGATTCCCGACCGCCACCGGATTCGCCTGGAGTAATACATTGTCGTCCTCCTGCCAGTCGTTCTTTATTTCCTCGTCCGGCTCGAACAGCAGCGCGAAGTACTTCCGCCTGCCGTCGTAGATTCCGTCGAGCTGCTTCTTGGCGAGGTCTATCTCGTCGGTAAGCCCGTTGCTGTCGTTCGGGTACTGCGTGGATATCAGGATTCCCAGCCTGTCCTTCAGCACGACCTGCGAGGAGCGCATAGCCTCCACCGGGTAAGAATCCATCGCGCCGACCTCGTCCGCGAGGAACAGGTGAGCCAGCTTGCCGTCCAGCTTGTCGTTCGAGTACGCAAGGGGCATGTATTCCGTTTCCGTGAAACTGCACCGAATCTCCGTGCGCATTACCTTGAAATACGGCTCCAGCAGCGGCGAGGATTTGATGATCTTCTTAATTGCGATCTTCAGCTCCGAGGACAGCTTCAAGTCCGGAGCCACCGAGAACAGCCGCGAGAATTTCGGCAGCTTCACCATAGCCAGCACGAATATTACGCCGGAGGTGAACGTCTTGAAATTCTTCCGAGCTATTTCAAGCAGCCCGTCCGAATAGTACGAACGACCGTCTGCGGCTTTCGTGCAGAACAGCGCAGTAATGAAGAACATCGCGTAATCCTCCAGCGCTTCCGGCATTGGCTTGTGGAGGTCGGGATGTATCATCAGCCCGAGCAGCGCGAGAGTCTGCTTGTATTCGCTCTCGTCAACGTACGCGCCGGGAGTATTCCCGTCTGCGATATCAAGCCACGCCCGAGCCTGCCTGCGGACATACTTCCCGACTGCGTGATTATCCTCGCCGGAAGCCCAGACGGCGTAATGATAAGCTCTGCTGCCCTTTATGCCCACAGTATCACCTCTTTCGGGCAATAAAAAAGCGCCGTGCATTGCTGCATAGCGCTTCAAATGTTATTATCGCGGTTAAATTGCTTCACCACGCGCTTTCATTTCTTCGTACAAGCGTTTCATGTCTGCTTCTATGCGGTCATAAAACTCGCTGTCGTCAAGGACCAGATTCCCGTCCTTGTCATACATATCAGGGTCAAGTTTGCGGCGAGCCGCTTCTTTTTTTTCCCATGAAGTATCCGGACTTTCGATTACATCGATAAGCCTTTGAGTTTCAGGAGGAACCGAGGCGTTCGCTACTTCGTTGTTCAGCTGTTCGACCTGGTTGTTGATGTCAGCATTCATCTCAGCTATTGCTTCTTCGCTCATTCCCATCTCACGGAAATCATCGTTGATATCTTCTGCAACATAACCATCGGGAATTACTATTCTATCATTCATAAAGCCAAACCTCCTTTCTTTTATTTTATCACATTCGTTTCTTTGTGTCAAGTGTTACCACGGTGCTTTTTTCAAACGCACATAATCAAAACCATTCTGCCTTGCTATCGCGCTCCATGCATTTTTCATTCCTCCGATAAATGCACGGTTCATTTCAGATTCAGTAAGCGGTCTGCCAACGTTCTTCTGAAATTTGGCTACCGCTGCCTGCCCCATTCTTGCAAGTTGTCCGCTCTTTTCAGCTTTGATTGCAGCAGACATGATCCCTGCATGATTTGCAGTTTTCCCGTAAGACTGCTGCATTATGTATGAATGCTCGCCGCGCCCGTTTGCGACTGCGCGCATTGAATTGAGATTGCCGTATCTGCCAAGGATTTTTACATCAGCTTCGGATAATGTTCCACCCAGGGGGCGTCTGCTGTCTGACGGGTGATTATGCGTTAACGTCGTTATTTTGCTGAACTCAGGGTGTCCCGTCGGTACAATTACAGAGCCGTTGCTTCTGCTTGTTCCAGCAACGATGAGATTACCTTTGTCGTCAAATCCGCCTATATACTCGTGAGGGCGACTGCGAATTGCATTCTCAAACTCGTGCATGGACATTCCGGCAAACTCCTGAGTTTTATCATAGAACACTCGCGCCTGTCCCTGAGCGTTTGTTCCGGAAAACTTTCCGCCTCCGCTTCCGCCCTTAGCCCCACTGGAACTACCTCTGCCGCCCATTCTTTGCCCTCTCTTTCATCTGCTTGAAAAACGGCTCAACCACCGTTATATTGTCCTCTGTCATGAAACCGAACCGCTTGCCGTAAACCAGGATCTCCGACGGCTGTAACCGCGTTAGCATCTCCTGGTATCCGGCTACAAAGAAATCGAACGCCGATTTGTCGCGCTCAACTCCGACCGTGGATATCGCGACCGCGCTGCCGTGCGGCTCGCCGTCAAAGCACCATTCCCAGGATTCCGGAGTGCTCCAGGATATCGTAGGAATCACGATAATCCCCCGGGACTGCCAGAACGCACCGAGCCAGTGTTTACGGTAGTGGTTCCATATCTGGAGTATCTGCGGCATATCAACGTAAGTCGAGAAATCCGGCGTAAGAACTGCGCCGAATCTGCTCATCACATCAGCATACCGCACCGGATTCTCCCAGACCGCCCGGAACTGGTAGTCATCAACGAAGAAGTGCACGCCTGTTTCCGGCTGGGTTCCCTTCATTCCACGCGCGTAATTGAATCCCGTCCATTCAAGCGTGGGGAGCTTCTCCGGAAGTATGGTCGGTATTTCAAACCGCCCGTCCGTTATATACGGTTGGAACACCCCGAAATTCTCAAGCCCTGCTACTCGCCAGTCTATCATTAACTTAGCTCCCTTTTCAATTCTGCCCATATTGCGCGAGAAAGTGGCTTTGCTCTTGCGCCGTTCGCTCTGTAATCAGCCACTGCTTCCGCAAGCGTTTCTGAACGATTTTTAGTTGCATAAGACGATATTTGGCTTACCATATCGTTTATTTTCATATCTTTCCCTTGTGAGCTGCTTTTCACTACTTTCGCCGCTTTTGATACTATCCGCGTTGCCTCATTGTGTCTTTCTAAAGATGTCCCGTTTCTTTGAGCCAAAGCGCTTTCAAGCCCATGTCCCATCTCGTGTGAAATAATGTTTATCACCTTTCCGCCTTCAGGGGCGTTCCCAGCTCGTACTTGTGAACTATACGTTGCAGCGGCAGTTCCATATATAAATGAAGGCGATAATGCTATTGACCGCGAATAAACATGAATCTGCTATAAATCATGCGCACTCCGTCCGGCGAATTATTCCCCCCGACCTCATAGGCGACGCGCGTCCAGCCGAAAAGGCTCACGCAGCGGTAATAAACTATCTGCCGGGTCAGACTGTCGGGAATATCATAGATGAACGCTACCGCTTCATCGCGGCGCTGCTGTATCTCCTCGCGCTTGAGTTCTATGCGGCGCTCCAGGTCAATGCGCCTTTCGGCAAGCTCTCCGACCTTATCCGACGTTCCGGAGCTGCTCCCGGTGTTCGGCTGCGGCGAACGCACCAGCGAACGGCAGCGGAGGCGTTCAAGCTCCTGCTCCCACATTCGGAGTTCACGGTGGAGGTAGTATATGAAAGATGTGGATTTGTACGTTCTCATAATGTTCCGAATTTCTTTACTGACAATTATGACCACCCAATTTATGAGGGCGGTGTACAGTTAATAGATATGGTGTATTTACAAAGGCATATATAAAGGGAATCTCTAAATTCCAATTTTACAGTCAGACAAAGTATAGTGAAATTGAACAAACGATATATGATATTTTCTACATCAGATTCAAGCTAAAGCCATTGACAATGATGGCAAAATAATGTAAAATATACATGGCTGAACCGCTGCTGACAGCAATGGTTCTGAACCTACAATCGCATAGCGCTACATCCCCAGAAAGAGCCGCGC
>ENA-ORTN01003189-ORTN01003189.1-human-gut-metagenome-genome-assembly--contig:-NODE-3189-length-11952-cov-4.327225_pt1 | contig 11952 bp, 13 predicted proteins | sample MGYA00242070_ERZ509189 | MGnify/ENA primary metagenome ERZ509189 (study PRJEB26280, sample SAMEA2338821) | human gut metagenome | biome: human gut; feature: human-associated habitat; material: faeces...
AATATAAATACGTGCATCATCCATAACAGCCTTACCTGTAGCCATCATGATGTTCAAGAAGAACTGATCTGTATCAGCAAGGAATTTGATAACATCATAGCGGTCTTTCTCGCTGATGTCTTTCATCTCTGTAATAAGCGGAGCCATCTCTTTTAAGAATACAAGAGAAGCTGCAATATTTCTCTGATGGAACTCGTCACCCATTGCGATTGCTTTTGCGATCAGTGGGTTAATTGCAAGTCCATTCTCCATAGAACGAAGAGCTTTTCCAAGTGTTGGACCAAGAACATCTCTCATCCAACGAAGTCTGTTAACAACTTCCTCATCATAAGCTCCGAAACGAAGAACTTTACCAATACCCTCGTTCATTGTACAGTAAGCTCTGTTAGCTCCTGTCTCGTTCTCAACTACAAATACTGCCATGTTAGGAGATGTGATTCCACCCATAGGTCCTACTGCGTTGCAATGGTGGCAAGGGATGAATTTGATCTCGCCATTCTCAAGCATTTTTCTAGCTTCTTCTTCTGTCTCTGCCCACTCCTCGAACATTACAGCACCTACGCAAGATCCCTGCATCGGGTCTGGCATATTCTTGTAATCTACCGGAGGACCTGCATGAAGAATTACTTTTCCATTATTTTCAGCAAACTCTGGAATTACTTCTTTTGCACGAACATTATCTTTTAATACTGGCTGGCTTGCTACAACCTTAGCAATCACTTCACGGTTCTTCTCTTCGATTCCTTCGTAATTTCTTAAGAAGTTCAGAGTCTTAATAAGTTTTACATTTCCGCCTGCCGGTGGAGCCCAGTCATACTGTACAACTTCGCATCCAAACTCTTCTACAACTCCTGCGAAGCTCTTAAGTCCGATGTTGATGATACGTGGTTTCTCAGAAAGAAGCTCTTTTAATGTCTCAGCTGGTGTATGTTTCTCACATGCAACAACCTCTTTTGCGCGAATCTCTTTCTCTGGCTCCTGGAAATCTCTTCCGATAGCGTGGATAGCTGTCTGACATGCAAGCTTGTTGTTCTCACATACGATAACTCCAGCCTCTTTTAATTTGTTAACTGCCTCATCATATCCCTGATAATCTCTTCTTGTTCCACATACTGTAGCGATGAAGAATACTTTTCTTCCTGCTGCATCTGCTTTTGCCTGAAGTTCTTTGATTGTCGGGATCAATGATCCTGCCATATCTGCGTGTGAACCATATCCAAGCATGATGTCAAGAAGAACAACTCCTGTAGACGGATCATCTACTGCTTCCTGCATACACTCAATACGTTTTGCAGGATCGATCATCGGATGTGGTTTACCCTGTGTATAAGCATCATCTCCAAGGTCAACTACTACGTTGCCATCTAACTGGAGCATATATCCTTCAACGTCCTCTGGTGGAACTTTGCAGTTCATTGCATCTTTGATCAGCATAGCTGCCTCATTTGCAAGTGTACCACCTGAGTAGTAAGCTTTGATTGTCTTTCCGTCTTCTGCTTTGTAGAATTCAGACTCATCTACATCAACAGTAGCTTCCGGAACCTTTGTTCCTCTTACAAGACCTACAGCAAGACGAGCTGCCTCATCCAGTGTGTATGCATGATAGAAGTTCTCCTCATGATACTCTGGTTTCTCTCCAACAAACAGAGTAACAACTGGTTTGCTGAAATTAGAAAGTCTTGCAGAGATTTTATCTCTTACTTCTTTTGCAGGCGGTTTGGAAACGATTACAAGTACTTTCACTGTATCGTCGTCTTCCATTGCATCGATCATATCCATCATTGTGATTCCACCGACCTCAGCCTTCAGGTCACGTCCACCGATACCGATAGCGTTTGTAACACCCTCACCAAGTCTGTCGATGATTGTTGTCAGTTCCTGGATACCTGTTCCTGAAGCTCCGATGATTCCGATAGAACCTTTCGCTACATTATTTGTCAGTGCGGACCACGGCGAGCACCGTCAGTACGATCCGGCCGGCATGGACCGAACGGGCGGGCTCATCGGCATCCATATCGGTGCCGAATCCCGGGATCGCGTCCTGGTGCATGTCATCCAGGTCATCGGATGGCGACGTGTCGTCGGATGCCGGCAGGGGGGAGGGAGTCTCGTCCGGTTCCGAGAGCAGGCGGCGGATCCAATCGTCGCCGTTCTCGGCAGGGGAGTCGAGTTGTTCGAACAGGTCCGGCATGGTCATGGGCGCATGCCTCCCCTCGGGCCGATCGTCGCGCGTATCGTGGCCGTGAGCCGGTCGAGCTGTTCCAGGGAATCGAGATCCCGTTCACGGGCGATGCCTTCGAGCCGTTTCGCGAGCTTCAGCTCCTCGTCCGGGTCCCGGGGCCGGTACGAGTCGGGGTTCCAACGCGGGTCCCCGGCCTCGTCGAGCAGGGCGCGTCCCCGTGACGCCAGTGCGCGCGCCTCCTCGGCCTCCTCATGGGACAGGGGTGCCTTCCGGTCGTCGAGCCGTCGTTCGATGGAGGCGATGGCCTGGTCGAGCCGGTCGCGGGCCGCGAGCTCCATGGACCTCCAGTCACGCCACCGGTCGGACAGTTCCCGCAGATCACCGCCGGTGTCCGCGGCGAGCTGGCGTGACAGGCGGTCGCGTTCCGGCCCGTCGGGCATGCGGCGGATGCCGTCGCGGGAACGCCGGTAGCCGTCCAGCCGCTCCTCGCAGCCCGCCAGCGTGGCCATGAGCACGTCGGCGGAGGGATCGTCATGCGAGGCGGGCGAGGGAGGCGTCCCGTAGGCAAGGAGCGTGGAGGAGACGAAATCCTCGCCGCCCCGCCAACGGCCGGTGAACGCCGGTTCCGTCTTCCATCCGCCGCGCCGGCGATACCACGACTCGTATTCGACCTCCCGGGCGCGTCGGCGCGAGGCATGCTGTTCGCCGTCCATGTGATGCGCGTGGGAGGATTCTCCCGTGCCGGCCGCCGTCAGGTATTCCTTGACCCGGGCGAGGGCCTGGTGGATGTCCTGCATGAGGGCCGGCATGTACATGCCGCCGTTGGGGGAGGCCGCGGCCAGGTCCGCATGGCATTTCAGGGCGAACACCTCAGCCACCACGTCGTCGTGCTCGATCCAGCAGGCGGGCAGCGTCTGCTCCCATGTGGGGAACGTGCGGCACAGCCATTCGCCGTAGCGGATCGCGTGCATCGTCATCAGGTCGATCTCCGTGCGCGAGGGCGCGCCGGTCCAGTCGATCGGCCGGGCCATGCCCATCGTCTCCCAGGAGCGTTGCGGCATCGCCGTCCACAGGCCCGGCCCGTATTCCGGCTCTTGCGGAGGCTCGCCGGTCAGGTTGCGCACGGTCTGCTCGATCTGCGCGGCCAGGCTGGCCGACGGGTCCTTGCCCTGATGCGCCCTGTACACGTCCGACAGGAGCACGGTCAGCCGCGCGGCCGACGCCGACGCGGCGTCGAGCCCACGGGCCCAGTCCGCGGCCGGCGGCACGGGGGATGAGACGCCGCCGGCCGTACCGGTCCGGCCTCCCGTCATGCCGGCCAGGATCTCGTCCACCTCGTCACGGGTGTCGTCCATCACCTGTCTCCTTCCGCGTCATGCCACCATCCGCGTTCCATGAAATGCGGGGCGCGGACCAGGGCCGGCGCCTCGCGCACGGGCTGGACGACCATCCACCCGCGCGGCAGACGGCTCAGCTCCCACGGCAGCACCGTCTCCTCCGCGCCGCGGCGTTCCGTGACCCCTCCGAGCGGGCCCTGTCCCGGATTCCACGTGGACTCGAAACGGGTGACCTCATGCCGGCCGATCTGCATGCCCCACCATTCGAGGCTGTCCCGGTCGGTGACGCCGCCCAGCATGATCCGGTTGCAGTTGTTCCAAACGGTCTGCTCGGTCTCCCGGTCGTAGTCGCGCACCATCATGTCGCGCGACTGCTCGACCACGAGCAACTGATAGCCGTTGCCGCCGCCCTGCGTGATCGCGTTGCGCAGGCCGCCCCACGTCTCGATGTTGCTCAGCTCGTCGAGCACGAACCGGGCCGGCGGCTCGATCTTGCGCAGGTTGGGTCCCGACGCCTCGCGCGACAGGGCGAGATCCTGGCACGCCTCCTGGAACGTGTCCAGCAGGAGCACGGCGAACAGGCCCGCGTTCACGCCTCCGCCCGCCTGCGATTTCGGCCGGCTGAGCACGTACACGGTGTCATGATCCTCGACCATGCGCCTCGGATCGATCAGACGCGGGTCGCGCGGCGAGAAATCCATCGTCGAACGCACCTTCGGGTCCGCGAGGATCGCGAACGCGTTCCTCACGCCGAACCATTCGCTCGACCGTTGGCGCGTGTCCATGGTCTCCAGGCCACGGATCGTGTCCGCCCAGCGCAGCATCTCCCGTTCGCCCGTATGCTCGCGGATCAGGTCCGCGGCCTCGAGCGCCTTGCGGGGGCTGACCGACCACTCGTAGCATTTCGAGATCGGCAGGTTGCTGATCGCCGCCGCATACAGAAGCGCCTGGATATAGCCTCCCGCGCTCACGCCCCACTCCCTGTTGTTCGACCCCTGGCCCAATCCGCCCACACCCACCAGGGTCTGCGCGCGGCGCATCGCCGTGGTCGGGTCCTCGCACCCCTGCAACGGGGTCCAACGCATGTTGTGCCGGGTCAGCGGATCCGCCGCGCCCAACCCCTCCGGGTCGAAGATATGGACACGGCCACGGCCGCCGTACCGGGCCCCGTTCGACGGATCCGCCACACCCCTCTCCCGCAGGCGACGGGTCGCGGAGATGATGTCGCTGCGCGTCGACGTGGCCAGCACGAAGCCGGGCGCCTCCACCACCGCGGGGATCACGACCGTCACTGTCTTGCCGGACCTGGTCGGTCCCAGCACGTACGCGTGCATCTCCAACGACAGCCAGACACCGACGTGATGGCATTCGCCCACGTACATGGCCGCCTGCCAGGGCCTCGGCCACACCGGGTCGCCGCCCATGCGACGCTCCCGCATGGCCGCGGCCAGCATGGCCGGCAGCACGCTCGGCACCATCGTGCGCATCACCTCGCGCACCCCGCACGCGGCCGCGACCTGACGACGCGTGGCCATGCCCGGAGCCGACGACAGACGATCCACGAGCCGTTCCCCGGAATCACGGTACGCGTCCCAGAACGCCCACAGCACGGCGCACACGGCCAACGCGGCCATCCAGAAGGGCATGGACAGCAGCCCGCCGGCCACCGGATCGCCGCCCGCCGCCGCGAACAGCAGCAGCGTGAACGCCATCGCCACGAGCAGGACGCCCACGGCCAGACGACGCACCAGCACCGACCCCTCACGCGACAGGGCGGCCAGAAGCCCCGTATGCTCCGCCAGCCACACGCCCGCACGCGAGTCCTCGAACCCACGCCACACGGCCATGACCCGACGGCGCGAATCGACACGCGACCCCTCCACGCCCCGGCCGGCATCGCCCTCCAGATCGGGCGCCAGCTCCTCATACCAGGGACGATCCCCGGACACATCCGCCATCAGCGGCCTCCTCACCAACGAATACGGAAAACGGATACAACAAAAACGATGCGGTTCAGGCCGCGGACCTCAGATCGCTCGTGTCGAACAGGGCCGACAGGGTCGGACCGGCCAGGGCGCGCACCATACGCGGATGCTCCGCGCCGACCCTCCACACCCCCAGCCCCTGCGGCAGCGTGGGAATCACCCGCCGCTCGTCCTCGCTCAGATCCGGGACCAGCCGGCTGAGCATGTCGATGTTCGACCCGCCCTGACGGAAGATGATCTTCGTCTGCATCTGGTTGAGGATCTCCTCGACACGGCCACGCAGCTCGCTGCCCTCGCCGAACACATGCGTCATGTCGTTCACGCCATGCACGATCAGCCAGGTCGCGCACCCCCAATGGCCGGCGGACCGCTGCCTGGTCTGCAACGAGTCCACCAGACGCGCGTTCGACAGCAGATCCCACGCCTCCTCGTCGACCACGATCCGCCGCCTCCCGTCACGCCCCTGCAGCAGACGGTCGATCCACGAGCTCACCGCCGCCGTGAACACGCGCTTGAGCTGCTCGTTGTTCAACGCCGGACTCGACGTGTCGAACACGATCATCGGGCTCGACGGGTCCAACCGGATCGTGGACTCCCTGTCGAACATGCCCGACAGGGTGCCGCCACGCACCATCGGCGCATACACGCGAGCCGCCGCGGCCGCCGCCGCACGGGCCAACGCCGGCTCATGCTCGAAACCCGTCATCGAGGGCGACTCCCCATCCACCCACGAACGGTCCGCGAGACGGTCCACCGCCGCCTCCAACGTCATCGGCCCAGTGCCGAACGACACCGCCACACGGTCCACGACCACCTGCATGTCGCGATCCAGCGGGAACGGGCCTCCATCCTCGCGCAATGCCTCCGCCAGGCTCATGAACGCCGCCTTGCGCCCGGAAAGCACCTCCTGACGCCACAAATCGTCCTCGCCGGCGGACGGACGGTCCGGCAACGCGAACGGGTTCAGATAATGGCCGCCGCCCGGCGAGACGACCTGGCCTCCCACATGATTGGCGACCCGGCCCCACTCGCCCTCGCGATCCGACTGGACGATCACATGACGGCCCGCCTCGATCTCGCGCAACGCCATCACCTTCGCCGCGAACGACTTGCCGTTGCCGCGAAGACCGCAGATGAACACGTCCGGGCTGGTCGTCATATGCGGGCCGTGAACGCCCGGCGCGTCATACGTCGCCCACGAATCGAACCGCCACAACTCACGCGACAGCACATCCACGCCGATGACCGGCCCGTCGATGCGAGGCGCCCCCGACCCCGCCACCAGCGTGGACAGGACCCCCGCACGCCCCGTGCTGGTCTGATGCCACGCCGTGACCGGCCGCACGCGGAAATCACGGGTCATCATGTCCACGGGGGAGGGCGAACCGAGGGGCAGACGCCCCTCCTCGTCCGCATCCACCATGCGCCGACGCCGTTTCGCATCCGCGGCCATCGCGCGCATCAGACCCGGGGCCACGCCCATCGCGTCCTCCACCGCATGCCGGTCGGCGCGACGGAACGCATGCGCGGGCATCGGCCCGGGCTCCACACCCGCCGTCAGACAACACTGCATCCACATCGCCTCGCGCAGCGTCAACCCCGTCGCCACCGGCACCAGCCCCAGACAGAACACGCCGCGACGCATGCCCTCGCCCAACCGGTGTTCTCCCTCCAACACCGGAGCATCCCCAGCCGAACCAGACATCACACCAACCTCCGACGATCAGGCCCACACACAAGACGAAAGCCCGCCGGACACGCCGACGGGCCGGAAGCGAAACGACGACGGACGGTCACACCGAGCCGCCCATGCCGCCCACCAGCACGCCGACCAACACCATCGCGGCCACGCACAACACGCACAGCAGCACATTGCCCCAGAACGCGCGACGACGCTGGCGACGGCTCATCGCCACCACCTCGTCACGGAAACGGCTCCCCACATACCGGGACGACGGACGGGCCCGCAGCATCCAGAACGCGCGATACGCGAACGACGCCGCGGCCACCACCAGCAGCAACACCAGAACCGACAGCATGACACACTCTCCCAATCAGCCCGCCGACACCGGAACCGGAAAACGGAAGACGCGACGGACGGGCAAGCGGCCACGCCTCCACGGACACCACCAGCGGGGCCGCCGATAACGGCCGGCGGCCACGGTGGCAGCCACGAGGACTCGGGCATGAACAGGAACGTGCCCGAGCCGGGAAACCCGGTTATCGTCGTAACCGGAACAGGGAAACGGTCCGGGAACCGGATCCGGGAAAACCGGCATGGGAACGACGAACGGAAGGAGCAAGGGCATGGAGCAGGAACATGGCACCGATGCCGCGGCGATATGCAAGGGAGTGCTGCTGCGCGTCGGGATGGCCGCCGCCATGTCGACGGCCGTGCTGGGATTCCTCTCCTACCACGTGCTGCCGCGCCTGAGGAAAACGGACTACCTGAGAATGGTCTCCGACGCGGACGCGCAAACCGCGCTGACCCTGGCACCGCTCGTCCTGCTGGCCATCTGCTGCCTATGCGTATACCCGCTGATCGGACACGGGAAAAGAAGCCGCGCGGATGCGGCGGCCGTGGCCTGCACCGTCGCCTCGTTCGTCCTCCTGGGAGCGGGAATGGTGAATATGGCAGTCGAGAAAACGGTGACCCCGCTGCTCGCGGTCTCCGTGTTCCTGTTCTGCCTCATGCTCGCCCACACGATGCTCGCCGGCATGAAGACGGCGCTCGAATGGGTCGGCCACGGCGACAAGGCGGACCCCGCACGACTCACGTTCATCTGGGGCGTGATCGTCTTCGCGGCGGGACTGATCGTTCACTAGAATCAGGAACGTGATCAGACAAATCCCCGTAGAAGAGAAAGCCACCATACTTGCATCCCTGGCCTACATCATCGCGCTGGCATTCTACAAGCACTGGCTGCATTCCCAGTACGATGTCATGAACGGATCTCTGATCGAACGGGCCTTCGCCACCGCCGGAAAACCCTGGTACTGGTTTTTCCTGCTGACCGGATTCGCGTTCATAATCCTGCTGGTCTGCATGGGAGTCCATCTGTTCAGAAAAGACATGGACAAGCCGGGAAACCTCGTCGGCGTGATACTGAACATCGTGCTGATCGTCATCCTCGTGACCGTCTTCTGGGACCCCATCTTCACCACATTCGTCGTGCTCGCGTTCGTGGCCGGCACAAGCGCCGCCGCGATGTCCTAATAAACTCAACAAAACACGTGAAAACGGATCATCACGGATATACGGTGGTTGAGACGGCAGGTGGAAGGAAGGGAAGCCGATCATGAATTCATATACGTCGAATCCGGATGAAGCCGAAAACAGCACAGGCAAGAGCATGAAGAAGAATATTCCGGGATTGGCATTGCTGCTGCTGGACCTGGCCGTGGCTCTGGTGGGTTTCTACATAGGAACGCATTTTTTCTGGAAAGATCAGAATGAAGAAAGCGTCATAGTCGCTGGAGCCATGTCGGCAGCATGGGCGACCTTTTCATGGGCGGTATTCGGTCCCATGCTCGGCCGTGATAGGTCAACGAAATTCGAAAAGGGCATCTTTCTCATGTCCATGCTGGCGTCCTGGGATGCGGGGGTGGCAATGGCCTGCGTCAACTACGGCGGAAAGGGAATGGCCTTTTCAGGGGCGGGAACGTCGCTGTGGCTGCTTTCCGTGGGCTTCGTCTACTGCTGGTATGTGGCCTGTGCCATCATCGTAAGAGATGTCATGCCGTCAAAGTTTCGTCTGAAGATTGTCCCAATACCCTTGTTGATCGGGATGGGGCTATCCGGTCTCCTTTACTACGTAGAAGGGCCTATCCATACATTTATCAGGCTGATGTGCGTGGTCATGTTCTGGCTGTTCGCGTTGTCCCTCGCATATTGCTGGCCCGATGGAAAAATCGGTTCCGGTCTTGCCGACTCCGCATCCCTGCTGGAATGGCGGTACGTGATTTCCTCGACCTTGTTTCTGAAGAACGAAATAACCGAATCGATCACATTCGACAACATCAAGGACTGGGATCCCCGCGTCAAACGATATCTTCCCGAATTCATCAGGAAAAACGACACCAAAGCCAAAGCAACGAATGCGGTGCTTGATTTAGGAGGAATCGTCCCCACTGCTGTGGCCGTATTTGGGTTCGGCCCATTGAAAGATATGAAGGGTGTAAATGGCGTCGTGTTATGGCTATGCACGTTTGTGCTGTCATTGGTGGCGGGACTGTTCGCAGCCTGGCGAAAGCGCTATTGGAACCGGCTCAGGAACTGCCAGCGAATCCTGTCAGAGAAAGCCGAGTCGACCGAAAACGTCGATAAGGTGGTACAGGCCGTTCCGTCCCATGTCATTCAGTAGTGGTCCTTCGCGGAGAGGATGCAGAGCCTGTCGTCGGCGACGGTGTAGATGATGCGGTTGGCTGAGTCGATGCGCCGCGACCATGCGCCGGACAGGCCCCATTTGAGGGGTTCGGGCTTGCCGATGCCCTCGAACGGGGTACGCTGCATATCCCGGATGAGCGTGTTGACGCGCTTGAGGGTCCTGCGGTCCTGGGATTGCCAGTACAGGTAGTCGGCCCAGGCGTCATCGGTCCAGCAGAGCAGCATCACGCGCCCGCTTCGACAAGGTCGTGGGCCATCGTCTGGCCCTGCCGGGCCTGCGCCATGCCGCGCATCACCTTATCGCTCAGATACGGGTTCTGGTAGACGCGCAGCGTCTCCATGAGCGAATCGTAGTCGTCGGCGCTCATCACGACCACGTTGTCCTCCGGGTCCGCGTTGGTCACGAGAAGGGTGTCGGCGTCCTCGTTGACCTTGCGCATATAGGTCTTGAGATTCGCCCTGAAATTGCTGTAGGCCACGGCCTGTGTCATCACGCACCTCCTGTTTGTACAATAAATTGTACCATGACATCGTCGGAATACGGGCCGGAGTCGCGGCGCGCCCCGCGTCGGTCGTAGCGTTCCCGCCGGGCGTCAAACGGGTGCATGTCCCCGCCTTAATAGAACATTTGTTCGAATATTGGTTCGGTTTTGTTCCGGGAAGGCGGTAGGTCATGGCTTGGAGATTCGTCACGCACGCATGCGGGCACCAGGAGCGGATCAACGTGGACGGCCCGTACGTGGTCGTCGAACAGCGGGTGAGGAACGCGGAACGGGTGTCATGCCCCGCCTGCATCGGCATCGCGTCCCGGCAGCGCAACAGGCTTGACGGGTTCTGCGAACTGTGGGGCTCGAAATCCCAGTGCGACCGGGCGGAGCCGATACGACGCCGCACCCTCAGCCAGGTCGACGTGCTCGCCCGCCACGCGCGCATCGAGGATCGTGACGCGTTCGCCGAACTGCGCAGACAGGTGCTGCGGATGAACGACGCGGCATGGTGGATCGAACACAAAAACGACGCGGCCACCACGCTCGCCCAGGACATCGAGCTCTAGGATTGCGGAAGAGGAGACGGTCATGTACGAGGAGCATGAGGACGGGTCGTTCACGCTGCACATGTGCGAATGGTACGAGCAAGGCAGGAGGCTCGTGGGCGAATACGAGACGCTGGGCGACGGATCCGGGTTCGCCGTCACCGACGAGTGGTCTACCTGCAGCAAGGTCGTCGTCAACCATCCGTTGACACGTCCGGACGGCACCGTCATGCCCGGCATCAGCCGGCTGCGACGCTTCGACTGGAAGGTCGGGCCCGACGAGGGGCTGCACGCCGACGACTACGAGATCTGGGAGCGGGAACTGCGCGAACAAGCCGAACGCGACCGGTTCGACGGCGAGCTGCGATCCCTGGGAGCGTTGGGCGACGGGGAATCCATCTTCGGCCGACAGCCGGGCAACGGGCCGTCGTCTCCGGATGGCGATGATGGCGTGTCTGATTCATGAACGGACGAAAGGAAGTAGCATGATGACGGGATATGCCGGGCATCCGGCATGATTGGGGGATCAATGGATGGGCAGGGGCTGCGCATGTGCAGATTCACACGCGACGGGATCCCCGAACTGGGCGAATACCTGGAATCGGTGGACGGCACCGGCATCTGCAAGCTGACCGAGCTCGATGGCGGGGGAGAGGAGGTCGTCGTATGTCTGCCGGACGGGACCATGCCCGAGGGGATATCCGATCTGGAACTCGTCCGCGTCCCCATGGTCTGGGAGTCCATCTTGATGTTGGCGATGTTGCCCGCGTCATCATAGCCGTACACCTTGCCGATGTCGTCGGCCGTGCTTGGATCGTACGCGTTGGCGATGCCGATCGCGTCGGCCGCCCATGCGTTGGATGCCGTGTCGCCGCGCACGCCGAGGCTGCTGATCCGCGTGCCGTTCAGGATCTGGTCCGTGTACGTGCCGATCCGGTACACGTCGAACGTGTGGCCGGCCAGGCTTGCTCCGTCTGCGCCTTGCAGTGTGATGGTCGCGCCGGCCGTCGTGCTCGCGGCCGCGGCGT
>ENA-ORTN01003190-ORTN01003190.1-human-gut-metagenome-genome-assembly--contig:-NODE-3190-length-11944-cov-4.632770_pt1 | contig 11944 bp, 7 predicted proteins | sample MGYA00242070_ERZ509189 | MGnify/ENA primary metagenome ERZ509189 (study PRJEB26280, sample SAMEA2338821) | human gut metagenome | biome: human gut; feature: human-associated habitat; material: faeces...
GTATTTGGATTGATTATTTTTCTTTCTCTGCTTGTCGAAAGTAATGGATGGAATGTATAATATTAAGCATAATGGAAGAAACATGGTTTCCACGGATGTGTCAGCAGAAAATATTTGAATCGAAAGAATATGTAAAGGGAAAATATTATGGAATATTCAGCAATTTATCACGACATGGACAAAAGATTCTGTTACGCAATTGATAAGGATCTGTTTGTGATACGTGTGCAGGTTAAAAAAGATGACATGAAGGAGATTATCCTTCACTGTGAAGATAAGTATATACCAATGGAGCGCAAGGATACGAAAAAGACCATTCTGATGAAGAAGATTGCCACTTCACAGTTTCATGATTATTATGAAGCACAGCTTCAGATGCATCTGATATGTCTCAGATACTATTTTGAATTTACGGACACGCAGGGGGAAAAAATATATTACGGCAATTATGAGTTTTATAAGGAATGCATCACAAACAGGGACAGAATGTTTGATTGCCCGCAGAATCTTCGGGAAGAGGAAATGTTTGAGGTGCCGGACTGGGCAGCAAATAAGGTCGTGTATCAGATTTTTCCGGCCCGTTTTGCAGCATCACAACAGGTAGATAAGGAACAATGGTATAAAGCACCAATTTCGTCTATGGATGATCTGCATGGTGATCTCAGAGGAATTATTGAACATCTGGATCACGTTCAGAATCTGGGAATCGATGTTTTGTATATGACACCTATCTTCAAATCATATTCAAGTCATAAGTACGATATCATCGATTATTATCAGATCGATCCTTCATTTGGAACGACAGAGGATCTGAGGGAACTGGTGCAGGAAGCTCATAAACGTGGAATGAAAATCGTCATGGATGCAGTGTTCAACCATACAGGAAGAGAATTTTTTGCATTTGAGGATATCATGGAAAAGGGAGAAAAATCAAAATATCTGGACTGGTATTATATTGAGAAATTTCCACTTGAAAGTGAAAGAGGAGAGATTCCAAACTACAAATGTTTTGGCTACTATGGGGGAATGCCTAAGCTAAATCTGAAAAATCCGGAAGTTGAGAAATTCTTTACGGATGTTGCGTGCTATTGGATTAAGGAATGTGATATTGACGGATGGCGGATGGATGTAGGAGACGAGATCAGTCATTATTTCTGGAAGAATTTTAGAAGAGCGGTCAAGGCTGTAAAAAAGGATATGCTGATCATTGGAGAAATCTGGCATTATGCAGGAGATTTTCTTGAGGGAGATGAATGGGATACGGTCATGAACTATCCGTTTTATCTGAATATGATCGATCTGCTGGCAGATGAAAAGATCCACGTCAGTCAGTTTGTACAGAATCTGGGATATTTGAAGGGACGTTTAAATAAAAAATGTTATCCCCTTATGTGGAATCTGATTGACAGCCATGATACAGCAAGATTTTTACATCTCTGTAATGGCAATAAGAAAAAACAGCATTTGGCAGCGGCTTTTCAGCTGTTATTGCCGGGAATGCCTATGATTTATTATGGAGATGAGTTTGCTATGCCGGGAGCAAATGATCCGGATTGCAGGCGGGGCATGTACTGGGATGAAGAATATCAGGACAAAGAGATGTATGAATGGTATAAACAGCTGCTTTGGATTCGAAAAAAACATGCGTGTATTTCAGAAGGCGAACTGATAGGGTCAATTACAAAGGATGAGGAAGAAACAATTGTCCTGATCAGGAAAAATGTCGAAGAGACAATTGCCTTGATTTTTAATTGTAGCAGTAATGCAAAGAACTTTAGTGAGTATGAGGGAAAATATAATTTACTTCGAGATGAGCCGTTTGATGGAAAAGTTGAGGGGCTTGATGCCGCAGTGATCGTACTTTAAGAATATTTAAGAATGATTCCTGCCTGCGTATATGATTGCTTCGAAACTTTAAATAAAAGCAGGTTTAGATACATTGAAAAATAATTTCAGTGTATCTGAACCTGTTTTCTTTTTTTAATGAACATAGAGGCAGCCTGTGCGAAGAATAAATGATACATAGCTGCAGGATCGTATGTAGAAAGAAAACGAATATAATATATTTAGACAAACTTTATTTTTTATTTATATATAAACCTGAAAAAGATGGTATTATTGAATATATAAGGAAACTGTCAAAATATACTATATACAGAGGTAGGCGTATGGGTAGATTAGTAGAGTTTCAGAATGTGAAAAAAACCTATCATATGGGAGAAGTCGAAATTCATGCTGTAGATGGCGTGGATTTTGAAATAAACGAAGGCGAATTTGTGGTCATTGTCGGACCAAGTGGTGCCGGAAAAACAACCGTATTGAATATTCTTGGGGGAATGGACAAGGCTACAAGCGGACACGTTATCGTTGACGGTGTTGATATCAGCTCGTTTAATAGCAGGCAGCTGACATCATACAGAAGAGATGACATAGGGTTTGTATTTCAGTTTTATAATCTTGTTCAAAATCTGACTGCACTTGAGAATGTTGAGCTGGCATTGCAGATATGCAAAGATCCGCTGGATGCGAGAGAAGTTTTAACGGATGTCGGATTACAAGACAGAATGTTGAATTTCCCTGCACAGTTATCCGGAGGGGAACAGCAGCGTGTTGCTATTGCAAGGGCACTTGCAAAGAATCCGAAACTTCTTTTGTGTGATGAACCGACAGGAGCATTGGACTATCAGACAGGTAAAGCCATTTTAAAATTACTTCAGGATACATGCAGACAAAAAGGGATGACAGTTGTTGTAATTACTCATAATATGGCAATTGCACCGATGGCAGATCAGGTAATCCGCTTTAAAAATGGACAGGTAAGGAATATTACACGAAACAGTGAGCCAACACCGGTTGAACAGATTGAATGGTAGGTGATTGCTATGAAAAAGAAAGCACTGGCCAAAGAATTTTTTATGTCCATAAAAAAGACATACAATCGATTCATATCTATTTGCCTGATCGTTATGCTGGGGACAGCTTTTTTTGCAGGGGTGAAAGCAGCAGAACCGGATATGCAGGAATCAGCGGATATCTTTTTTGACGACAGTAAGTTAATGGATATCAGAGTGCTGTCTACATTAGGATTAACGGAAGATGATGTTACCGCAATTTCTGCAATTGAAGGTGTAGAATCTGCGATACCTGTGTATACATATGATGTTTTGACGGAGAAAGATGAAAAGCAGCATGTGATCAAGCTAATGTCAGAAACAACAGATATAAATAAAATCACTGTGACAGAAGGCAGGATGCCGCAGGAATCCGGAGAATGTCTGGCAGACTGGCTTTTGGAACAAAATTATGGGTATAAAATCGGAGATAAGATCACAATCAGCTCCGGAGATGACAAGGCAATTGAAGACATTGTCAATACGCAGACATATACGATCACCGGATTCGGAAAATCGTCATATTATCTTGATCTGACAAGGGATTCCAGCACGATTGGTAATGGTTCCATGTCAGGATTTCTGATTATTCCGGAAGATAATTTTACGCTAGAAGCATTTACGGAAATCGATGTTCTTGTTGATGGTGCGATAGCATTGGATTGTTATAGTGATGCTTATGAAGATGCTGTTGATGAAGTTACACAGAAAATCAAAGATATTGCAGGGGATCGATGCGAAATACGATATGCCGAAGTTGTACGTGAGGCACAGGATGCGATAGCTGAAGCTGAGACAGAGGTTTCTGATGGTGAACAAGAACTTGCAGATGCAAAAGAGGAATTAGAGGATGGATGGGAACAGCTTGCAGATGCAAAGAAGGAAGTTGCAGAAGGCCAGACGGAGCTTGCAGATGCGAAAACGCAGGTCAGTGATGGGGAAAAGGAGCTTAATGCAGCTAAGGATAAAGTTGCTGACGGTGAAAAGGAACTGGCAGACGCAAAAACACAGCTTGCAGATGGACAGAATCAGATCAATCAGGCGAAGCAGCAGATTTCAGATGGTGAGGCTTCTATCGCAGCGTATAATACAGAATTAGACAATGGAAGAAAGCAGCTTGAGAGTGCTGCAGGGCAGCTTGCAGATGCGAAAACCGGATTAGAAACATTAAAATCAGGGATTGAGCAGATGGAAAATGCTTTAAATGCCAGTCAGACGGAACTGGATGCTTCCGGTGCGGTTTTAAAACAGGCAAGAACAGAACTTGAAGCGAACCGTGGGCAGATCGATGGTTACAGAACACTTGTTGCAACAATGGATTCACAAATAACGGCACTTCAGGCACAGATGGACCTTCTTGCAGGGGGGAGCAAAGAATGGCAGACATTAAATACTCAGATGCAGGAACTGATCACGCAAAGAGATGCGATGCAGACCGGTATTGCTGAATTTGATCAAAACGAAGCATTGCTTTTACAAAATGAAGCGGCTTATGAAGAAGGAAAAAAGGCATTAGATGCAAAATGGGCAGAGCTTGCTACATTGAAAAAAACATACGACAGCGGCATGGCAGACTACACGGCAGGTATGTCGGCATATGAAGACAACCTGTCAGAATTAAATGCAAATCAGGCGAAGCTTAATGCACAAAAACAGGTATTAACCGAGTCAAAACAAACCATTGCGGCGAAAGAGCAGGAATTAGCTTCTGCACAAAACACTATTGCAGAAAATGAAGCCTCCTTAGATTCAGCGAAAGCCGAAATCGCAGAAAATGAGAAAAAATTAAATGATGCACAGTCAGAGATAAATAAAAATGAGAAGAAACTGGCAGATGCAAAAAATGAGATCAAAGAAAATGAACAAAAGCTGACAGATGGTCAGGCTGAATATGATGCCGAATATGAAGAAAATCATCAAAAGCTTGAAGATGCGAAGGCTGACATTATCCAGGCGAAAGCAGATCTTGCTGATGTTGATGTACCGGAGTGGTATGTACTCGACCGTAATTATATCACTACCTGTGTTGCATATGCCCAGGATTCAGAACGTATAGGAAATATTGGAAATGTTTTTCCGGTTATATTTTTCCTTGTGGCAGCACTCGTCAGTCTGACAACGATGACGAGAATGGTGGAAGAAGAACGTGTTCAGATCGGTACACTGAAAGCGTTGGGATATAGGAAATCCAGTATTGCAGCAAAATACGTCATGTATGCATTTCTTGCTACGATGTTAGGCGGCACGATCGGTACTTTGATCGGACAGATTATTTTTCCGGCAGTCATTATGAATGCCTATAAGATCGCATATGTTACATTGACAGATTTTGTGACACCGATCCATTTAAAATATTCTCTGATTTCAATGATCGCTGCGGTTGTTAGTACCACGGCTGCCACGCTTGCGGCATGTTACAAAGAACTTCTTGCTGCACCGGCGGAATTGATGAGACCGGCTGCACCTAAAATCGGAAAACGGGTTTTTCTGGAGAGAATTACATTTATATGGAAACATCTTAATTTTTCCAATAAAGCGGCAGTGAGAAATCTGTTCCGATACAAGAAACGTTTGTTTATGACTGTACTTGGCATTGGCGGTTGTATTGGGTTTCTGCTTGTTGGATTTGGTGTAAAAGATTCCATCATGACGATCGGAGACAGGCAATATAATTTCATTCATACATACCAGGTTAAGATGACACTGGCCGATGCGGATACGGATGAAGAGAAACAGGAAGTTTTAGACAGTGTTCTTAAGGAGTCGACGACAAAGGCAGCTATGCTCAGTCATGAATCTACGATTGATGCATGTTGTGGAGCCAATGGAGAAAAGAAGCAAAGCACGTATTTGTTCATCCCATCCGACGCGGATGAGTTAGATGAATTTGTATCTTTGCAGAATCGTATATCCGGGCAAAAATACACGTTAGATGATGAAGGTGTGATCATTTCAGAAAAGCTGGCAACTTTGCTGGATGTATCCGAGGGTGACGATATTTATCTTGAGGTTTCAAGCTTAAATTATAAACCTGTTAAGGTAATGCACATTGCGGAAAATTATTATTACCATTATGTTTATATGACACCGGAATGCTACCAGTCATTATTTGGGAAAGATATTGAGTATGATGAAATATTTGTCGTAAATAAAGACCCGGAAGATATTTCTTATGAAAATGATTTTTCGGCAAAATATCTTGATAACAATGCAGTGTCAGGAATCACATTTACGCGTACAATATCAGACCGGATAGAATCAATGATCACAAGTATGAATATTGTTACCTATGTACTTGTTGTGTCTGCAGGACTGCTTGCATTTATTGTTTTATACAATTTAAATAACATTAACATCAGTGAGCGTCAGAGGGAGCTGGCGACGCTGAAAGTGCTTGGCTTTTATGATGGGGAAATATCAATGTATGTATTCAGGGAAAATATTATGCTGACAGTGCTCGGTACAATTTTTGGTATTTTCTTTGGAATATGGCTGCACCGGTTTGTCATCTTAACAGCAGAACTTGATATTATGATGTTTGGCCGGCAGATTTATACAAAAAGTTATATCTATAGTATTTTACTTACAATCGGTTTTTCTATTATTGTGAATATCGTGATGCATTGGAAAATGAAAAAAATAGATATGATCGAATCATTAAAGAGCGTCGAATAACTTCTGCTTGCGTATATTATTTGCAGACAGTATAATCGTATGGTCAGTCAATTGACATATATGAATACTAAGAACTAAGGAAGAACTACTGTATGTTAAATAAAAAAGATTTCTTAAAATATGCATCGACATTGGCATTTCCAATTATGATTCAAAATTTGATTTCAACATTGGTAAATATTGCTGATACTGTAATGCTTGGATATGTAAGCCAGACTGCCATGTCGGCGTCATCCCTTGCGAACCAGTATACTTTTATTCTTTTCTGTTTATATTACGGTATGGCCACAGGTACATCGGTTTTATGTGCGCAGTACTGGGGAAAGGGTGATAAAAAGACAGTAGAGAAGATTCTTGGTCTGGCAGAACGAATATCACTGATAAGTTCTTTGATATTTTTCATTATCTCATTTTCCATGCCAACTACGATTATGAGGATTTTCACAAACAGTCCTGATACGATTGCTGCTGGCAGTCAGTATTTGAGAGTGATTTCATTTTCGTTTGTGTTTATGGGATTCTCTCAGGTTTTTATGAGTGCTCTTCGAAGTATCGGAAAAATAATGCTGCCCTCTGTTACATACGTTGTTTCTCTTTGTGTCAATGTACTTTGTAATGCCACATTTATTTTTGGTCTGTTTGGACTTCCAAAGCTTGGAGTCACTGGTGTTGCTCTTGGTACTGTTATTGCTAGAATGGTAGAAGTGCTGATTTGTCTTATCTACTCATTAAACAGTTCTGATGTCAGATTTAGAATAAAATACTTCTTCTCAAAATCTGGTATTCTATTCAAGGATTTTATGAAGATTGCAAGTCCGGCCGTAATAAATGATGTTGTCTGGAGTTTTGCTAGTTCAGCTTTTGCAGCAATCCTTGGCCATATTGGAGATGATATGGTCGCTGCAAATGCCGTTGCTGTCATGGTAGTAAATATTGGTGCTATCGCTTGTCGCGGTTTTGCTAACGCTACCACCATTATTGTCAGTCAGGAGTTAGGACAGGATCACATTGATACAGCCAAGGAGTATGGAAAGCGCATGCTTAGAATAACGACTATTGTAAGTTTGGTCGGATGCGTTATTATTTTGGCGATTCGTCCTTTGATACTGGATTTCTATCGTGATAAGCTGACAGAGACAGCCATTTATTACCTAGGCATTTTTATAATTATGACAACCTGGCGCCTTTTGGGAGAAGGAATCAATACCTGTCTTATATGCGGATGCTTTAGAGGCGGCGGTGATTCTAAATTCGGAATGATCATAGATTCTGTATTTATGTGGCTTGTTGCAGTTCCGCTCACCTTTCTTGCAGCATATGTTTTCAAACTGCCTCCAGTCTGGGTATATTTTATAATGACTTTGGATGAGTTTGAAAAAATGCCGGCAGTATTTATTCACTATTTCAGAGGCAAGTGGCTTACAAATATTACAAGAGATTTTGAGTGATCATGCTGCAGATATGTATCAGTATATTTAGCGATTTATTTTAGAAATTTTCAGAGAATCAGACAGCAGATAATTTACAGTCTGATTCTACTATTTAGTTTTATGCTTTAAAAAAAGAGGTAGATAGATGGAAACGACAAACGAAAAAAATGTGCAGGAATCTGAACAAAGTACAAGAAAAACAATAATTGGAGAGTTGGCACTGCTAGTAGCAGTTTTGATTAACAGTTTTGGTGTTGTATTGATGCTGTATTCAAATGCTGGTATTTCGGCAATTTCAAGTGTACCGTATGCATTTTCTCTTGCGTGGCCAAAGCTTTCATTGGGCACTTGGACATATATATTCCAAGCAACACTTATTATCAGCTTGATGGTGATGCGAAAAAAATTCGTGCTGAATTATTTGTTTAGCTTTGCAGTAGGCTTTGTATTTAGTGAATTTTTGGATCTTCATGAATTGTGGATTAATGTGCTCCCAACAGGATTGACATGGCAGATTCTTTATTTTGTAATTAGCTATGTGATGCTATGTTTTGGAATTGCAATTTCAAATCGCTGTGGACTTCCAATTGTGCCAACGGATTTGTTTCCGCGCGAATTGGCTCAGATTACAAAGGTAGACTATCCAAAGATTAAAATTGGTTTTGATGTCATTTGTTTGTTAATTACGGCGGGTTTGACAGCATTATTTTTGGGTCATCTGGAAGGTCTTGGAATTGGAACTGTTTTGGCTGCGTTTACGATGGGAAAAGGAGTTGGAATTGCAGGAGATTTGCTAGATAAGAAATTAGTATTTTGTCCGGTATTGACAAGACATTATAGTGAAGATTATTGAAAGATAAAAACTGTTAAGATGCGAGTAAGTACAATTTATTTTAAAAGTGATATGGAGGCAACGCTGTTCACAACAGCGCAGCCTCCTTTTTAGAAAAAACATTAAATGAAGCTCATTGTCTTTAATATAAACAGCCAGGCAGTTAGTGAGAATGCAGACAAAAGTGTTGTAAGCATGACAACACTGGCGCTTAGTGTACCTTCATGTCCCATGCTTTTAGCCATTGTATAGCTGCTGACTGTCGTGGCAGATCCAAGCATAACGAGAATGGCAACAAGTGCTTCATTGCGATAACCTAGAGCAATAGCGACTGGCATAAGTACTCCGGAATAGCCGATAAGCTTTAAAAATGCGCATGCTATTGACGGTTTTAATTTGTAGAAGGCTTTTTTGATGTCGAAGGATGCTCCCATTGCCATCAGACCAAGCGGTGTGGCAAGTACGCCGAGGTTATGTACCGTTTTTTGAAGGATGGTCGGATGCGGAAGTTTAAGAAGTGACCAGGCAAAACCCGCAGCAATTCCTAGGATAATTGGGTTTGTAATTATGCCTTTTACAGTACGAAAAAGGCGGTCACTATTAGAAACTGAAGTTAATTTTGATGCTGAAGTTTCAGAGCCTGAATTGCTTTTAGCAGATGAAAGCGCCGGAGATGTCAGCGTCAATGCGGCCACAGCACAAATGTTATAAAGCGGCACAGTTCCGATAATCATAAGTGGTGCCATGCCGGACTGCCCATAAATGTTAACGATGAAGGCGATGCCAAGAATAGCTGCACTGCTGCGGTAAGAACCCTGAATAAACTCACCTCTGTCAGATTTATCTTTCAAAAAAGATGACAAAACAGTAGAAACAATGATGCAGCCAAGAGTGGCACAGAAACAAAAAAGTACAAAGCCTCCATCCCAAGCCTGATAAAAGTTTTCCTCCCATAAGTCTTCAAACAGCAGTGCAGGAAGTGCAAATTTAAATACAAAGCTGTTCATTCTGTTAGTAAATGCATCATCAAACACACCGATCTTACGAAATACAAGTCCGAGAACCATAGTTAAAAAGATCGGAAGAGTTGCATTAATGCTGAATATAAAGTTGTCCATTTTTGTTGCTCCTTTTATTTTTAAATCGAAAGCTGACTAAGTATTAAAAGCAGCTTTGTTTTACACGGAAATGATACCATATACTATTTTCATCCGCAAGATGATTGTTATTAAAACTGGCCCGTCTCGTGAAATCCATTCAGCTTCGGGCTTTGCCGCAATATTGGATCGAAAACAATTTTGCCCACATGTCTATAATCACGTAACATACTTTGAATATCAAGAATAAAAGAATTTGATAGATGTAAAAACTGCACAAAAAACGCATATCTGAACTGAATAAAATAAACAAAAAACAAATTTTTGTAAAAAAACACTTGTCAAACTGTCTAATTGGTGATAGTATAAAGCCATCAACCGGAAACGTTACCGGAAACGTTACTGACAACGTTTCCAGAACATTCCAGTCGGAACAATTATTCATTTATTTTATGAAAGAAAGAGGGATTTCAAAATGAAAAATGTAAAGAAAATTGCAGCACTTGGACTTTCAGCAACCATGGCAATGGGTATGCTCCCAGCTACACTTGTATCGGCAGACGAGGCAACAGGAACAGTTTATTATCTGAACTTCAAGCCTGAGCAGGCAGATCAGTGGAAGGAACTTGCAGAAAAGTACACCGAAGAGACTGGCGTGCAGGTAGATGTTGTTACTGCAGCTTCCGGTACTTATGAGTCCACTCTGAAATCTGAGATGGCTAAGTCAGAAGCTCCGACATTGTTCCAGGTAAACGGACCAGTTGGTCTGGCTACATGGAAGGATTACTGCTATGATCTGAAGGACAGCGAAGTTTACAAGCATTTAAAGAGCGATGATTTCGCACTGAAGAATGATGACGGATCTGTACCAGGTATCGCTTATGTAATTGAGACTTACGGCCTGATTTATAATAAGAAACTTTTGAATGATTACATTGCAACTGATGGAGCTGTTGTTTCTTCCGTTGATGAGATTAACAATTTTGAGACTCTGAAAGCAGTAGCAGATGATATTCAGGCAAAGAAAGATGATCTGGGAATTGAAGGTGCTTTCGCTTCCACAGGATTTGATTCTTCTTCTGACTGGAGATTCAAGACACATCTGGCAAACCTGCCGATCTACTATGAGTACAAGGCAGACGGTATCGGTTCTACTGATGCGATCAAGGGAACATATCTTGATAACTACAAGCAGATTTTTGATCTGTATATCACAGATTCTACATGTGAGCCGACTGTACTTTCCAGCAAGACTGGTGAGGATGCAGCTTCTGAGTTTGCACTTGGCGAAGCAGTATTCTATCAGAATGGTACTTGGGCTTACAATGATATCAAAGACAACGAAGTAGCAGACGAAGATCTGGGTATGCTTCCAATCTACATTGGTGTAGAGGGTGAGGAAAATCAGGGTCTGTGTACCGGAAGTGAGAACTATTGGTGCGTAAACAGCAAGGCATCTGAGGAAGATATTCAGGCAACACTTGATTTCTTGAACTGGGTAATCACTAGCGATGATGGAAGAGCTTCTCTGTCTCAGGACATGGGATTTGTAACTCCGTTTGATACCTTCACAGATGAATATCAGGCACAGAACCCGCTTGTAACTGCAGCAAATGAGTATATTGAAGCTGGTAAAGAGTCTGTTGCATGGTGCTTCACCACAATGCCATCTGAGAACTGGAAAAACGGTGTGGGCAGCGCACTTCTTGAGTATGCACAGGGAACTGGCGACTGGGATGCAGTGAAGACCGCATTTGTTGACGGTTGGGCAACTGAATATGCTGAGATGAACAGCGAAGAAGCAGAGGATGCTACTGAGGCAGATACTGAAGCAGCAACCGAGGCAAAATAAAAAGCAGTGACGAAAGGGGCGGGCGAGGGATCGCCTGCCTTTCTTTTGCCGGATAGGAAGCTTCCCCAGGTTTCCTATCCGACAAAACCTTAACTTAGAAAGGTGAGCATTATGGAAAAAGCAATCAAGAGATATTTTCCGATCTTCGTGCTTCCTACGATGATCGC
>ENA-ORTN01003194-ORTN01003194.1-human-gut-metagenome-genome-assembly--contig:-NODE-3194-length-11923-cov-3.252781_pt1 | contig 11923 bp, 8 predicted proteins | sample MGYA00242070_ERZ509189 | MGnify/ENA primary metagenome ERZ509189 (study PRJEB26280, sample SAMEA2338821) | human gut metagenome | biome: human gut; feature: human-associated habitat; material: faeces...
TAGAACTGATTTGTTTTCAGGATTTTGGGAGCGGCCGGTCCTTAGAAAGCAGACAGTTCTATTTTTTATATTTCGATACACTTTGTTGGCATGCAATTAACATAACCTGTGAAAATCCGTAACACCACCCACAAGCGGCAGTTCATACGTTAAAACTCCGGTTATTTAAACAGATTTTTGAAGAACTCCCCAATCGCACTAAAGATATTTCCAAAGAAGTTACCAATAGATGCAATGATTCCGGAAGAGCTTCCTCCATTTTTAAAGGAATTGTAGAGAGAGGCTGCGTAATCCACCAGTCCACTTAAATCAATTCCAAGAGAAGTAATTTTCAAAAGAAGATCTACGATTTTCTGTCTCTCATCATCAGATAAAGTGACGCCATATTTATCACAGGCTTCATCAATTGCTTCGTTGATACTCTTCTCGTCAGTCAGTCCCTTTTCTGCGATCAGTGACTTGATGTAAGCAATAAACTCCTCCACTTCCTGATCGGTCAGACCCTGAATGGAAGCTTCCAGTTCTCCGGTGACAACAAGTTCATTTAACGCTGCATCTACAACGTTATCCTGTACTGCTTCCCCGGTCATTGCCTCATATGCCTCAAAGATTCCAACCAGTGCAGCGGTTCCGGAAATTGGCTTAGGACCTGCAACGATGATATCTGCATCTGTAATTCCAGCAGTTGTCAGCGCATTTTTGTACATACCAACGGTACAGTATGTGATATTGTTCGTAGAAATGTTTAATCCATTTCCTTTTTTACGTTTTACGATCACGACAGAAGACCATGACTTGCTTCCAATTTTGGAAGAATCCACATAGGAATCCAGATACTGATGCTCCTGTGCATTTGTAACGTAAGTCACGTTATAATTTGCCAGATTGGCAGGATCGATTCCCATAAGGGATAATACGGTATTTTTCTGGTCATCGGACAAATCCGCGCCGAGTGCAAGATAAGGTTTATCATCTTTCTTAATCTCAACATTATCGTTATTCTCATCCACAATGACATCTCCAGTCACATTTTCTGTGGATTTTTTATCATCTTCTACCGTTACCCCACCTGTAACATTATCGGTTGTGCCACTGGTGGAAGTATTTGTGCTGTCAGAATTTGTTGTTGTACTGCTCTGCGAATCTGAAGCAGCATTATTGGTTGTATTGCTCTGTGAATCTGAACCTGTACTGTTCTGTGTATCTGAACTTGTGCTGCTCTTTGAATCTGAAGCTGTGCTGTTTTGTGTATCCGATCCTGTATTTCCAGTCGAACCGGCATTGGTATCTGCACCTGTTGTGCTGCTGTCATTCTGCGTTGCCGCCTGATTCTCTGACTGTGTTGTCTGGGAATCACCGGATGTGGCATTGCCTGCCTCCTGCCCTGCGGTGTTCTGCACAGAAGCATCTGCTGCAAATGATGTCACATGTGTTGGTATCATCATCACTGCAGCTAAAATAATTGCTGCAATTCTCTTTGTCATTCTCTTTCTTTTCACTTTTTTTTCCTCTCTTTTTTTTACGTATCGATCCGCACTCTCATCCATGCAAGAAGATCTGCATACACTTTATCGCGGTCTGTCTCATTTAAAATTTCATGTCTGTCATTTTTGTAAAGCTTATATGTAATGTCCAGAGAACCTGCCTCTTTGAATAGATCATACACTTTTTTCACGCCGACACCATTATCTCCCACCGGATCATCCTGACCGGATACAATAAAAATTGGAAGCTTGTTTGGTACTTTCTTCACATTTTCCAACTGATTATCGTAGAGAACTGCTTCCATCAGCCCCAGATAGCCGTTTAATGTAAATTTGAACGTACACCGCGGTTCGCTATAATAAAATTTTACAATATCCTCATCTTTTGTAAGCCAGCTGTTTGAAAGTGTTTTTCCAGAAAGATCATATTTCTTATATGGTCCGCCAAACGACAGCGATTCTACCAGTTTGCTTCTGTGATGCCAGCCAAAAATTTTTGCCAGGAATTTGCACACGTTGATTCCAAGTTTGGTCGTATTGTCCGGCACACAACCGGTTCCCATAATGATTGCCCCTCTCAAATCATCATTGTGAATGGTGAGGTATTTCCGGAGCATATAAGATCCCATACTGTGTCCCATCATAAAATAAGGAACACCCGGATTTTCTTTCTGGATCATCGTGCGCAGTGCATGCATGTCTGCGATCACCGTGTCACTCGGATTTTCCGCAAAATATCCCCAGTCATCTTTGGATGCTACGGAATCCCCATGTCCTAAATGATCATGTCCCACCACCATAAAGCCATTCTCTGTCAGAAATTCAGCAAATGGTCTGTAGCGCTCTACAAACTCTATCATGCCATGTGTGATCTGTAAAATTGCCTCATACTTTCCATCTTCCGGAATCCATTTGACTGCATGGATGGTTGTTTTGCCATCCGCTGATAAAAATGTAAACTTCTCCTCTTTTGTCATACTTTTCCCCTCTCTTTTTCATGATTATATATTAGATATATTTTAAAACCTGTGGCTTCTTTATTCTGTCTGGACGAAACGATGGACTTCCTCCACATTGCGTTCTAATTCATCCGCACATTCTTTGTGCTCTTTCCACTCCTGGCGCAGTGTTTCCGCTTTGGATAACACTCTGCTCTGCACTTCGAAAAATTCATTTTCACCCTGACAGAGACTTTCTAATATTTCTTCAATATTTGTTTCTTCTTCCACATTTTCATGATCCGTTTCCACTGCCTCTGTGTCCCTGTCTTCCAGAAGTTTCACCAGAGAACCGTTATTTTCTTTTAAGAGATCATTTAACGCATGAATCTGTTTTTCCGCCTCTGTGGCAGTTTCCTCAAAACCACTGATCCTCGCAAGCACATCCGCAACCGCCGAAGTATACTGCTCTGCGTTCACACGCACTTCCTCTGCCGCTGTCACAAATTTTCTTCCGTCTTCTCCCATGCGTCCTGCCTCGATTGCTGCGCCGAGTGCCAGAACTCCCATATTCTGTGAAATATCTGCCAGTTTCTGTAACGCCTCTTCAACAGACTCTCTCTCCTGACAATATGCCTCATAGAACGATTCTATCTCCTTCATGGGTGTGGTGACGTACTTGTTCTTCTCTACAACTTTTGCAATTTTATCGTGCTCACCCTCCATTTGCTGGCAGAGTGCTTCTTTTTCCTGCTGCAATCTGATATTCTGTTCATTCTTTTTTGCAAGCTGCTGTTTCAACAGTACGGTCTGTCCTGAATTTGCCTCTGAACACTCTTTTAACAATTCCAATTCCTCTGAAACCCCCGTGATTGTCTCATCTAGTTCCGTTTTTGAGATCGTCATCTGTACCAATGTCTCTTCTGCGCTGTCTTTTGCTTTTGCAATATTAGAAATCTGCTCCTGCAGACGGTTCTGTTTTTCCTGTAATGCCAGAAGTTCCTCTTCCAGTTCTTTTGCTTTTTTTCCACCAAACATATGCCATCCTCCAGCTTTTATTGATAATTTCGAATGATAACCTGTACGCTTTCCACTCCATTATACTCGTTAATCTCCGGATAGTACACAATCATTATCCTCAATTTGTTTATCTGACCGCGAAAAGCTTTTTCCACTTCCGCACTTCCATACTTTTCTGCATAATATGCTTTGAACGCCTCAATATCACCAAAATAGACTGCCGATACCGCCTCTCCCGCGGCTGTCAGGAGATTCAGCCGCAACACATTCTGATTTTTTCCAACCACAAAAGCCTTTGTGATACTCAGGTTTTTGTCGGCAAACTGTGGCTTGATATTGGCTTTTCCAAAAGGCTCTAACACTGCAAATTCCCGGATAAGACCGGCATCCGCATACGCTGCTGGCATCGGAATATCAATTTTGATCTTCGGAATCAGGTCATCCTCCGTGAGATTTGCACAGGCATTGATTTTTTCACGGAACTTATCCACGTTTTCTTCCGGAAGAGATAATCCTGCCGCCATCGGATGTCCGCCGAATTTTTCCAGAAGTTCCCTGCACTTACATAGTTCCTCATACATGGAGTACTCCTCGATGGAACGCCCGGAGCCCTTCACGCCCTCCTCCGCCTTCGTCAGCACAAATACCGGCTTATGATAAGCCTCCCGGATACGCCCTGCAATGATTCCTGCAAGACTTTCGTGCACCTGTGGCAGATAAATGACAAGCACTTTATCCGACATGTAATGTTCCTCCACCACACGTTTTGCCTCCTCGACGCCATCTGCTGTCATATCTTTGCGCTGCTGGTTTAACTCCACAAGCTCCCTTGCCGTTTTTGCTGCCTCTTCCTCTCCCTGTAAAAAAAGAGACAGAGACAGTTTTGCTGTATCAAGTCTGCCACTCGCATTGATGCACGGTCCTAACACAAAACCAAAATGATATGCATTGATCTGCTCCGGTTCTAAATGATTCTGAAAGATCAGGGCGCGCATCCCCGGATTTTTTGTGCGGTGAATGCGGTTTAATCCCTCTTTCACCAAAATGCGGTTTTCGTCTGTCAGATCCATGACATCGCCAACGGTTGCAAATGCGACATTTTCCAGAAATTCATAGGTTTCTTCCAGGGCAAAACCCATTTTTTCATACAATACCTGCAGCACTTTCCATGCGACTGCTGCTCCACATAACTCTTTAAAAGGATACGCACATTCCTGCTGCTTTGGATTCACGATTGCATCTGCGTTGCTGCGAAGGAACTGCTTTTCCCCGTTCTCCTCTGTATAGGGAATCTCGTGGTGATCGGTCACAAGCACGGTCATCCCAAGTTCTTTGGCATGCGCAATCTCTGAGATTGCAGCAATTCCGTTATCGCACGTAAGAATGGTATCCATTCCGTCTCTTTTTGCCTGATCGATCAGATTCTCATTGATTCCATAGCCATCCTTCATACGATCCGGAATCTGCGTGGAAACATTTCCACCACAGTGTTGGATTCCCCGGTATAAAATATAGGTTGACATAACTCCATCTATATCATAGTCGCCGATAATACGGATCGGCTTTTGCTCTTCTATTTTAACTTTTAAAATATCTGTCAAACGATCTGCATCTTTCAATAAATGTGGATCGTATAAATCCTTTAAACTTCCATTCAGATATCTTTCAAATGCCGCCTCCCCGATCACCTCACGGTTTCGGATAAGACGCGCTGTGACAGGGCTGATCCCGAACTCTTTTCCAAGCTTTTCAAAATCAGCCCCTTTGTTGATTACAAACCATTTTTCCATGTAACACCTGCTGCCTGTTTTTTCTTATGAATTTATCTTTTAATAATGCACTTCCATCAGCATCAGTCCACATGCCGGTGCTGTATAGCCTGCGTTCTCCCGGTTTTTGCTCTCTAAGATCTGCGGCAGCTCCTCCGGCGCTCTCCTGCCATCCCCGACCTCGATCAGCGTACCCGTCAGGATCCGCACCATATTTTGCAAAAATCCATTGCCCCGGTAATCAATCCAGAGATCATTCCCTTTCTTCGTAAAATTGATCTCATAAATTGTGCGGACTGCCGTTTTTTTCATTTTCTTATTTCCGCAAAATGAAGTAAAATCATGTGTTCCGATCAGATAGGAAGCGGCTTCTTTCATGCTCTCCACATCGAGTATTTTCTCATACTGGTACTCATATTTCCGCTCGAAAACATCCGAGATCTCTCCCATATGGATGTGATAGCGGTAGGTCTTTTTCTTTGCGGCGTAACGGCTGTGAAAACGCTCGTCCACCTGCTCAATCGCAATGACTGCAATGTCATCCGGCAGATAATGATTCAGATAGGACAGGATCTTTCCCTCCGTAAAATGCTCCTCAATATGAAAATTTGCCACCTGGCCTTTGGCATGCACGCCCGCATCCGTTCTCCCCGAACCAATAACTTCCACCGCATGTCCTGCCATCTGTCCCAGCACTGCTTCTATTTTTCCCTGAATGGTCAGACCGGTGCTGTTCTGCCCCTGCCAGCCCTTGTATCTTGTTCCGTCATACTGGATTGTGATTTTATAGTTGTTCATACTTTTTATCCCTGCTTTACTGCAATTTAAACTGTCTTTTAGTTTAACACACTTTCCACTCAAATCCTAGTCTGCGATCTGTCCTGAAACGTTTTTGTGCCGGGGAACTGAAAAATACCAATCCCCCGGCACATTTACTCTGCATTTTATACCAGTTCTGCAATCCTTGTCACCGCAACGTAGATCTCCGATATTTTATACCAGGTACGGTAATCTACCACTCCCGTCACAGGCAAGCCAAAAATAGACTGGAATTTTTCTACTGCTGCCCTCGTTGCCTCTCCGTAAATCCCATCCGGTGTGATCGTCGGGATTGCCGGATAAGCCTGCGAGATTCTCGCTAACTGTTCCTGGATCTGCCGGACCTTATCTCCGGCAGCTCCCACTTCCAGATTATACCGCGGCCAGGATGCCGGGATACCGGAAATCTCCTCCGCTGTATTGATAAACATATTATCACCATAATAATAACGGAGAATTTCTATCGTTTCGTAGTTCTGATCCCCAAGATATTTGCTTCCCCACTGGCTCAGCCAGTTGCTGCACGTCACGCGCTGTCCGTCACAATACTGCGTCAGGATTGGCTGTCTCACATTTGGTCTGGAAAGATAATTCTGGAACATTTCCTCTACCACATCCGAGATACTCTGGAAAATATTTCTTCCATATACAAATTTCTGGTCATAAGCAGTGGATGTTGTGATGGTGAAGTTATAGCCTTTGTTCCGGTACCATTCCGTGTAAACCCTGTTTAACGTAAAGGACATGATCGCAAGGATATTGGCACGCAGCGTGCTGTCCGGCCACGTGCTGTATATCTCGCTGGATGCCACATTTTTGATGTAATCCCGGTAACGGACATAATAATTTGCCGCATTGGGATCCGATGGCGGTCCGTCATGAACAACGACAAATTCCGGGATCACCACTTTACTCAGCACGATCTCCCCTGAGTCGGAGACAGGCTTGATCTCGGACTCTGCTATTTTTGCCGGGAAATTGCCAAACAACGTATTGACCGGAATCACAATGGAATCTATTTGATTTTCTTCCTCATTTTCTTCCGCCATTCGCACCTGTTGCAATGCGAGCTGCTCTGAAAAAACCTGAACGCCCGAAATACTGACGGGACGATATCCCGGTGCGGTAACTTTGACTGTATATTGGGCAAATGGTTGATTTTCGGAGGGTTCCATCGAGTATTCAAGCGGAGGCGCATCAAGCGTAAGTTTTTCCGACATTCCCGAATCATCCGCGCTTACCTCCTCCACCGTGGAATCCGGATCTCCAGAATAGGAAATGGTGATTCTTGCTCCCTCAATCGGTCTTCTGGTCCGGTTTGTAAGTACTTCTACTTTGAGGCTTCCTTTATCTACAGCCTCTGTCTGGGCATATTTGATATCTGGCATGAACAACCTCTTCATACATTTCCTTATATTATATGCTCAGACATGCAATCCTGTTCTGTTTCCTGTGCAAAACATTCGATTTCCCAACTTCTCAATTTTTATTTCCGTTCTTTATCCAAATCCCCCAAAACTTAATTCTTACTCTACCGTAACTACCTTCGCCAGATTTCTTGGCTTATCAACATCAAATCCCTTATCGGATGACACGTAATATGCTAAAAGCTGTAATGCAACCGATGCAGGTAAAACCATAAATTCATCCTGCATATCTGGAAGCTTGATCACCTGATATTCGGTATCAAGATCACCGGAAAGTGCCTCTTTGATAAATAATACAATATCTGCACCTCTGGATTTTACTTCCTTAATATTGGAAAGTTCTTTTGACATGAGTTTTTCCTGTGTTACCGTTGCAACAACTGGTGTGTTAGTCGTGATCAGTGCAATTGGTCCGTGTTTTAATTCGCCGGAGGCATAAGCCTCAGAGTGAATATAAGAAACCTCTTTCAGTTTCAATGATCCTTCCAGTAAAATAGAGTAATCCAGTCCACGTCCGATCATAAACAGATCCTTTGCTTCCAGAATCTTCTTTGCGATCACATGGATGTCACGTCTTTTCTCCAATACTTTCTGCATCACTTCCGGAACACGCTCTAATTCTGCGATAAAGCTCTTTGCCTGCTCCTCTGTGTAGACACCTCGCAATAATGCCATTTTTGCAACCACAAGATAAAATACGGAAAGCTGTGTTGTGTAAGCTTTTGTACTTGCCACTGCAATTTCAGGTCCTGCTGCGGTGTATAACACATAATCACTTTCTCTTGCAATGGAAGAACCTTTTACGTTGATAACGGATAAACATTTTGCGCCCTGTCTCTTCGCATATTTTAATGCTTCCAAGGTATCAATTGTCTCACCGGACTGTGATACTGCGATCACCAATGTTTTCTCATCAATGACCGGATCGGAATACATAAACTCTGATGCAAGTTCTACGTCCATCTGCACATGAACGATAGATTTTACCAGAGCCTGTGCCACAAGTCCCGCATGCATGGCTGTTCCGCATGCTACCACACAAATTCTGTCACAGTCTGTAAAAAGAGAATCCGGCACACCATCCGAAGTAAAATCAGGCAGACCGTTCACGATACGGTCTTTGATCGTATTCTTGATTGCTTCCGGCTGCTCCATAATCTCTTTTTCCATATAAAATGGATAACCATTCTTTCCCGCGCTGTTCAACTCCCAGTCAACGGACAAAAATTCTGGTTCTACCACATTGTCATTTAAATCCGTAAGTACCACATGATCTTTGTGCAACTCTAAAATGTGATATTCCGGTACAACAAAGTATTCATTTGTAAAACGGCAGAGTGCAGTCAGATCTGATGCAAGCATTGCTCCCTCTTTGCATATGGTTGCAACGATCGGGCTGACATTCCGGATCGAGTAGATCACATCCGGCTGATCTTCAAACAGGATCACAAGCGCAAAGGTACCCTTTAATTTGCTCACTGTTTTTTTGATCGCTTCCTTTGGATCTCCCTTGTAATAATGATTTAATAATGCAGCCGCAACTTCACTATCTGTTTCAGAATGAAGGATTTCCTGCAAATCGTAATCAGCGATCAGCTCACGATAGTTTTCGATGATCCCGTTATGAACCAGAGTCACTTTTCCCTGCTGATGCGGATGTGCATTCTGATCCGTAACTCCACCGTGAGTTGCCCATCTTGTATGTCCGATACCGCAGGTAGACAAAATCTTCTTCGAATCACAAATTGCTCTTAAATCACTTACTCTTCCGGCACATTTATAAACATTTGTCACATGGGAAGTTTCGTCTTTCACTGCAATACCCGCACTGTCATATCCACGATACTCTAATAATTCCAACGCATCTAATAAAACATCTTTTACGTTTTCACTGCCTGTATAACCTATAATTCCACACATATTAAATTTCCTCTTCTTTTCTATTTAAAATTTAAATCATATTCGAATTCAATTGTCCCATTATACCGTATTTGTTTTGCAGTCACCTGCATATTTGCCGGCATATCTCGCACTGGGAAGTACGAAAGGGCGTCCGCCGAATTTTCGATAACCCTTTTCCTCGTTAACCTGTGTATGGTCGTCCTCACAGGTACATGGCGCTAGAAGAGAAACCTAAATGTCTGCAATCAGTCACAGACAGGATCGCATATCTGAAAATATAAACCTTATTCGATTATCAATGTGCTATATATATTGTAAATGCCTTCATAAATGCTGCTACATCTATGAAGGCATCTATAACATGATTACTATACTATGATATGTGAAAAATGTCCAGAAGTTATTTTACTTCTACTGTCCAGCCATATTTATCCGGGATTCTTCCCCACTGGATACCGGTTAAGGTATCATATAATTTCTGTGTCAGTTCACCGATCTCAAAGTTGTTGACTGTCACAACATCATCTTTGTAACGAAGTTCTCCAACTGGTGAGATAACGGCTGCTGTACCTGTACCAAATACCTCTTCCAATGTACCGTCATGTCCGGCTTTCATCAGATCATCTACGGAAAGTCTTGTCTCATTTACTTTGTAACCCCAGTCACGAAGCAGATGGATCATGGAATCTCTTGTAACACCCGGAAGAACGGTTCCTTCGATCGGTGCTGTGTAGATTTCACCGGCAATCTTGAACATGATGTTCATGGTTCCAACTTCCTCTACATATTTACGATGCTCACCATCTAACCAGAGAACCTGTGCATAACCAAGTTTTTCTGCTTTCACCTGTCCTAAAATAGAACCTGCGTAGTTACCACCACATTTTGTAAAGCCTGTACCACCTTTTACTGCACGGACAAGTTCATCCTCAACCAGAATCTTAACCGGGTTAAGACCTGCTGCATAGTAAGCACCTACCGGGCAGCAGATAATCATAAACTTGTATGCGTTTGCCATATGTACGCCGAGTGCTGCTTCTGTTGCAAACATAAATGGTCTGATATAAAGTGAAGTGTTTGGTTCAGATGGAACCCAGTCAGCTTCTACTTTTACAAGTGCTTCCACTGCTTCGACAAACATATCAACTGGGAATTCCGGCATGCAAAGTCTTGCGTTGGAATTGATCATTCTCTTCGCATTCATCTCCGGACGGAACAGCTGGATCTTTCCCTCTGCCGTGCGGTATGCCTTCATACCCTCAAATGTCTCCTGCGCATAGTGCAGCGTCACACAGGCAGGCTCCAGACTGATCGGTCCTTCCGGCACGATTCTCGCATCCTTCCAGCCGTCTTCCTTCGTCCAGTCCATGACGAACATGTAATCGGTCATATACTTGCCGAATCCGAGATGTTTCTGATCCGGCTTCTCCTTTAATACGTCTCTTTTTACAAATCTGATATCCATTATGCTACCATTCCTTTCCCGACATATAAAATTCTTGAAATCAATTATGATACTTTCTTTTTTCAGTGTCAAGATTATTCCAGCCGCTTATGCCGCTCATGATTGTAAGTTATACATTAGTCATCTTCCCATATCTGTATGGAATGAAGAGATCAAAAAGCGGAGCAGGATCTTTCCTCCCGCTCCGCCATCAGAGTCTCTTTTTCCTATTTTACCACTTTTTTCAACGGAATCCAGAGAATAAATGCATACACGCTTCCGATCAGGGAAGTCACAAGCTGCGTCACGGAAAAGGTCGTCTGGAACACTGCCATCTTTGCCTCCATCGGTGCCGGCAGAAGGTTCGGAATCAGAATCAGCGAGATCACAATTCCCATGAACAGTGCCTTTACGACAGATCCTGCCGCCATGCCGGCAATCAGTCCGCCGTTTCCTTTGCATTTTTTCGTGACCAGTCCCACACCCAGGACCAGAAGGGCATTGCCCGCCATGATACACGGCATGATCGCCGGAATGGCACCGATGATCGGGCTTCCCGTAATAAAGAATGATGTGACCGGCGTGATCACAGAGAGAATAATGCCGCAGGGAATTCCCACACTTAACACCGCTAAGATCAGGCATGCATTGATGACCGGTCCGGTAATATAGACGCTCGTGTTCTTAAAAAACTGGCTCACGATACAGATCGCCAGAAGAACCGCTGTCGTTGTGATTTGTTTTGTTGTGATTTTCATCGCTTCCTCCTTCTGATGCAGCACTCCTTCGCAGATGTAATGCACTCTCCCGTCACTGCACCAAAGCAAGCATAATACTTCTCTCTCATAAAATCAAGCCGTCACTCCGCCAGCAGATTCTCCACAAGTGCGCAGAACTCGTCCCGGCTCAGTCCTTCCGACTGCACATTCACGGTCACACCGTTTTTCTTATAGGTCGCCAGATACCCGTCCGTGAACGTTCCTCCACTGCTGCCCGCCGGATAATGTGCTGCTGTCACCTTCACACCGGAAACCGTCATCGGCTTTAATCCGCCGGATACATAGGACGTCATCTCCCCCATGTCCGTTGAGCGTGCGCGAATGGTAAACCATCCCGCTGT
>ENA-ORTN01003199-ORTN01003199.1-human-gut-metagenome-genome-assembly--contig:-NODE-3199-length-11903-cov-6.040429_pt1 | contig 11903 bp, 13 predicted proteins | sample MGYA00242070_ERZ509189 | MGnify/ENA primary metagenome ERZ509189 (study PRJEB26280, sample SAMEA2338821) | human gut metagenome | biome: human gut; feature: human-associated habitat; material: faeces...
ATTATGATTTCTCATGCTGCTACACTCTTAAAACGCCTATGAACACAAGCTCTAAGAATTTGTGATTACTGCGGCATGGAACTTGCAGAGGAGGAAGGCACATATGTGGATGACGAGCTGCTCTGTGATGATTGCGTTGCTGACCATTGCATCACATTCGACCACTGCGGTGAAATCATCTGGACAACAGACTGCGTGATCGACGATAACAGCTTTTTGTGCCAGAGCTGTTTTGATGCACATTATCATCGCTGCGAATCCTGTGACCGCATCATATCGGATGACGAATGCTACTGGCACGATGATCTGCCATATTGCAAAAGCTGCTATGAGGATTTGGAAGATGAAATCGAAGATTACAGCTACAAACCTACACCGATTTTCTACGGAGATGGAAAACGATATTTCGGTGTGGAATTGGAAGTCGATGACGGAGGCAAGGACAATGATAATGCCTATAGATTGAAAAGCATTGGAAATGCACAGCTTGAAACCATCTACATCAAGTCAGATGGCAGTCTGGACGATGGATTTGAAATCGTTTCTCACCCCATGACTTTAGATTACCATATAGAAGAAATGAACTGGAAAGGTATTTTTCAAGAGGCAGTTTCTATGGGCTATCGTTCTCATCAGACCAGCACTTGTGGTCTGCATGTTCACATCAACCGAAACGCTTTTGGTGACAACCAGACAGAACAGGAAGATGTCATCAGTCGGATTTTATTCTTTGTGGAAAAACACTGGAATGAATTGTTCACATTTAGCAGACGCAGCAGTTACAACATGAGTCGCTGGAGTGCAAGATTTGGTTTTGAGAAGACAGGAAAGCAAATTTTAGAGAAAGCGAAAAGCGGATGCAATGGCAGATATGTTGCGGTCAATCTGAACAACTACCACACAATCGAGTTTCGCTTGTTTCGAGGGACATTAAAGTATAACACTTTTATTGCCACATTGCAGATGGTCAATCACATTTGCGATGTGGCAATTTCTTTCTCTGAGGAGGGCATTGATGCCATGAGTTGGTCGGAATTTGTGAGTTCCATCGAAGAGCCGGAACTGATTCAATATTTGAAAGAAAGAAGATTGTATGTCAATGAAATGGTAGCAGAAAGCGAGGAGATGTAAGATGTGTGCGGTATTTGGCTATCTCGATTACAAGGGAAAAGTGAGCAATGCCATCTTGAAAAAGCTGATTCAGAATCTTTCGATTGCAGCAGAAGTTCGGGGAACAGATGCCACCGGAATTAGCTATGTAAATCATGGAAAGGTTGTGACATTCAAGAAAGCGAAGCCAGCTCATAAAGTGAAGTTGTATTTTCCGAAAAATACAAGAACAGTCATTGGGCATACCAGAATGACAACACAGGGCAGTGAAAAATACAATTACAACAACCATCCATTTAATGGAAGATGTGGCACGGAAACATTTTCCCTTGCACATAACGGCGTGCTGTACAATGATGCTGAATTGAAAGCAAAGTATCATCTGCCGAAAACCCCGATTGAAACGGACAGCTATGTTGCTGTGCAGTTATTGGAGCAAGAAAAACAGCTGCATGCAGAAAGCATCAAAAAAATGACAGAATTGATAAAAGGAAGTTTTGTCTTTACGATTCTCAGAAATGACAATACGCTGTTTCTGGTAAAAGGCAATAATCCGTTGACCTTATACCATTTTCCTGCATTGGGATTGTATGTCTACGCCAGCACAAAAAGCATTTTGGATAACGCTTTGCAACAAGTAAATCTAAGTGACAAGTGCTGTGAAATTGATGTTTCAGAGGGTGAAATCTTAGAAATTGCATCGAGCGGAAAACTTAATAAAACTACTTTTGCAATGCAAAATTCCGTATTCAGTCCGTATAACTGGGACAATTTGAATTGGTATGAAACAGAAGAACAGGAAGAATTTTTGTTGGAATGTTGCCGGATGTTTGGTGTACCGGAGGAAGATGTATATTTGCTGTTGGACTATGGCTTTTCAGCGGATGAAATCGAAGAAATGCTGATGAATCCTTGTTTATTAGAAGATGCATTAGCAGAAATCAATATATTAGAACAGGAGGATGCAGAATGAAAGGATTTCTTGCAGGCGTGATTTTGACCATTGTGGCGGAAGGTGCTATGGCGGTAGCAATCATTATAAATACGGTAAAGAGGGGAGAGGATGCATCATGAAGCTGGTAATTGAAGCAGCAGTGGAAGTAGTAATCTGCATTGCAGCGATTCTGAAAGTAATCAAGAAAAAGTAAAGAGTGGGCAGGAGTAAAAGAAAACTTTACTTCTGCCTATTTTTTTGTCTGGAGGGAAATTTGATGTTAGAAGAAACCACCATCATAAAAAGCAAAGCGATTTTCTCAGACGACAAAGAACACCGCTTGCTTTTGCGAAAAGAATGGAATAGCGAGAAACCGTCGGCAATGGTCATTATGATTAATCCGAACACAGCAGATACCATCAACTTTGATATGACAACGATGCTTGTTTTGAATAACGTCAGTAAGCTCGGCTTTGGCAGCGTCAATATCGTAAACCTGTACAGCAGAATCATGGAAAAGCTCAATCTTCGTTTCAATGGTGATGATGAGTTGATTGATAATGAAGCGGATGAAATCATACAGCAGTACGCTGCAATGAGTGATGCCATTATCATTGCTTGGGGGACGATTGGAAAGAATACTTTGCGAGTGCGAAAACGACAGAAATATCTGCTGGAAATGATAAAGCAGCATGCCAACAAGATGTATCAAATCGGGAGGAATGCTTGTCATCCACTCACGCCAGCAGTCAGAAGAGAATGGACGTTAGAACCTTATGAAATGGAGGAAATCGAATGATGAAAGTAACCAATTTACAGGAAATGAGTTGCATCACAAACGCTGATTTAAGGATGCACATTCTGGAAAAAGCAAAAACAATGATGCAGGAATACCAAGTAGAAAATATGGATGACATCGGCTGTTTTATTGTGCTGGAATTGGAAGAATTTACAGACTTTCCAATTGGTGAAATGGAGTTTGTAGAAGTACTTTCTTTGAAAGAAAATGTGTTTTTGCACGGTGTCAAAATCGTTGGTGACGACTATGGCGAGGACATCTATTTGCCTGTTGGGGTGGTAACATGCTGAACATACCAAGGGTAGCACAATATGCCCGGTTTTCCAGTGAAAATCAACGAAGTGAATCCATTGATGCACAGATACGAGCTATGAATCAGTTCTGCAAACAGAACCATTGGCAGGTTGTTTCCACTTATACGGACGAGGCGAGATCGGCAACAACAGACAACCGACCGCAATTCCAGCAGATGATTGCAGACAGCGGCAAGGGATTGTTTGACATTGTGCTGGTGCATAAACTCGATCGTTTTTCAAGAGACCGTTACGACAGTGCCATTTACAAAAAGAAACTGAAAAAGAACCACGTCAAGCTTTGCAGTGTATTGGAGCGTATGGACGATTCCCCAGAAAGCATTATGATGGAAGCGGTTTTGGAGGGTATGTCCGAGTACTACAGCAAAAATCTGGCTCGAGAAGTCATGAAAGGCATGAATGAAACCGCTTTGCAGTGCAAACACACAGGAGGCTGTCCACCACTGGGATATGATTTGGATGAAAACCGACAGCTGGTCATCAATGAATGGGAAGCTCAAGCGGTAAAAATCATTTTTCAGATGTTTGCGGATGGCTATGGTTACAGTGAAATTATCGAGCGACTCAATGCTCATGGCTACAAGACAAAAAGAGGCAAGATGTTCGGGAAGAATAGCCTTTATGAGATTCTTTCTAATGAGAAATATACTGGTGTTTTTGTGTTCAATAAGGCAGCTGCAAGAGCAGATGGCAAGCGAAATAACCACGCTCAAAAGGACAACTACATCCGCATCGATGGTGGTTGTCCGGCAATCATCGGGAAAAAGCTGTTTGCACAGGTGCAGCAGATCAAGGCGAAGAATAAGCGGAATGCCGGACGCTATCACAGCAAAGAGTTTTACCTGCTGACTGGAAAACTGGTCTGCGATGTCTGCGGAAAGCGGATGATCGGAAATCTGCGATTCAGTGGCAGGAATAAGACACGGCTTGTCACCTACAGATGCAATACGCATCGGGCGATGTGCAACAACAAGGAACTGAATAAAGACTATTTGGATGCTTACATTGCTGTGCTGATTGGAGAGAGGTTGAAGCCAAAAAATTTAAAGCGAGCAATTGCTAAGGTGAATCAGCAGGTGCAGAAATTTAATCATGATTTTGATACTCGCCATGAAACGATTTCTGCACAATACGCTGAAATACAGGACAGTCTTGCCAACATTACTAAGGCAATCGAAAAGGGCATCTTTACAGATGACTTGCTCCAGCGAGCGGAACAACTGGAAAATGAGAAAACAAAACTGGAAACCAGACTACACGAACTAAAGCTGTTGGAACCTATCGCCTATGAAGATGTTGCATATCTGCACACGCAATGGCGAGAATTGAAACGAAACACCGAAGAATTTCGCACATTCATCCAGCAGTTTGTAAAGGCGATTCATGTGCGACCATATGATTTTGACATTGTTTTGGATGTGGGATTTTGTGTGGTGGAGTTGACAGAAACCATTACCATGCGACGTGGTGAGCTGTACGAGATGTTTGATTCCAAAGTAAAGGAGTAAAGAATATGTTTGAAAAATCAAAAGACAGATACTTGACACGAGGCGTAGATGCAGAGATACCGCTGTACTTGCAAATGTTTCTTTGGGATGCAGTGGACAACATGCCACAGCCGAAAGACTACTTGCAAGTGTTTCGGCTCAGCGAGGAGAACGGTTTGCAGATCGTGAACCATACCTCAGAACAGCCGCAGTTTGAGATGACGTACATTGTGGAGGCAGAAAAGCCGGTCACAGCAAAGGTATATATCATTGATGACGGGGAACACTGCACCATGCTGTTGGCAGAAGAGTACTGATTAAAAGTGCTCTAAGCCAGTAAAGAAAGAGTCCGCTGTAATAAATTCTACTACAGCGGATTTTTTTCGTCAATTTTTGTAAATTATTTTTGAATGAATCAGCACATATATACTATTAATTATACAATAAAGAATATATAATTTTTAAATTGATTTATTAGCTATCTAATAAGTAAAAAGATTTTATTTATATATATAGATATATAATCACTTATAGTAAATTATGCGGATCGAGTACAACCTTAACGCATGAAAAGGAGTGTTTTCACACTATTTTTTTCTCTTTCTTTCCAAGGCAGAATGGGAAATTGGGAAATTCCTGATCAAATTCTGTCCTTCTGGAGTGTTCTTTATAAATATGCAGAGAGAATCATAGATTGGAGGAAGGTCATGTATTTGACAGTTTATCTTTCCAGTTTTACACATAAAAGACATCCGATTCACTTGTGGAATCACTGCTAAAATAAGAGATGGATTTATTTTTTTGATTTCTTTACATAAATTTCGAATGAAATTCCAGCGAATCATAGCTTCTTTATTGCCATGAATGATATTTTTGGCATAAATATCTGAAATTTTTTCAGGAAGAAGTGGGATGACACAAATAATGGGATCTCCATCATGCATTTGAACATGATAATGATTGTATTCTAATATATCTTTGATAATTCCGTAGTCATAGTATTTATATATATAAATTAAACGATATAAAACAGCTACAGTGAGTCGTTCCCCCGGCGTATATTGGTGATTTTTAGAAAGAAAAGAAATCCAGATTTTTCGTACTTGTAAGAATCCTGGGAACTTGAGTGTCGCATAATTCACTGCATTTGATGCGTATTTCTTTACTTCTTCATATATCTCTTGTGTAGACAGAGAAAAAAACGCTTCCTTTTTGTGTGTGAGAAAATATTCTGCAGTGACCTCGCAAATTTTTTCATGGATTTTATCGGTTTCGGATCTACTTGCCATATTGACCCCCTGTTAAAACATTTCCAAATGAGGATGTAATTTTCTGAAATGGCGGATGATTTTTTTTCGTGCAGAATCATCTTTGCAGAGAAGAACCACAGTATCTGTGTCAAATGAGAGAAAGAGAATCTCATCTTTAAATTGTTCTTTTAATCTTTTGGATAAATAATAAAAATGGCTGTTATAATCTTCTAAAGAAATATTCTTTTCTTCTGTTTCTTTTGTTTCTTTTGTCTCTTTAAGGCGAATAAATAACCAGACAGCCTGACTTGCTACGGTGGGATAGGATATTGTAATATTTTGTGAAAGTGTTTTTAAAAGAATTTTTCCATGTGCGGCTACAGCCCGATATAACTCTAACTGGATGTTTTTCTTATGACGATCGATGTTAAATTCCTTTCGAATCTTCTCAGAATAAAGAACATATCTAGGAACCTCTTTTCCGTTCTTTTCATACTGGAATTTTAATCTGTCATAAAGTTCCTGCATCGTACTGATCAGTTTTCTATTACCATTCTTGGTTGTATCATGTATTATTTTTTTGCTGTCTTTTACAATTTCATTCCAATTATATTTTGAATTCATTATAAAGCCTCTTTTCAAATATGTAATTAACAATATAACAATTATCCATTCTGAGCGAAATCTTTATTGGAACAATCCAATTGCAATCAATCAGAAAGAGCCATTTTCAGAATTTACAATTTTTTTAAACAATTCTAATTCGCTATTTGCAGCTTCAGAGTCCCAAGGGATCCCATGGAAAGAACTTAAAACTGAAAAATAGTAAAGTTTTCTGGTTGGTAATAAATCCCGAAATTCCGCTGTTTTTATTATAATACAAAACATCATTTCTGTCAAGATTGCAGCCTTTACATTTCCAAAAAGTTGTGCTAAAATTGGAACACACTTGAAAAAACCCTGCAAAAGGTTCAGACAAGTGCAATTCAACAACAGAAAGGAATCAATATCATGCGTGTAATTAGTAATGAGGTTTTAGCTGTCGAAAATGGCACTTATTCAGCGAAGATTGTGACAGTGTTCGACTACGGAGAAGACAAAGTTTGTATGAAGTTCCAAATGGAAGATGGAACCATATTGGTTAAGTTCTTCAGCAGCAAGGAACTGGGATCTTATCCATGGTCGAATGTGTTTCGGGCACTCAATGCAGACAACACAGATGCTCTGCTGGATCGGTCAGTTGAGATTACAGTTTCCAACAATGTTTCTAAGAAAACTGGAAAGTGTTTTTGCAACATCAAAAAGGTTCAACTTTTGCAGTCATAAGGAGGGCATATGGAATACGAAAAAGATTGCAGCCTTACAGATGAGGTTGTTCCTGTAGATTTCACCATCTGCATGAATGAACAGGCTGTGATTTCGGTGTCGGAGTACACACGCTTAAAGTGCAAATCGAGAGAATACAATGTTGGAAATGGCAAGAATATGTGTACCTTTGATTTGGTACATACCTCGGCTGGGATGGTTGACATTGGAATTGGAACGTCTGAACCATTTGCCAGATGGATTGCGGATTCCTTTACTGTTCGAGCGGTTGTCGTGGATGAAAAGAATCGCCATTATGCGGAGATTGAAAAAGACGAGAAATGCGTTCGCATTCCGTTCGAGAACCTATTGCCCGAAAAAATCTGCTCGACATTGTTTAGCAATGGCATTGCGGTATGCAGGACAAACAACGCACATAAAGCATTGTCGCTACATCTGCAACATCTTTTTCGCAACTTTGCAGTACAGGATGCAAGTCAGACATTGGGATGGAAATACAAGAATCAGGTTTTGACATGGAATGCATCTAAAACGCTATTGCAGCATCTTTCGGAACCTTCTTTGGAAGCATACCTTTCCAAATTGAATGCGTTGATACAGGATATGGCAACATTGCAATTCGTGCTTTGCACAGCAGCGACATCAACCGTGCTTGCATATCTTCACAACACCGAAAAAATTCCTGTAGCTTCGTTTGGATTGTCCTTAGTCGGAACGAGTTCAACAGGGAAGACAACTGCTTTACAGCTTGCTGCCTCGTTGTACAGTTCGCCCGATGATGAAACGGTATTTTCCGGGTTCTATGGAACGCAAAATGCATTGCTGTATCTTTTGGGTCGGCATCACGGCGTTCCGATTTGTTATGACGAATCCACCATTCAGAATGGCATCAACAAATCTGCTTTCATCTACACATTCGCAGAAGGAAAGGATAAGCTTCGCTTGAATCAGGACAGCACACTGAAAGAACGAAATTCTTGGTTTTGCACCTGCCTGTTCAGTGCAGAAGAATATCTGGTGGATCTCACTCGCAATGAAAATCTTGGATTGGCAGCCCGCATTTTGACGATGGAGCATTGTACCTATACGAAAGACAGTATGCATGCCGATCAGATCAAAGTGTTTTCCAGCAAAAATTTTGGAATCGTTGGCACATTGCTTGCAGACAATCTGTTGAAAGCAAAATCAACCGAAGTGCATCAGATGTTCCAGTTGCATAAGAATGACCTGTTAGAACGATTTGAGAAAAGCAAATGCAAGTTGACAGAAAGATTGGTAAACAATTATGCCTTGATTCTGACGACAGCTGACATCTTGAATGCGATTGGATTGCGGATGGATACAGAAGCATTGTGTCATATTTGTGAGGAACTGCACAAACAAACAGCAGTGACCGCTACACTGGGAAAGAACTTAGTAACCAATATTTTCAACTACATCTGCTGTGAGTATCGGCACTTAAAGGGTATCAAATGGACAACGGACAAAACTGGAATCCCTTTGAAAATGGATATGGTTGAAACAACCTTTTCAGCCATCGTTGCAAAATGTGGCATCACCGAACCGAAAATTGCAGTCAATGCACTCTTAGAAGAAGGGTTCATCATACGACCAGAGAAAGGAAGAAAAAAGACAAAACTCAGCATTGATGGCGTGCCATGCTATGGATACCGATTTGATCTTGACAAAGTCAAAGCGGCATTTGGTCAGATTGACGATGCAGTGTATTCCAACGTAAAGAAATACAAAAACTCTAATCCGTTCAGTGATGCGGTTCTGGATATTGTGAACGATGAGGAGGCTGTAATCCATGCGGGAAATTACAGAGTTGCAGATAGCAAGAAAGCAATTAGCGGAACAGCAGTATTATTACCATGACTGTAAAACAGTAGAAACAAAACATGCGGACACTGCGGAACAACCCTTATTAGACCTTGCAGCGGACGTGCTGATTCAAATTCTGAGAAAGGAAAGCGAAGAATAGATGCGTATATTTGTTATTCGACCGCCATAGCACAGGGCGGAAAAGAGAATAATGATGCCATTGTAAGCAAAGAAAAATCAGAAAGGAAAATTAGGATGGAGAAAATTATCGGATATATTCGCTACAGTTCCCATGCACAAGATGATGGAAACAGCGTAGCAGCACAAACAACTTGCATAGAACAGTATGCAACTGCACACGATATGGAGATTGAAAAATTCTACATGGATACGGCGAAAAGCGGACGATTCACAGAAAATCGTCCGGAATACAACCGCATGAAAGAAGAGATTCAGAATGGAACGATTCAGGCAAAAACCATTGTGGTCAGAGCGTTGGATCGGCTGCACAGAAATGCGGCACATCAGTTGGAAGACCTTACCTTTTTTGAAAAACAGAACATTCGCCTGATTGCAGTTACAGACGGTACAGATACTGCCAGCAAATCGTATAACAAGCTGATTACAACGGTCAAGGCAGCAGTCGCAGAAGAATATTCAGAAACGCTTTCCAAAAATACCCGGGCAGCACAACTGGAATCAGCGAAACAATGCCGGCATTTAGGCGGACTTCCGCCGCTGGGTTATCGGGTTAACGAGGTCGGACTTTATGAAATTGATGAAAACACCGCTCCCATTATTCGGGATATTTTTCAGCTGTATCTAAGGGGAATGGGCTATGACTACATTCAGAAATCGCTGAAGCAAAAGGGATACCAAACTGCTAATGGAAATGACTTTTCCAAGTCGGCAATCAACAGCATTTTGAAAAATCAGAAGTACATGGGTACTTACGTATACGACCGCACAGAATCAAAAGATTCTGAGGGCAGGAGAAATTCTCACAAAGAGAAAGCACAATACATCCAGATTCCCAACGGCATGCCGGCAATCATTTCGGAAAAAGATTTCCAAAAAGCACAAGAGAACATGCGGAAGAATGCAACCAAACAGACTCATAGAACTGGGAAAAACTACTATGCTTTGAATGGGTATCTGCATTGTTCCAGTTGCGGAAAGGCATATTCCGGAAATATGAACTACAGCAATGGACACAAGTATTTGCAGTACAGAAAAAGTTGCAATTGTGATGGAAAAAGCGTCAGAGCTGACCATTTGAATGACTTTGTATTCCATGCTTTGCAGCAGTGCATTTTCAGTCCAGAGAACAAAGAAAAACTGCTGCATAAGATTCATGAAAAACTGGCAATCCAAAGGCACATCCAATCGGATGAAGAAAATCGTCTGATGAATCAGATCCATGGATTGGAAACAGCACAGGGAAATTTGACAGCCTATCTGGAAACTGGGAAAGGCTCGGACACAATTCTGAACAAGCTCCAGCAAAACGAAACAACCTTGAAAACCCTGCAGCAACAACTGGCGTACAAGAAAACAGAAATCCCGACTGTAGACGAAGATACTTACCACAGACTGGTCAAACAGTTCAAGCATTATATGAGCTATGTCAAATCACCGGAGGCGGCTGCCTTGAAAACTGCTGCAATTCAAGACATCAAAATTCAGAAAGAGGATATTATTGTGAAATTTTGTGAGGGTGTACCCATTGATAAGGAAACAGAAGCATACTTTCACTTGCAATAACGGAGGAACCAATGGAATTTTTATTTGCAGATTACACACAGAAAACAGAAGCATTGATAACCGGCATACGGCTACAAAATGAAGCGTTTGGCATTTATGAGCTGCAACTGCTGGGGCTGGACAAGAAGGATTCTTGCAGCTATACCAACAGTGGAACAGCGACAATATCGGATACAGAATTGCAAGAACTGTTGCATGTAAAAGGGCTGTCGTTTCCAAATGGGATTGTCGGGCAGCGGATAAAGATTCTTTCCAATTTGGAGATGCAGAAAGAACAAGCCCAGGCGGATATTTTGCAGAAGTTGAGCAGCAGCGGAGAAGAATTGAATATAGATGGATGAAAGGAACGAATGCGATGTTTTATTTGACATATAACTACACGAATGCAAGATGATCTCGAATGGCGATTGCATGCGTGATCAGATGCAAAAACACATATGGAAAGCAGCTTCGGGTGCGGGATATCATTGAAATGCGTGGAGATCAATGCAGAGTCGGCAGAGCGATCAGCAGGTTGTATAACCAGGGGATGCTGCCACATCTGAATAGAGGAAAAAAGAAAGGTTCAACGAATCCATACTACTGCTAAGTGGTTATAAGGAGAAAGCTCCGGATTGTCCAAGTGATGGGGAATCCGGAGCTTTTTTATGCATGAAAAGTTGCTTTTTCCGCCTTGCTGTGATATAATAAGAGAAAAGAATTGAAACTACAGTAAGGAGGGAACGATCATGGGTATCTACTTGAATCCAGAAAATGTTGATTTTCAAGAGGTGTTGAATTCCAAGATTTATGTAGATAAGTCGGAGTTAATTCAGTATACAAACAGCGTTTTACGAACGACACAAAAATATATTTGCGTTAGCCGTCCACGACGATTCGGAAAGTCCATGGCAGCCAATATGCTAACAGCTTATTACAGCCGAGGTTGTGATTCCAGAGAGTTGTTTCAAGGACTGAAAATTGCAACGCATCCAGATTTTGAAAAGCATCTGAACCAGTACAATGTTATTCATTTAAATATGCAGAATTTTTTGAGCAAGACACAAACCATTGAACAGATGATTGCACTGATCACAAAAGCGGTAGGGCGAGATT
>ENA-ORTN01003203-ORTN01003203.1-human-gut-metagenome-genome-assembly--contig:-NODE-3203-length-11882-cov-12.135706_pt1 | contig 11882 bp, 8 predicted proteins | sample MGYA00242070_ERZ509189 | MGnify/ENA primary metagenome ERZ509189 (study PRJEB26280, sample SAMEA2338821) | human gut metagenome | biome: human gut; feature: human-associated habitat; material: faeces...
TGGAAAAGGAAGGACGGCTGACAATGGAGAAAAGCTATATACAGCACGGCTCGACATCTGTTTATGAACATAGTGTAAAAGTAGCTTATACAAGTTTGTATTTTGCAAGACGTTTCCGGCTGAATATTGATGAAAAGTCACTGATCCGCGGTGCATTGCTTCATGATTACTTTCTTTATGACTGGCATGAAAAGGATAAAAGTCATCGGCTTCATGGCTTTTATCACCCATCAACAGCTTTAAGAAATGCCAAAGAAGATTTTGATTTGAATCCAATTGAAGAAAATATGATAGCCAGACACATGTTTCCATTGACCCCGATTCCGCCGCGGTATAAGGAAGCATGGATTCTGTGTCTGGCTGATAAATACTGTGCAACAGTTGAAACCCTGTTGCCGCTGCTGATGTGGAAGGTATTACGTGCCCGTATGATTAAAGCTTTATTTCTGAGTTAAGACAGACACAAATGTATACCGTTGATCCATCCAGTTTCCAATGATGCCGATACATTTTCCCATCGTGAAAGCAGCAAGAATTGTTCCGATTCCTAGTCCGTCAAGATGTCCTAAAAGAAATCCTGTCATGCAGGCAGTTACTGTCAGACAGATTACATCAAAAGTAATTTTGATTTTAGGATATCCGACACGGATAATATCGGAAAGTTCCCTTGGAAATAAATCTGTCGGAATAATTGGCAATCCGCATCGGTTGGATAATGCAATTCCAATACAAATCAGAATATAACTTAACACAAAGTATACTATCCGGCACGGTATCGTCTGTGGCAGAATCCCTATCCATAATTCATGGATATCCATTACCAGTGAAGTGGATTGCACTGAAGCATTTCCAGCTGCAAAAGCCGCCAAGCGCTCTTTTTTCCTGTATTACCTGTATGCTGTGCTACGTGCTGCCAATGAAGTGAAAGAATTCCGTTTCCGTACAGATAAAAACGGACAGGTGGTCTATCACGATCAGGTGGACATCATATCACCTATCGCTGTACCCGGCAAGACTTTCTACACAGTCCGCATCCCTTACCATGCAGATTTTGAACGGTTTTATGCCGAAGCATATCACATCGTCCATAACATCCCCGAAGAGGGTGACCCGTATGGAGCCGAAAAAGTCATTAAAGAACAGGGAGATTTTGATATTATCCAACTGAGTGCCACGCCTCAGCTTTATTTCACTTCACTCACCTATACACAAATGGCTCCCGACCATCCATTAGACTATCCGCTGATGAATGCCGGCAAAGTAGTGCCACGCGAAGGAAGACTGGTAATGCCCATCGCTTTCACTGTAAACCATGCTTTTGTGGACGGAGCGCACATAGGACAACTCTTTCAGAAAATAGAGGAGATATTGAAAGAGCTGGCTCAATAAATAGAGGGATCTCAAAAGGCATAAAGATCCCTGTCGGACACGTATGTATGCATTTCCCTACATATACGTTCACATATATCCATAAAAGAATAAATAACCAGAAAAAGAAGACAATCTGTCAAAATGCCGATGCACGAGAATACGATGAAAATACACAAACTGTATCCTTTGAAACAGGACACCCTCATACACCGGCATTATCATTTTGACAGATTGCCAGTTTAATTAAATCAGTTTAGAAACGATAGCCCACAGAGAACTGGAAAGTTGAATTCCGCAAACCATTTTGTGCCTGTATCTTTTTTATTCCGACCCTATAATCAAAACTTATCGTATAATGATCGGCAATAACAGCCTTCATTCCAACAATGCCCCCATAATCCCAACGGCGGAAAGCCTGAAGATTAGCACTATTATTGGGCTCCCCGGCTTTATAGGAAAAACCATCCAAGGGCTTCCATTTTGCAGGCTCGGTAGTTATATTATCCCCCTCTTGGTGAATAACATCCAAAGAACAGTTTCCAGCACCAAATCCGTAAGAAGCATAAACTCCAACCGACGGAATGAGGCTGAGTTTATCCGAAACCCGAATATTATATCCCATTTTTAACGGCAAAATCAGATTATTCATCTTTATCTCTGTCTTAGGAAAATAAGTAACCATGTGATCCATCATTTTCATGGTACTTCTATTCTGCAACCAAGACAAACCGGACATTAACATCCAATGCTTTCCTATCTCGTAGTCCACAGTCACCCCCAATTGAAAGCCGGGCTTCATTCCACCTACCTGTTCGGCTTTATATCCGTCAGAACCGGAAACCAGATAATGAGACAGGTTCATTCCACCTTCCACACCAACTTTTACCTGTGCAGACAAAGGCAATACACACATGGCAGTCAACACCACCACTACAATCATTTTAGTCTTCATACTTATTTTTTTATTTGATGTTGCAAAATTAGAAAGAAGATATAAGCATAAAGCTCTATCCATATAACATCACTCACCTATACAACACTAAAAATCAACCATATAACATATTTTATCATAACATGAGCAATAAAATAAGATTCAGATATGAACTTCACATTATCAATAACCTTAGATTATCAACTAAAATATTATCATACAGCCTTAATTGGAATTACTTAAAAACTTAAATTTATCTGAGTCGAGTAAGCACTTCCTTTATTACACTTAGGAAGTACAGCTGTTTTTTCAAATGCGTTATCCATATAACTACACCTTTTCATTACCATCCTTATCTAGCATAGTAATGTCAGCATCATCTAATGAAAATTGAAATGTGAGATACAAGCAGTCATTTATATCTTCGGCTTGTACTGAAAAAATAAAAGGAATTCTAGTAGCCACCTTTTCATAAACTTTGCAAACTGCATGAGGCTTCTTTTGGTGATGCTCCGAAGCAAAAACTCCCAAACTTAACGAAACTAAAAATAACATCAATAATAACTTTGCTTTCATACTTCTTTTTGTTTAAAAATGATGCCGCAAAGTTAGAGGGAAAGGAAAGAACGTACAACTATTTGCTGTGACATAATATTTCTATAAAACACTGATAAACAATATATTTCAGTTTATCACTCTGACATTTTCTTTTTTAGACGCGATTTCCTTTGATTGAGGGCTACCGTATCCGTATGTCCGAAACATAAAGAAATGGCCAACGGAGAAATACCCGCTTCTTGCAGGCAAAGGACCAACAAGTCATCCTCCGTCAGTTGGGAGTATTGTGCTTGCAAAGGAGAAATATAATCAGCATAGATTTCAAAGGTCGTTTTCTTCAGTTTGTCCAATTCAGCAGCTGCCATCACCTTACGGATTTTCTTATTCACCTGCTGCTGGTCAGACAATGACATCACCTTTTTGTATATAGAAGTCTGCTGAAATAACCATGTACGAAGTGCCAACTTTTCTTTCTTCAATTGAGTTATCAATTGCTCTTTTTGGGCAATTTCATCAAGATTTTGGTTTTCCCTATCCTGTAACAGTGCAAGAGCGGATTCATTTTCTTCTATGCGCTGCTGCATCACATTCTGTTTCTCATCAGCATATTGTAATGCTTGCCGATAGAGTGCCTGCTGGTTATTTTTCTTATTTATCCAACGTTGGTAAATCAAAGCAACGACAAAGCAAATAATAATGGCTGAAAAAACAATACGCCCTATAACCTTTCTGAATTTTATTTGCTCATCCTTTACTTCCAATGCTGTCTGATTTTTATAGACTATATGCTGCACTTCAGACAATCGCTCACTAGCATCCAATGAATCCTGAACCATGACAAAAGTATCTAGATAGTGATAGGCGGACTTGAAATTTCCTAGCTTAGCTTCCATTACGGCAAGTGACCAGTAAGACATAGAAAGGGATGGAGAAAAGAGCAGGCTTTTCTCTAAATAATACCTAGCAGAATCATATTGTCCTAAACCAATGTACAAATCACCTATATTATAGAAATAACCGCTAAATATTTTATTTTCATCAGATATATTTTGCAAAACTTTATAGGCATAAACCACGGCAGAATCGATGTTTTCAAATCGTCCATAATACAGACTTAAATTGTGCCAAGAAGTGAGTATCATGCTTGTATCTTTAGAACGCATAGCATATTCCACAGACTTTCTCTGATAAGTTATAGCAGAATCCTGCATATCCCTCATACCATAAATATATCCAATGTTATGATAGGCAATAGCAGTATCTTTAGCACTAAAAGAATAAAGAAGAGCTTGATTTTGTATTTCCAACGCCTTGTCGTACAATTCACAATCACCATACCATACCCCTAACATACTATAAATCAATCTTCTACATTTTAAATCTTGCGGATAATTCTGCAACACTTCCAACGCTTTCAAATTATGCTCTATCGCCGACATTTCATCATTCATCTGCGCCAGCAGCCTTCCCTTATACATCAATGCCACAGCCTTCTCCCTATCATCATCTCCATAATAATCCAAGGCGAAATTCAATAAGGAATCGCAAGGTAATAAGGGTAGTTTGTTCTTGTCCGTAGCCTCAGCCAGCAACAAAGCATAGTATGCCTTGTCTACTTCCGGCAAATCCTCTAAAACAGATATATTTTTTAAAATAGTCAATGCACTGTCCGGCTTCATTTCCAACAATGAATCTACTTGCTGTAACATCGGATTGGAAGAATGGTGGTTACAGGCAAACAAACAGACAGCCAGCAAACTGACGAAATTTAAATATATAATAAATGAACGCATAGTAATTTTGTCTTTTAGCTTTCTATGCACAAAGATAGCAAAATGCCTTTATAACCTGATATACAAACATCTATTAAAAAAACATTATGCAAATTCTGTAACACACAGTTATTCCATCTTACTTTTCATACGATATTTGCGTTGCGCTACAATCTGTGCATCATTATTACCAAAGCATAAAGCGATGGCAAAAGGAGATAAATCCGCCAATTGCAGACATAGCAAAAGGACATCATCTTCGTTCAACTTGGGATACCGGGTATGCAGTTGCTCTATGTAATCAGCATAAATCTGTCCTATAATCACTCTGAGTTGGCGTTGCTCAGCATTGGTGAGCACTGCAATACGCTCTTTGTGATGCTTTTGCTGGTTGGCCAGTTTGTCTATTTTCGTATAGAGGGCACTTTGCCGGAACAACCAGTTGCGCAATTTCTCCTTCTCCATCTTCATGGCCTCTATAGCCCGTTCCTTCTCTTCTATTTCCTCGACACGGCTTTCTTGTTTCTGTTTCAATTCGGCTATCACCTCTTCATGTTGAGCAATATTCTGCTGCATATCCATCAGGTTCTGTTTCAGCTTCTGCAACAGATATTTATAGTTGGATTGCTGTATCTTCTTGTTCTTCAGTATCTGTTGATAAATAATCACAATGACCAGCAGCAACACCACAGCTATCATCGCAATGGTGTATATCCTCCGTTTAGCCTTGAACTGTTCTTTCCTTACTTGCGCGTCGGCATTCCAGCGATAGGTCTTCTTCTCCAGTTCCGTGGCCACATTGGTGGAATAGATGGAATCTTCCAACTCGGTGCTGATTTCCAGATATTCCAAAGCTTTCTCCACATTTCCCTGCTGCTTGGCTATGGCATACAAGTCAAAGAAAGAGAGATACCGGATATGAATATCGACAGCTTCCTTGCTTCGGTTCAAATAATAAAGAGCCGAATCAAGCTGCCCGTTATTATAATAAAATTCCCCTAGATTCCAAAGACACTGCAAGCTGTCTTCTCTAAGACGACAGGCATCGTATGCCCTTTTCAGACAAATAATAGCTATACTGTTCCGTCCTGTACGTCCGCATAAATCCCCTATATTTCCATAAAGAGAATGCAAAAGGAAACTATCAGTAGAAAGAGAAAGCTGCAAAGCGCGTTGCTGGCAGATAAAAGCGGAGTCTATATTTCCATACCCAATGTAAGCTACCCCCAGATTGCTGAGTGAACTGATGAAATGACGGTTATGCCGTGCCAGCGAATCATTATAACAAGCCTTGACATACATATCTTTGGCCTGTGCGTACAAGTTCTGTTTGCCATACAGCCCACCCAACATATTATATACAAACCCCTTCCAATAGAATTCACATGGATAGGCGGAAAGGATTTCAAGCGCCATACGGTAACTTTTCAGGGCATCGGCATAGTTTTCCATTTCCTGTTGCACTTTACCCTTATACAGAAGAGCTATAGCATGTTCTTTGGCTTCTTCATGGTATACATGGAGGGCTAAATTCAATAATGAGTCACAAGGAAGCAGTGAACAACCATTTTTATCCGCAGCCTCAGCCAGCAGCAAAGCGTAACCGGCCTTGTCTTCCGGGCTCATACCGGTTAGGGAAGAGATGGATTTCAATAATGAAAACGCACTGTCGGCATGTTCTTCCATCAAGTATCCTGCTTGCCGCAAAGCAGGATGTTCCGTGCGCTGCAAAGTACAGGAAAGACCAAGCCAACATAGAAGGCAAACAATACCCAACTGTTTTATATAAACATACATGCAACTCTATTTTTATTCTCCGGTGACAAAGATACAGAAAACTCAGAACTTATATCCTACACCGGCCGATAAACTGACACTCCGCCCGAAAGGTCTCTTACGAAGAGAACACTTACCATCGATAGTGTAAATGAAATGCTCGGATTCCAATGAAACCCCGGCCCTTCCGCCGTAAGTAAAATGATCTGGAAAATCCTGATGCCACCAGCCCAAACTAGAGTGCATTCCGTTGCCATAGGCGTAGTCAATGGATTTATCCCTGCCAAACATAGCATAGGACAGATACGGTCCCGCATTGATGCGCAAATTCCATTTGTTATTCAAAGCAACATTATAAGAAGCAAGGATAGGAAGCTCCAAATTGAATTTACTAAAAAAGGAATCGGTACCAAGCCTTGTCTTGGATCTGAATTCTTCATAAGTAAATAATAATTGTGGCTGTACATACCATGAGTTTTTAACATGAACGTCATACATTCCTCCGGCATAACCGCCCAGGCTGAAGCGTGCATCCCTGGACAGAGATTTAGAAAAAAGTCCGCCTCCTACAATACCCCAGCTATTCTGTGCGGAAGCGGGAAGAATAAAGCAGGCTAAAAGCATGCAAAGTAGAATTTGTTTTATTTTCATCGGGTTTGTTGCTTAAGTTTAATAATGCAAAGTAAGGTATAAAGCCCTTTTCATGAAAATAAAACAGATAACATTTACCGCATATAAAACTTTGATAATAAACAATATAACACTATTAAAGATAACATTCGGAGAAATTTCACTCCTATTGGGCATAGGGACAGGTCTAAAACCTGCCCCTACACAGCAAGAGAAAGAAATATCTTTTATTGCATGCAATTTATATTCCGCAACTTCCCTCTGAACCCATTCTGCACATCCCCAATCTGCCGCATGGGAAACACCAAAGTTTCCTGCATATACATCTTGTCCTTGCGTTTATGAGTATAGTTGTAAAACTGCTTGACACGTCCTTCCAAACGTTCCGCTTTCTCACCGTTTATGTAAAGAGTAGTACCTTTGTGGTCTCCCTCTATGCGTACCTTCGTCCATGCTCCGGCAGGCAGTGTGGCAGCGTGGAATACAAACGTATAGCCGTCACGGCTGAAAGCCAATTTTCCCTTATTTTCCCAATTGGCATATACGGTGGAATGAGGACCTTTAAACAAAATACCGTTGATATTTTGGTCTTTGTCCGGATTTATTTCAAATTCTACCACGTATGGATAGCCTACCTCCGGCAACATAGTGGCAATGCTGTCCGTACCGTTCAAAGACAGTTCTTCATTCTGCCCCGGAAAGACTACCTCACCCTGCACACGCCCCAGCAGGTTGATACCGGGAGCTTCAGGCATCTGTTTGCACAATTTCTCAAATTCTTCGTAAGAAACCATTTCATTCTTACCTCTCCACATTTTCTCGGCCAGTACCTGGGTGGCTGGGAATGTACGGAAATGCACATCCTGTTGTGACACACCGTTACCACAATGGTCATTCCATACGGCAAACATACCTCCCAACAGTCCCGGAGTTCCTTCAGGCAACTCTTCCTTAGGATTCACTTTACCCACACGCCATTGCTCATACAGCCATTTCGTGTCCAGGAAATCACGATAATATCCGGCAGCCGGAACAATATAAAGATAAGCATCACACGTATTGATAATCTTATATCCGTCTTTCAAAGAAGCATTAGGATCAATCCAATCGTATGACCAGGCATTAATAGTTACATTATCCGCTTTCACCGGAGTGTTTCCTTTCAACCAGCGCAGTGCTCCCCACATACGGACATTCTTCCCGTATTTCTCTATATACTTCAGATACCGGTCTGTAAAATAGCGGAATTTTTCAGCTTCCTTGGCATTGTACTCGTCTGTACCGATATGTACGTCGGGACCTATGAAAACCGGTTTCTCACCAGAAAGATACTCATCCAGCAAAGAATCTACAAAACGATAGGTTTCCTCCTTGTACAAATCCAAATGATCCATTCCATATTTATCACTGCCTATCTCGGGTTTATAATGTGTAAAGGCCAATGAATGAGCCGGAATATCAATCTCCGGAATCACATTCACACCATATTCCATGCCCAGACGTTGCAGGTCGGTGAATTCTTTCTTGGTATAAGAACCATCCTTGGCGGTCAGCCCCGGAAAACGCTCACTTTCCAGGCGGAAAGCAGCATAGGTCTTGTTCCAGTCGTTATCAAAGAACTGTACAAAACCATTGTCATTGAGATGGATCTGAAATTCATTCAGTTTATAGAACGATAGTATTTTGACATATTGCCGCAGGAAATCCATTGTGAAGAACTTACGGCCCACATCCAGCATGAAGCCACGACTGGGATATTGCGGCCAGTCACGGGCAACTCCTTTGGGCAACTGTCCTTTTTCATTATAAAGAATCTGCAACAAACTCCGGGTTCCCCAAAAGACTCCCTGACGAGCCGGTGCTTCAATACCGGCATAGCGTCCGGCAGTCAGCACATACCCTTCCTTTCCCAATTGTTTGTCGGGTTTCATCAATGAAAGATAAATATCATTCTTTCCCGGTTTCCCGGTCCTAATGGTGTAGTTCCAATCCAACAGGTCTTTCAAGTCCTGTGCCAGCACAGTCGCCACACTTTTCAGTGCCGCCTCATCGGCAGGAGCTACAACAATACTGCCTTCAGCAGGCAATACGAGTTTTCCACTTCCCCCCTTCCACTCTTGCAGGGCGGGAATTACTTTCGGACATGTTTCCTTGGCCGAAACACATAGACACAAGGCCAACATCCATAAGGTTAGTAGGTGTTTCATGATAATGATTAATGGTTAGTAATTAATGGTTAATGAAAAATGAAGGCATTTATTTGCCTTTTACTATCTTCTTGATATCATTCAGCTTATTCAATGCTTCAAGAGGGGTCAGATTATTGACATCCAAATTCAGAATCTCATCCCGTATCTGACTCAATACCGGATCATCCAACTGGAAGAAGCTGAGCTGCATTCCGCTCCGGCCGGACGCTATCTCAGCCGTAGGCTTGGCAATGCCCTGCTGGCGGTTGTCCGTTTCCAGTTGATGCAGAATATCATTGGCACGCTTCACGATGCTTTTCGGCATACCTGCCATCTTTGCCACATGAATACCGAAAGAATGTTCGCTGCCGCCACGTTCCAGTTTGCGCAGAAAAATCACTTTATTATCTATCTCCTTCACAGATACATTGTAATTCTTGATGCGCTTGAAAGATTTCTCCATCTCGTTCAACTCATGATAATGAGTGGCAAACAGTGTACGTGCCTTGGCTTTAGGATGCTCGTGAATATGCTCCACAATAGCCCAAGCAATGGAAATACCATCATAAGTGGAGGTTCCGCGCCCCAACTCATCAAACAGCACCAAACTGCGGCTAGAAAGGTTGTTCAAAATATTTGCCGCCTCATTCATTTCAACCATAAAGGTAGATTCGCCCACAGAAATGTTATCGCTGGCTCCCACACGGGTGAATATTTTATCCACCATACCGATCCGCGCACTTTCGGCAGGAACAAAACTACCCATCTGCGCCAACAAGGTAATCAGCGCAGTCTGGCGTAGCAAAGCCGACTTACCCGCCATATTGGGACCGGTAATGATAATGATTTGCTGGGTTTCCGAGTCCAGAAAGACATCATTGGCAATATACTTCTCCCCTACCGGAAGCTGCTTCTCGATGACAGGATGACGGCCTTGCCTGATGTCAATCACCTCACTGTCCTCCACAACAGGACGGATATAATTGTTCTCTCTCGCCACATTCGCAAAAGCCAGCAGGCAGTCCAAACGGGCAATCTGATTGGCATTAATCTGAATGGCGGGAATAAACTCTGCCAAAGCGATCACCAATTCGTTATAGAGCTTTGTTTCAAGTACTAAAATCTTATCTTCGGCACCCAAGATCTTTTCTTCGTATTCTTTCAGTTCCTGAGTAATATAGCGTTCCGCATTCACCAGTGTCTGTTTACGGATCCAGTCGGCAGGTACCTTGTCCTTATGCGTGTTACGCACCTCAATATAGTAACCGAACACATTGTTATAAGCAATTTTCAAGCTGGGAATGCCGGTCAGCTCACTTTCACGTTGCTGTACTTTGAGCAGATAATCCTTGCCGGAAAAAGCTATCTGCCGCAGTTCGTCCAGTTCCGCATTCACCCCGTCTGCTATCACACCGCCTTTATTCACCAGCAAAGGAGGATCATTCTTAACCTCTTTCGCTATCTTTTCACGGATAGACAGACATAAATTCAGTTGTTCCCCAATACGGCGGAGACTCCCGTTATCCGCATTCAAACAGGCATTCTTAATCGGCTCGATGGCTTGCAAAGCTACTTTAAGTTGCACCACCTCGCGTGGAGAGATTCGTCCTACGGCAGCTTTCGAAACAATACGTTCCAAATCTCCTATCAGATGTAGTTTCTCTTCTATGAACTCTTTGAAATCCGGCTCGCGGAAGAAGTATTCCACTACATCCAGACGCTCATTGACAGGCTTCTCATCTTTCAACGGAAAGACTACCCAGCGTTTTAGCAGACGGGCTCCCATAGGACTGATAGTGCGGTCGATCACATCCAGCAGACTGGTTCCGCCCTCATTCATGCTACCTATGAGTTCCAAGCTCCGTACCGTGAATTTATCCAGCCGCACATAACGGTCTTCCTCTATACGGGAAAGAGAAGTTATATGGCCGATCTGATAATGCTGCGTCATATTGAGGTATTGCAAAATAGCGCCCGAAGCTACAATACCATTCTTAAGATGCTCCACCCCGAAACCTTTTAAGTTCTTGGTCTCAAAGTGCTTCAACAGCTTCTCGCGCGAGGAACTTTCATTAAACACCCAGTCATCCAACTCAAAAGTAAAGAACTTGCTTCCGAAATTTCCTTCAAACATTCCCCGTTTACCACGCTCGAAAAGCACCTCTTTGGGGGCGAAATTATTTAACAACTTGTCTATATAGTCAAAAGGCCCCTCTGCGGTAAGGAACTCACCGGTAGAGATATCAAGGAAGGCCACACCACAACTGGCTTTCCCAAAATGAACGGCAGCCAGAAAATTATTTTCTTTGTAAGAAAGAACATTGTCATTGATGGCTACACCCGGGGTCACCAATTCGGTGATACCGCGCTTCACCAATTTCTTAGTCATCTTGGGATCTTCCAATTGGTCACAAATGGCCACCCGCTTGCCGGCACGTACCAGCTTGGGCAAATACGTGTCCAATGCATGGAAAGGAAAGCCGGCCATTTCTACGCTCTTTGCCTGTCCATTGGCCCGCTTGGTCAGCGTAATACCCAAAATCTCTGAGGCAACAATAGCGTCTTCTGAATAAGTTTCATAAAAATCCCCGCACCTGAATAGCATAATCGCATCGGGATGCTTTGCCTTCAACTCAAAAAACTGCTTCATCATCG
>ENA-ORTN01003204-ORTN01003204.1-human-gut-metagenome-genome-assembly--contig:-NODE-3204-length-11882-cov-2.690961_pt1 | contig 11882 bp, 8 predicted proteins | sample MGYA00242070_ERZ509189 | MGnify/ENA primary metagenome ERZ509189 (study PRJEB26280, sample SAMEA2338821) | human gut metagenome | biome: human gut; feature: human-associated habitat; material: faeces...
GTAACCCTCGTTGTTGTACTCGGTGCGGTAGGAATTGGCCGCCTGCTTGTCGATGATCGCCCCGGCCAGTTCGTCGTTGTCCTGCGTCAGCATGTTGCTTTTGGAAGCCGACAACAAGTAAATGCGGTTCTGGTAGGACTCGTGACCCAGCATCACATTGAGGTTATGGTGGCCGATCTGCTTGGTGTAGTTGAGAATCTGCTGCAGGTTGAGGTCGAAATTCCGCTGATGCCCTTTCGAGACCATGCCTTTTTCGCTGGCGAACTGTCCGAACCAGGGATTCGTAACCGAGGTGGAGCGGGTTTCGTCGAGCGAAACGCCGGCGTTGAACGTGAATTTGAAATCCTTGAGGAAAGTGACGTCGATATATCCCGTACCGTTGAAAGCATTGCCTTCGGCTTCCTGTTTGTTGAGACGCGAATCCGAGAGGGCGTTGCTGTTGGGGAAGAGCGAACGCTCCATACCGGCATTGTCGCCGTTGCCGTAGTCGTAGAGCTTGATGCCGTCCTCGTTGTACATGACATTACCCTCGCCGTCGCGGATGTAGAGCGGATAGATCGGACCGACGGCCGTCGTATAAGCGAAAACGTTGCCCGACGAGTTACCGGCGCCGCTGTCGTCGATCTGGTTGTAGCGGAAATGCGTGTAGTTGGCATTGGCGCCGAACTTGAGCCACTTCTTGGCCTGATAGTCCACGCGCAGGCGGGCCGTATAACGGTCCATGTCCGAGTTGTAGGCGATACCTTCGTTGTTCAGATAGCCGAACGATCCGTAGATCGAGGCGTTCCCGGTCTGGCCGGAGATCGAAGCGTTGTACTCCTGACGCAGGGACGAGCGGAAAGCCGCATCGGTCCAGTCGTCGGGACGGATGTAGTACTCCTTGCCCTCATAGACGAGACGGCGGCCGAGAGTCGCAGCGGGATTGACCTTACCGTTGATGCCGATGAACTCCTGCCCGGAAGGAACCGTATAGACCATATAGCCCAGACCTCCGTCATTCGCATTGGCCGTCAAATTCGTATTGGCGCGCAAATGGGCCTCGCCGATACTCATTCCCGAATTGACATAGTAGTTTTTCAGCGCACTGTAATGCAGTTCGTAGAATTGTGCCGGGTTGGTGATGTACGCATAATCCTGGACGGCGCGCGAATTGACGCCCCACTTGGCGTCGATTGTCACGTGAGCCTCCTGCGACTTGGCCTTTTTGGTGGTGATCATCACCACGCCGTTGGCGCCGCGGGCGCCGTACAGCGAGTTCGAGGCGGCGTCCTTCAGCACGGTCATCGACTCGATGTCGCTCGGATTGAGGTTGTTCAGGTCACCCGAGTAGGGCATGCCGTCCACGATCCAGAGCGGATCGTTGCCGGCGTTGAGCGAGCTGAAGCCGCGGATGCGGATTTTCGGACTCTCTCCCGGCTGTCCCGAGGTGTTGGTCAGCTGCACGCCCGCGACCTTTCCGGCCAGAGCCTGCGCTACGTTCGACTGCTGCGACTTGACGATGTCGTCCGATTTGATGACGGTCGCCGAACCGGTGAAAGCCTCCTTTTTTGCCGTACCGAACGCTACGACGATCACGTCGTCGATAGCCTGTGTGTTCTCTTTCAGCACGACGTCGATCCGGGTTTGCGTCCCCACCTTGATCGTGTGGGACTGATAACCCATGAACGACACGACCAGCACATTGTCCGGTGCGGCTTTGATCGAAAAACTGCCGTCCGCACCGGAGGTCGTACCCTTTGTAGTGCCTTCGACCAGAATGGTGGCGCCGACGATGCCGGCCCCCGCATGATCTTTGACCGAACCCGTAATTTCCCGTTCCTGCGCATGGGCGGACAGGAGCAGGCCGAGAACAGCCATCAATGATAGAAAGATTTTTTTGGTCATAAATGCGCCATTTTAACGCTGGTAAAAAAATTGATTATAGAAAATTTGCCGTCTTCGTGTTCCGGCCCGGAGCCGAAACATATCCCCTCCCCTTCCGGAAGCCCGGAGGGAGGGGGGGGGCTGTCATCCGCCTGTCCGGTCACCGAACCGGCCGGATCGCAATTTGTAGAAATCGTCTGCAAGGTCGTTCGGCTTCGAGCCCGAATACTTGGCAGCCTTGCCCCGGAATTCGATGATCAAGGTGTTTCCGGTTCCGGTCGGATCAGGGTTCCATGTACTGAATACTCCCCAATCGACCATCGAGAATTTGAAGATCCACTCCTTATTCTCCTGCTTGACGGTTACTGCCGCCTTCTCGGGACACCGCATGCAGTACTTATCCTTGTCGGAATATCCGTACCCGTTATATGAGGACAGATACATATACTGGAACCTGAGGTTCCATTTGCAATTCGTGCCTTCCGCAGGCAGGTCGATCTCTCCTTCATGGTCGAGGTAGCTGTCCGGCAGGAAAAACATCGGAGTAGTATTATCCGCATCGATACTCTCGGTGAAAGCATTCCGGAAATAGAAGCAATATCCCGATAGCAGATCGCCGGTATAACTTTCCCGATAAGCCGGGTCGTGCCGCACCTCCATCGCCGTAACGGGCCAATACAGCATGTCCTTGTTATCCTTGTCCAGGAATTTGATATAGGGCTCGAACGGTTTGACGGGTTTCAATGTTTCTTCATCCATTGCGTCGGCCGTCGCAGCCGTCGGCACACCGTAGTATTCGGCTTCGACCCCGATGCCGTTTTTCAGCGTCAGATCCCGCATCGTCATGGGCACACCGTAAGTACCTCGCACGCTGCCGAAAAGTCCTGCCCATTGCCTGTCTGTTTCCACCTTCAGCCCGCTGATGGTCTTGCCGCCGCCGTCCAGACTGCCGCCGAAGGAATGGAGGGCATCGATGCCGATGGGCGTCCACAGCTCGTTGTTCAGATCGATGTTATTGGTCAGCCTGAACCACTTGCCGGTGTAGCTGAAGCCGTTTTCATTGACCTGCGTTTGCAGGGCAGTCAGCTTACCGACATCGGGAATCTCATAGGGAGCAGCTTCCGTGCCGCTGCCCGCCCATATCGGCGACCACACGGCATAGAGCGTCAGGCTCTTGTTCTTCTCCACCGAAACCGTTTTACCGGCATCATAGCTGTTATCCTCCGTTTTCGCATGGGGGTTCGTGCTCCAGCCGAGGAATGTGCCGTTCTCGTGCTTGAAGCCCAACTCCGTATCGGACTTAATGGTGAAGCTTCCGGTATCGCCTTCGACCCGCTGCTGCTCCGTTACAGCCGCTCCTTCGCCGCCGTTAGGATCATAGACAAGGGTGATCACGCCCTCCACGCCGGGTTCGAAGCTGCCGTCCCAGCGCGTGATGTGCACGGGGTTATTGGGCGCGTCCTGCTTGTTGATCCACTCGATATATGTGCCTCTGTTCTCATTCAGCACGTTCACCAGCACATCGTCGCCCACCTTATACACGGTCTTGCCGTCCTCGGTGGTGGCGGTGATTTCCTGTTCAGCTCCACTGTTGACATACTTAGCCGTCTCCTTGCCGTTCAGCTTGCAGAGGTAGTAGCTGTTGGCCCCCTTGCGGTTACTGATGCCGTAGGCACTGCCTTCCGCGCCGGTCACGTCACCCAGGTTGTAGCTGTTGGCCACGTTGCCATTGCCCGAAATGCCGCCCGTCACATATTTATTCTTATCGGTTGCACCAGTGACACTCCCGTTGTTATAGCAGTTTGTTGCAGCTCCGTATCCGACAATACCGCCGGTATATATGTTTTTCTTGGTCGTTCCAGAAGCGTTTACACTGCCGGTATTCCAGCAGAGATTTGCTGCACTGCCGACATATCCGGCTACGCCACCAATGTAACACTTATTCTTAATGTTATCTACGGTTATCGTTCCTTCTTTTAAGCAGTTGGAAATCGCACCTTGAACTTTACCCGCCACACCGCCGTATGCCATGCCGTTGGTGGTGCTGTTTGCCGCATCGACTTTAACATCAATATTACTGCGGCAAAAACGGATTTCACTTCCGGCTGCAGTCGTACCGACAATTCCGCCCACATTATTTATCTTGCCGTCTGCCTTCACTGATCCCGATACGGCAAGGCTCAATATTTTGCCAGTCGAATCCAGTTTTTCAAACATTCCCGCAGTCTTTGAATTTGAGTCATCATCTGTGTAGTTTACATTCAAGCCTTTGATCTCATGGCTCATGCCATTAAATTCACCCGCGAAACTTGGGATAGGCTTCCATTCGCTATTTTCCAGATCAATGCTATTACCCAACGACAGAGTCCATCCATCAAAATTCTTGGATTCGCCATCAATACTTCCATTGGCCAGCAGGCAGAAACCCATCAATTCGTCAGCACTCTTGAGAACGTAGTTTTTTTCCTTCCCAGCGCTTTCATACCAGCGAATGTCGGCCTTGACCAGTGAATAGGTATACTCCACATTACTGCCGGTTATACGAAGACAGTAGTCTGTTCCTCCCACTTGTGTTGCCGCAGGAGCAAATACGATTTGATATCCTGTCGGCGCGGTGAATGTGACCGGCACATCAGATACGCCGTTGGGGTAGCCGCTTGCAGCATAGTAGTATTGGTTTCCGGCGGCATCGGTCAGCGTCTTTTTGTCGCTGTCATTGCCGAGTGTGACCACTACACCTTCGGGCTGATTATCCGGCTTAGTCAGCTTTAACTCGTTTGCCACCGCCATTGTCCCGGAACTGCGTCCCAACTGCGGCATCTTTTCTGCCTTATTAGTCGTATCATACACCCAAACGTAAGAAGATCCCCCCAGTTCATACGCCACACGGCCCAGCTGGAACTCCTCCGCTGTACGTGCGCCGATGTCATCGGCAGTGCCTTTCTTATCAAAGGTAGAAGTCTCCGCCAAATAGAAGCAGTTGGTCACCGTGCCGCTGCCGCCCACAGCAGGCACGTTGATGCTATCAGCGTTGTAGTAATAGCTGCTGGACACCGTCGCATTGGTTTCGGCCATGCCCACCAGTCCGCCGACTGCGGCATTTTCATCGCTGCTATCCACCTTAGCCGTGGACATGCAGTTCTCCACCTTGCCGGACTTCAGCTCGCCCACCAACCGACCTTTGCCGCCGCTGATGGTCACAGATTTGACCGTGCCGCCCTCCACCACGCCGAACAGGTCGTTGGGCAGGTTGGAAATGGAATAGTTCCCCATAATCGTGAACGTCCCTTTGAAGGGGCTTTCCGCTGTGCCGATGGGCGTCCAGTCGATGCCGTCCAACACAATATTCTTACCCAGCGTGATGGTCTTGCCGGAAAAATCATTCTCGCTATTCACCAACTGTGCGAAATTCGCCAGCTCCTCGGCGCTGCGGATGGTATACTTTGTAGCACTGCCATCGCCATACCAAGCAGAGACAAAATCATCCTTCGTGCCGTAGTACAAAGTGATGTCGGTTTCCTCTCCGGTAAATACATATTCCAGTGTGCCGTCGTCACCCAGCTTGGGCGTAGTTTCGGCCACAACTTCATCCGCGGAGGACTTGATATAAATAATGGGGTTATCGGTATAATCCTCCGTGGTCAATTTCAAAGTGATTTTCTCATCGGTGCCGGTATACTCGGTGCTCAGCGTTTCATTGCCGCTGCCGGCATTCTCGCCCTCGCCGGGTGCTTCAGTCGTTTCGCCCTCGCCGGGCTCGGAAGTCGCAGCGGGAATGACGATCTTCACATCATAAGCGGCATTTTTATTCCACTTCTCCAGTGTCACCGTGCGCTGGGCAACCACGGGGGTATCAGTGCCTTCGCCCTCCTGAGTATCGGCTTCATTGGAAGACGCGTTGACATCGTCCTCACCCTCGCCGGGGTTCTTGTCCTCATCACCGGGGTTGGTAGGCTGTTCATCCCCGCCGTGCTCGGTGTCCTTGTTTTCGTCGTCCTTGCCTTCGTTGTCCCCGCTGGGGTTAGCGTCAGCCGGGTTCGTATCGCCCTCGACGATGGTCGTGCCGCTGCCGCCCACCACCTCCGTGGCAAAGGCCGCGGGGGTCACCAGCGTCAGCGTGAGCACCATGCTCATCAGCAGGCTCACGATGCGCCGGGACATACTGCTTGTCCGTTTCTTCATGTGATCTGTCTCCTCTCGTTGTTGAACGTATCTATATAAAAACTATTTAGTTACTGCTCTTCGGCATCACCACATACAATTTGCCTGTCTCCGGGTCTTCGTACACCGTGCCCTTCTGCTCGAAGCTGCTGGAGGACTGGATGTCCTGCTCCATCTCCTCCGCGTTGTCCAGCTCCTGCATCTGCTCCCGCTGGAGGATCTCCACGCGGGTCTTGCTGAGATCCACGTTCCAGTTCAGTATGACCGCCGCCATCAGCCCGCAGGCGAACACCAGCATCACGTCCGACAGGTTCGCCAGCCCGGACATGGCGTCCACCTCCTCCGTCACCCGGCGGCGGGAGGAAAACTTACCCTTCAACATCGCTCGTGACCTCCTCCAAAACTGCCTCCATCAGCGTTTCCAGCGACACCATGTCGTCGTTGTACCACCGCTTGCGGATGTGGGAGATGACGCTGGCCACCGCCGCGCTGATAACACCCGCGATGGTGGTGTCGAACGCCACATTCATGGACTCCGACAGCGTCACCGTGTCGCCCTGTCCCAGCGCCACGATGCCGGGGCCCAGGGGGATCAGTGTACCCAGCAGGCCGAACATGGGGCCCAGCTTGGCGATCATGTCCGTGATGGAGGTGGTGCGGGCGTTCCGCGCTTCCTCCGTAGCCAGCAGACGCTCCGCCAGTGCCGCGGCTCTCCGCCAGCTCCAGCAGGGCCTTCTTCTGCCGCCGCAGCAGGCCGCTGTTTTCAATCAGCTCCGCAAGGCCGTCCGCGCCCGCCGCGTGTACGTCGCGCAGCAGCTGGGGGACGTTACACTTATGCTTGCGGCGCTCCGCGATGTACTCAACCACGATGTCGCCGATCTGCCAGACCGCCCCGGCCATCAGAATTATCAGTATAATGAGGCAGGGGATCATCAGCGCCTGGGCGATGGTATGCAGTATTTCACTCAAAGAGATCATGTGTGTTTGCTCCTATTCCTGTTTCTCGCCCCGCAGATGGGGCGTATTTTTCCCGTTACCTGCCCCGCAGGGGCGGGTAACATATTTGCTTTTGTATGTGGTTTTGGTCTTGCCGTTCAACAAAGAGAGGAGGTGGGAGGGGCGGCTTTTCCCCTCCCACCCTTATGGAAAGCTGACAGTCTCCGTTCAGACTGTCTCGGCTTGACAAGGGTTGGTGTCTTTTTCGGCAGCCGCTTTCTTAGCTTCAGCGGCTTCCCGCTCTGCGCGGCGCTTCACGGCCTTTTCGTGGGCCAGTTGGCCCTGCCGCAGGTTCTTCTCGATCTGCTTCTGCCGCTTCTTCTCCTTACGCTCCGCCAAAAACAGCGGCTCCTGTATCGCCCGCTCCCTGCGGTAGCGGGCCGTGCTGTTCAGCTTCATCGTCCGTGCGGGCGGCAGACAGGCCGCACGCATAGCTGCGTCCCAGCTTCCGAAGCGTTGTTCGATAAACGCGCCGCCGTCCACCTCACAGGGTGCTGGGCTGTGGCGCAGGGTGCGGGCACACCGGGCCAGATACAGCGCCAGCTCTCGCAGGGGCGTGCCCGCGTGCTTTTCGGCAAACGCCGCGTCCCGCGCCGCCAGCGCGTCCTTGGTGCGCTGGGCGATCTTCTGTTCGCGCCAGTTCTCAACATCAAAATGCTGGTTGGGGTTGAAATGGCTCATGGACATACTCCTCCCTATGGTGATGTGGCGGTAAGAAAAAACGCTGACGAACCTCGTCAGCGTACACTCCTACCCTCGTCACAACGAAGAAGCGCCGCTGCAAACAAGTTCTCCTTCGTGTAATTCTACTGCCCTCGCGCCACAAAACCGTTGTGTTCCAGCGGTTTCCCCGTACACGACCTACCTTCTCAGGACTCGCGTCCCAATGGCGGGTATTACCCAGCGGCTCAAAGCCGTTTCGGTCGTTTCCTTGCGCTCACAGTGCCGTCCGCGGTGGGTTTGGTTACCCATGTTCCTTTAAGGCTGTACCCTGACGAAAAATCGTCTTTACAACGCACAGCCACACGACGTCACAGAACTCAGCTGTATGAAATTCTCGGTTCTTTTGAACTGTTTTTTCGCAAAGTAACATACTTTGCGAAAAAGCGCGGAACGCCTTGCGCTGCAAGGCGTTCCAGATTTACGCCAGAAAAAGTCGAAAATTTGAACTCGTTGTTGACACGGAAAAACGACTGGTATATACTGTTATTCGGTTGAAATTAGGAAGTTTTCGCAAAGTATGTTACTTTGCGAAAATTTTTGTGCCATTTTTTGGATAAAGGACGCCGAACGGCGTCCTTTTTTACGTTATTCCCTTGAGAAAGCCTATCCCCTCCACGGCCCTGCGCTTGTAGTCCATGGACGAGTGGACGTATAGCCGAAGCGTGGTGCGGACATCGGCGTGACCCAGCAGTTCGCTGACGCTTTTCACGTCCACCCCTCGCTCCACACACCGCGTGGCGTAGCTGTGCCGCAGGCAATGGAAATTCCGATACCGCACACCACAGCGCTCCAACAACACCTTATAGCGGTATTGCATCGCCCGCGGGTCAGGGACGATCTCCCCGCCGGTCAGCAGGTAGCTGTCCGGCTGCTTTGCCTCTGGCTTCAGCATCCGCAGCATCTCTTTTGGAATGGGTATCCAGCGTTCGGAATTTTCCGTTTTCGGCGGCTGCACCGTCAGGCACGTTCCACCGCCCGTCTGCGAGATGCGCTCCACCGTCCGCTGGATGTGCAGCAGTCCTGCGCCGACGTCCACGTCCTGCCATTGCAGGCCGCACAGCTCTCCCAGCCGCAATCCTGTGTAGGCCGTCAGCAGCACCCCCAGTCCCGTCCTGTCCGGACGGCGCAGAATGACCTGCCCCATCTGCTTCAGTTCCGGCTCGGCGAACACCTCCACGGCCTTCTGCCGCACCTTCGGCAGCGTCACATCCTCGCCGTAGCCCACACCGGCCATACCTACGATCCGCAGCAGAAGGCCACCGATTTCTCGCACCAGCTTGGGCGAATAGTCCTCCTGTAACTGCTGGATGAAGTCGTTGACCTCCTCCGCCGTCACCTCCGCCGCCACGCGCGCTCCCAGTGCTGGAAGGATGTGGCATTGGATGTTGCGGCGGTAGCACGCCAGCGTGGAGGGCTTTACGCTCCCCTCCATATCCTCTAAAAAGATAGAGGATAGCCGTTCCACCGTGGCGTCCCTGCGGACGTATTTCCTGCGTTCTCCCATTTTTTCAAGCACCTTTCCGTCCCCCATAGGTGCCCTGACTTCATGCAAAAAGCGCCGGCAAATGCCGACGCTTCTCTCGTGTAAACGGGCGCGAAGCCCCCGTTCATGCAGCTCGGTTTCAGGCGTGTGCATTGTGACGCTTACCGGCGCGACCTGACTTATCTCCTGCCTCAGAGGAGCCTCACAGTGACCTGTTCGCGGGGACTTTGACCCACATTCCAACTTTCACCGAAACACCGCAGCGTTTCAGACCGGTAAGCCTATTCACTTTTCGGGGGCTACGGGTGCTATTATGATGAAGACCCCGCCGTTTTGCAAGAGGGATTTTGTTTCGCGGAAGGATACATTTTTGCGGTGTCGTTTGTTCGTTCCCGCAAAGCCGCATGGGAGCTGCGTTCTTGTCTGTATTACATGACGTGTTCTCATGCTTTTTTAGCGAAAGTTGAACGTTTATGTATTCCCGTTTTCCGCCACCCACGTCCGCACATAGTCCACGAACAGACGGGTGGAGTTGGAAAGTGCCTTCTTGTCCTTGACACCGATGCCGATGGTACGGTAGAAATGCAGGGGCGCATGGCAGACCTTGATGGGCGTGGGGCTGTGGCGCACCATCAGCTCCGGCAGCAGGCTGATGCCCAACCCCTCCGACACCATAGCCAAGATAGTCCTGTCCTCCCGGGCGATGTACTTCACATTGGGGCGGATGCCCATCTCGTCAAAGGCCGCCATGATCTCGTAGTCGTCGCCCTCCTCCAGCTGGATGAAGGGTTCCTCTGCCAGCGCGGACACGGGGAACGGGTCGCGATCGGCGTAGGGATGGTCACAGGGGACGATGACCTGCAATTCATCACGGTGCAGAGCGTAGGTCTGCAAGCGCTTCACCGACGGCAGACGCAGAAAGCCGCAGTCCACTGTTCCGTTGACGATCCAGCCCTCGATCTGGTCGTAGAAGTCGCCGGTGACAACTTCAAACTCGATGTTGGGGTACACCTTACCGAAGCTCTTGAGGATGCGGGGCAGCCACTGGGCGGACACACTGGAGAACGTGGCGATCTTCACAAGGCCGCTGTCCATGTCCTTCAGCCCCTCCACCGTCTGCATCAGGGAGTGGTGGGCGGCGCACCGCTTTTCGATCTTGGGCAGCACTGCCCGTCCGTCCGCCGTCAGCACCACGCCGCCGCGGTTGCGGCTCAACAGCTTCACGCCCAGCTCGTTTTCCAGCGAGTTGATGGCGTGGCTGATGCCGGACTGGGTGAAGTTCATAGCCTCCGCCGCCTTGGAGAAGCTGCCGCAGGAGACTGTTTTCAGAAAGACCTGATATTTGGAAATACTCATGGCGCACCTCGTTTCGAGGAGCATTATACTATACAAGTCCTCATGTTTTCAAGAACAAAGATGCGCTTCACAAATCTTTTTCGACCTGCTATGATAAGGCCATGGTTCAGCCAACCATACTTTTTCTTTTCCATGAGGATTTACCTCAAAATAGCACCGGCAGCGTGTGGGTAACGCCGCCGGTGTTGTTTTTATTCATTCAGCTTTTCTTCCTCGTCGTGGACGAACATAATGAGAAAACTGACGGTCAGCAGCCCGCAGGACAGCCAGATCGTCCCCGCGCCCCAATGGAGCGTGGCTATGCTGCCGACACCCGCGCCCAGCGCGAACAGCAGCACCACGCCGAAATACGTCAGCGCCTTGTGGAGTATTTCCTTATCCCTCGTATGGAAGTAGGCGCACAGCGCCTCCGTTCCGCTGCGCATATTGCCGATGCACATGGTGCTGGCGTAGGCGTGGCCCCGCACCTTGCGGAAGGTCTGCACCTGCATGGCGCACACGAAGGACACCACGGCGTTGGCGGTGGTGTTCAGCGTTTCCGGCAGGAAGCCCACCGCCGCCAGCAGCACGATCTCCGCCAGAATGATAAGCTGCCGCCAGTGTACCTTCTCCATCCGCTTGAAGTGCCGGTGGACGCACTCCGCGATGTAGATACCCAGCAGGAACGCCAGCACGGGGACTAAGTATCGCAGCGCCTGTCCCCAGTCTCCCTCGAATAGATGCGTACTCAGCAGCACGATATTGCCAGTCTGGGCGTTGGCAAACACCTTGCCCCGGCAGCAGTAGGTATAGGCGTCCTGCAGGCCGCCGGATAGGATGATGAAAAAGGCTGTCAGCATGGAATCGGACATCTGCCCGTGATGCTTTTGCAGGAAAGTCATGTGCGATGCCGCCTCACTTTGCCACCGGCGCGTCCGGCCAGTAGATGACGTAGCACTCCTGCATCTCACCCATATAGAAGAAGATGTTTTCGCCCATCTCGATGTGCTCGCCGAAGGTCAGATCAGGCACGAACAGCCGTCCGCTGGTGCGCTTGGGCCCCTTGATGGTAAAGCCCTCCGCTGTGGGGTGCTGCCGCAGCTCATTGGCCGCTTCCTCCAGTCCGGGGAAGTGCAGCGTCCGTTCCAGCTCTGCCAGCTGTGTCGCGCCGTTGATATAGACCAGGTGATTTTCGTCCTTGAACCAGTTGATATGCATGGTGGTGTCCTCCTTGCGGTCGTCCATATCAGTGTATCATATTTGGCGCGGCTTGTCACCCCCTATCGCCTCCGTATACCCGACCGGCAGGAGCGAAGCGGGG
>ENA-ORTN01003214-ORTN01003214.1-human-gut-metagenome-genome-assembly--contig:-NODE-3214-length-11856-cov-5.663673_pt1 | contig 11856 bp, 8 predicted proteins | sample MGYA00242070_ERZ509189 | MGnify/ENA primary metagenome ERZ509189 (study PRJEB26280, sample SAMEA2338821) | human gut metagenome | biome: human gut; feature: human-associated habitat; material: faeces...
CTCGCAGACCCATCTGGATATCAGCTCCCGCAGCATTGCGGAAAAGCTGGGGGTCACCAAGCCCTCAGTGGTGCGCATCATGAATCTGCTTATGGAGCATGGCATGATCGTAAAGGAGCACTACGGCAAGATCTATATGACCGACCGGGGCATCTGGGTGGCAAAACAGGTGGATCGGGAGCTGAAAACGATCCTGACCCATTTCCCACCGGTCAGTGAGCCGCTGAGCGAAGAAGAGCGCTTTACCGCTGCCCTTGCCATGACCAGTGCACTGCCGGAGCGCATCTTTACCGGCGAATATGAGCGTCTGTTCGGAACAGCGGCGGATGACACAGAAATGGAGAAAGCCCAGTGATCAACAAAAAATTGCTGTCCTTTGACCGCGGTGCGCTGCGGTATGTGGGAGCCAATGTGGCTTTCCAATGGCTGGGGATGCTGTGCAACGTGATCTTTGTGCGGGCCATTGCCCAGCTGGTGGGCGTAGCCTTTGCGGGCAGCCTGACCAGTGCACAGCTGTGGCAGAACCTTGTGCTCTGCCTTGCCACGGTGCCCATGCGCTTTGCCTTTACCATGCTGGCATCGGCCATGAGCGATCAGGCTTCCAAGGATGTCAAGCGCACCCTGCGCAGCAGCATCTACGCAAAGCTTGCCCGCCTTGGCCCCAACTACACCGAGACGGCGGCCACCAGCGAGGTGGTGATGCTGGCCAGCGAAGGCGTGGAGCAGATCGATACCTATTTTGCAAAGTATCTGCCCCAGCTGTTTTACAGCCTGCTGGCCCCGGTGACCCTGTTTGTACTGCTGGTGGGTGTGCACGCGCGCTCGGCCATCCTTCTGCTGTGCTGTGTGCCGCTCATCCCCCTGTCCATTGTGGCGGTGCAGAAGTTCGCCAAGAAGCTGCTGGCGAACTACTGGGGCGAGTACACCACCCTGGGCGACAGCTTTCTGGAGAATATCCAGGGCCTGACCACCCTGAAGATCTATCAGGCAGACGGCTGGAAGCACGAGGAGATGAATGCTCAGGCCGAGCGGTTCCGCAAGATCACGATGAAGGTGCTGACCATGCAGCTGAACAGCGTGACCCTGATGGACCTGATGGCCTACGGCGGTGCGGGTCTTGGCATCATCAGCGCGGCATCGGCCTTTGCCAAAGGCCAGCTCAGCCTGACCAGCGCCCTGACCATCCTCCTGCTGGCGGCGGATTTCTTCCTGCCCCTGCGCCTGTTGGGCAGCTACTTCCACATTGCCATGAATGGTGCGGCTTCGGCTGAGAAGATCTTCAGGCTGCTCTCTGCCCAGGAGCCTGAAGATGGCGAAAAGACCGCCGACCCAGCCGACAGCACTCTTGCGCTGGAGCATGTCACTTTTGGTTACGAGAAGGAGCGCACCATTCTGCACGATGTGTCCCTGACCATCCCGCAGGGCAGCTTTGTCTCGCTGGTGGGAGAAAGCGGCTGCGGCAAGAGCACCATAGCGGCCATCCTGTCCGGTGCCCGCACCGCGACGGAGGGAGAGGTCACGCTGGGCGGCATCCCGGTCAGCGAATGGAAACAGGCCGACCGCCTGCGCCTGCTGACACTGGTGCCCCACAATGCGGCCATCTTCAAGGGCACGGTGGAAGCCAACCTCCGGATGGCCCGGCCCGATGCAGCCGAAGCCGAGCTCTGGGCGGCGCTGGAGCAGGTGAACCTTGCAGACTTCTGCCGCAGCCAGAGCGGCCTTGCAACGGCGCTCCACGAGGGCGGCTCCAACCTGTCCGGCGGGCAGCGCCAGCGCCTTGCCATGGCCCGTGCCCTGCTGCATGATACGCCCATCTACCTGTTTGACGAAGCCACTTCCAACGTGGACGCCGAGAGCGAAAACGACATCATGGCAGCCATCCGGAGCCTGGCGGGCCGCAAAACGGTGATCCTGATCTCCCACCGGCTGGCCAACGTGGTGGACAGCGACTGCATCTATGTGCTGGACAAGGGCCGCATCGCAGAGCGGGGCACCCACGCGGAACTGCTGAAAAAGCAGGGCGCCTACAGCCGTCTGTACACGGCCCAGAAGCAGCTGGAAACGCTGGAAACGGAGGATGCCTGATATGAACGAACCCAAGCATCGCAGCCCCTTTGTCCTTGTGGGCCGCCTCATCGTGCTGGTCAAGCCCATGCTGCCCATCATGCTGGCGGCCATCGTCATGGGCGTGGCGGGGCACTTCTGCGCCACCTTCATCACCATTTTCGGCGGCTTTGGCATCCTGCGGGCGCTGGGGCTGGCCAGCCCGCTGCGCTCGGTGGGCGTTGCCTTTGCCTGCATTCTGGTATTTGCCCTGCTGCGCGGCATCCTGCGCTATGCAGAGCAGGCTTCCAACCACTATATCGCTTTCAAGCTGCTGGCCCTCATCCGGGATCAGGTGTTCGGCGCGCTGCGCCGCTTGACCCCGGCCAAGCTGGAGGGCCGTGACCGCGGCGACCTGATCTCCCTGATCACCGCCGACATCGAGGCGCTGGAAGTGTTCTACGCCCACACCATCTCGCCCATCTGCATTGCCTGCATCTGTGTCATCGGCATGACCGGTTTTGTGGCCAGTTACCACATCCTGCCCGCACTGGTGCTGCTGGCCGGGTACCTGCTGGTGGGCGTGGCCCTGCCGGTGTGGAGCGCAAAGCGCGGCGACAAGGTGGCCCGGGAGTACCGGCAGGCCCTGGCCGACACCAACAGCTATGTGCTGGAGAGCCTGCGCGGCCTGCGTGATACGCTGCAATATCAGGACACCGCCGCCCGTGCGGCCGGCATCACGGCCCACAGCGAGACACTGGGCGAGAAGCAGAAGGCCCTGAAATACCGCGAGGGCCTGACCGTGGCCATCACCAACACCCTGATCCTGTTCACGGTCATCGCGGTGCTGGGAGTGAGCCTGCAGCTGTACCGGAACGGGCAGATGGGCGTGGAAGGGGTGCTCATCTGCACCCTGTCGGCTCTGAGCTCTTTTGGCCCGGTGGTGGCACTGGCCAACCTTGGTGCCAGCCTGACCCAGGTGTTTGCCAGCGCCGACCGTGTGCTGGATCTGCTGGACGAAGAGCCTGTGACCGCCGACGTGACCGACGGTGCCCACACGGCCTTTGCGGGGGCGCAGGCGGAGCATGTGAGCTTCTCCTATGCGGACGAAGAGGTGCTGCACGACCTGAGCCTGACCATCCCGGAAAAGAAGATCGTGGGCATCACCGGCCGCTCCGGCAGCGGCAAGTCCACCTTCCTGCGGCTGCTCATGCGTTTCTGGGATGTGAACACCGGCACCATCCGCTTTGGCGAGGAGGACATCCGCCGGGTGAACACGGCCACTTTGCGGGCACAGGAGAGCCTTGTGACCCAGGAGACGGAGCTGTTCAACGACACCATCGAGAACAACATCCGCATCGCCAAGCGGGATGCCACCCGCGAAGAAGTGGAAGCGGCCTGCAAAAAGGCCGCACTGGACGGCTTTATCCGCAGCTTGCCCAAGGGGTATGACACCCCCGTGGGTGAGCTGGGCGGGGCCTTGTCCGGCGGCGAGCGGCAGCGCATCGGTGTGGCGCGGGCATTCCTGCACGATGCACCCTTCCTGCTGCTGGACGAGCCTACCTCCAACCTCGACAGCCTGAACGAGGGCGTAATCCTCAAGGCGGTGCGGGCCGAGTGCCGGGACAAGACGGTGCTGCTGGTTTCCCACCGAAAGTCCACCATGGCTGCCGCCGATGTGACCTACTCGGTAGAAAGCGGCCGCCTGAGCTGAGAAAACAAACTGCAACCCCAAAAAAGGGCCTGTCTCACAAGAGACAGGCCCTTTTTTGCTGCATGTTTATGGATCAGTAATTGACGGCTTTGAGGATCTGGCGGCCAATGTACTTGTGGCCGGAAACGGTGGGGTGGCCGTCGTTGGCAGTGCGGGTATAGGGGATGGGCACATAGGTCACATCATACTGGGCGGCCAGCTTGGCTGCGGCGGTGTTCAGCCGACGGAAGTGGCGGCTCCAGGAGGGCATCAGGGGCACCGGGTTATTGTAGCTCAGTATCATGATCTGGGCCTCCGGGTTCAGCTCACGCAGGTCCTTCATCACACGCTCCAGCTGGGTCACAGTGTCGGCGTAGGTGGAGGTGCAGATCTGGCCCATGCCGGTGGTCAGCAGATACATCACGGCACGGAACTCCGAGGGGGTCAGGGTCAGCTGCTTCAGGCAGTCCATAAAGTAGTCGATGTTGTCCGGGGTCAGGTTGCGGAACATTCCGGTGACCATGCTGTTGGCCAGCTTTTCACTTTTCCAGTTGGTAGCCTCACCCAGGGCCACGATGGTGCGGATCAGGGCGTCATTGGCACCGATCTGCAAGGTGATGAGGTCCGCTTTCTGGATATATTCCTTCAGCTCCGGCACCGAGGTATACTGCACGCCGGAATACTGGTTCATGGCCGGCATGGCACCTGTCTCGATCAGGTCTGCCAGGTCGCGGGTCATCACGGCGGGCAGGCCCAGGTTGATGGCGTGGTCACGATCCAGGCCCAGCTGGTCGGCTACATAGCCCACAAAGCACTGGCCATCGTAGCCTTTGTAATTGCCGGACATATCGAAGCCGTTCGGGATCTGCTTGAACTGCAGGCCGCTCAGGCCCACGCCGGCGGTAACGCTGTCACCGAGGGCCACATACATAAAGTCCTTGGCAGAGGCCTCCTGGGCCGTTTCAGCGGTCTGAGAGGCTTTGGCGGTCTCCGGGGTCTCAGCAGTTTCCTGGGCGGCAGAGGCTGCGTCGGCCGCCTCCGGGGCCAGCGGAGCCTGGGCAGCAAAGGCCGGTACCGCCATGGAAAGCAGCAGACCGGCGGAAACCAGCAGACTTGCAATGCGTTTCTTCATCATGATTTTTTCCCTCTTTCCCCGCAGCATCCCAAGGCTGCGGAACTCCTTCCATGATAAGGAAATGGAGGGGAATTGTCAATTGACAAAACGTGGAAAATCGCAGGAAAAAGTTGTTGAAATAGAAGGCTTTTGAAACCGAACCCTAAAAATAAACGAAGAAAAGCAGAAAAAGGCCCTGCCTGTCCGGCAGGGCCTTGGAAAACGAAACGTTTACTTGCGGACGGCCTTCAGGATCTGGCGGGCGATGTACTTGTGACCGCACACCGTGGGGTGACCGTCGTTGGCAATGAAGGTGTAGGGGATGGACACATAGTCTGCGCCGTACTGCTGGGCCAGGGCCTTGACAGAGCGGTTCAGCAGGCGGAAGTGTCTGCCGTAGGTGGGAAGGAAGGGCAGGGGATTGTAGTAGCCCACCAGAATGATCTGGGCATCGGGGTTCAGGGCTCTCAGCTCCTGGAGAATCTGTTCCACATTGGCCACGGTCTGGCCCCGGGTCTGGTCACAGATCTCCTCCATGCCGGAATCCAGCAGCTTCAGGGCGGCCTTCAGTTCTTCCGGGGTCAGGTCCAGGTTTTCCAGGCCCTTTCTCAGGGTCTGGAGGTTCTGGAGATTCAGCTCCCGCATGGTGCCCGTCAGCAGGGGAATCAGCAGTTTGGTGGCCTTGCCGTTGGTGGCTCTGCCCATGGCCCCCATGAGCTGCAGCACAGTGTCGTTGGAGCCGATGAGCAGGGTGATCAGGTCAGCGTCTGCCAGCTCCTGCCGCAGGGTGGGCAGGTCGTAGTAGGCGGAACCGGAGGCGGTGGAGCCGGTCTTGACCAGGTCCAGGATGTTGCTGCTCATGGCAGCAGGCATCCCGTAGTTCACGGCGTGGTCCCGGTCCAGGCCCAGGGCGTCGGCCACCCGGGCTACATAGCAGTCCTTGGAGTAATCGTGGTAGTTTTCCTGCACATCATAGCTCTTGGCGGTGCTGGAAAAGTGGGTGTCCTTCAGGCCCACACCGGTGGTGATGCTGTCGCCCAGGGCAACATAGGTGTAGGAATCTTCCTCTGCTGCAAGGGCAGGCAGTACCGGCAGCACCAGCAGTGCCAGGGCCAGCAGCAGGCTGACAATACGTTTTTTCATAATGAACCTCCCTATATGGCAAACTCAGAAAAAATTACTTTTCCAGAGCCTTCAGGATCTGACGTGCCAGATATTTGTGGCCGCAGGCGGTGGGGTGGGCGTCGTTGGCCACCAGGGTGTAGGCGGCAGAGGCAAAAGCCACGTCGTACTGCTGGGCCAGTTTCTGCACCGAGCGGTTCAGGGCGCGGAAGTGCTTGACAAAGGGGTTGGCAGGAGCCGGCAGCAGGGGAACGGGATTGTAGTAGCCCACCAGAACGATCTGGGCGTCGGGGTTCAGGGCCTTCAGCTCCTGGAGCAGGGCCTCAAGGTTGGCCAGGGTAGAGGCCTGGCTCTGGGTGCAGATCTCTGCAATGCCGCTGTTCAGCAGCTGCAGCAGGGCCTTGCGCTGCTGGGCGGTGATGTTCAAAGAGTCCAGGTTCTCCCGGAGGGCGGCAAAGGAGGAGGCGTCCATCTGGCGGAAGTCACCCTCCAGCATAGGCAGCAGGGCCTCAAAGACCTGGGGGCCGCCCATGGCAGAGGAAATGCCGTACATGATAGGCACCAGTACGTCGTTGGCACCAATCTCCACCGTGATCACCTGAGCGTGCTTCAGCTCCTGGCGCAGGTCAGGCAGAGAGAAATTGATGCTGGCACTCTGGCAGGAGCCTGTCCGCACCAGCTCCAGCAGGTCGCCGCTCATCAGGGCAGGCATTCCGTAGTTGGCGGTCTGATCCCGGCTCAGGCCCAGGCCCTCGGCCACCCGGGCCACATAGCAATCCTTAGAGTAGCCCTGGTAGTTGCCGGACACATCGTAGTACCGGCCGTTCCGCTGGTAGACGGCATCCGGCAGGCCGATGCCGGCTACGATGCTGTCGCCCAGGGCAATGTAGGAATACTGGTGCTGGGATGCTTCCGCAGTTTCCGTCTGGGTCTGCACCGGGGTGGGGTCTGGCTGGGCAGCCCCGGCAGAGACCACCGGCAGTACCAGCAGAGCCAGGGTCAGCAGCAGGCTGACAAGACGTTTTTTCATAATGCTCCTCCTTTTTTGACCAACGGGGTTTTCTTCTATCATAAAAAGAGAACCGGGCAATGTCAAGGCCCATTTTCCGGAATGTGTCAGGAAATACAAAAAAAGGCCGTGCACAAAGGCACGGCCGTAAAAAGCAGGATCAGTAGTCGTGGGAGGTGATCTTTTCCTCCAGCTTGCGGTAGTCCACCTTACCGATGGGGGTCAGCGGCAGCTCATCGAGGAACTTGTAGCCCACGGGCTGGACGTACTCCGGCAGCTCTTCTTTGCAGATCTGCTGCAGCTCCCGCACGATCTGACGCTTTTTGTGGTCAGCAGCGGGGTCCAGCACGACATACACAAAGGGCAGGCGGCCCTGCACATGGTCCTTATCGGTGCAGCCCACCACCGAGCACTGCTGCACGGCGGGGTGGCGGCTGATGACGTTCTCGATCATGGAGGGGAACACCTTGAAGCCATCGTGGCGGATGATCAGCCGCTTGATGCGGGAGTCCAGGAACACGAAGCCGTCCTCATCCATATAGCCGACGTCACCGGTGTGTGCCCAGACGCGGCCATCCGAGTGGTGGCGCAGCAGGGCAGCCGTTTCGGCGGGCTTGCCGTAGTAGCCCTTCATGATGGCAGGGCCGGAGATGCAGAGCTCACCGCGCTCGCCGATGGGAAGCTCGGTGTCGGTACCGGGCTCAAACACCGACACAAGGGTGTTCACCAGCGGGATGCCCACACTGCCCACCTTGTTGGCAAGGCCGGAAGCAGCGGTGGCAGCAGAAGAAACCTCGGTCATGCCGTAGCCCTTGGCCAGGCCGTACTCCACGCCGTGAGCGGCCAGGAAGTCGTTCACGCTCTGCTCGGCACCCACCGTGATGGCGTCGCCGCCGGCAGCATAGTTGCGGATGAAGGACAGATCCTTGTTCTTCAGCAGCAGCGAAGAGGCCATCTGCTGGTAGTGGGCCGGCACGCCGAACATGTGCTCCGGCTTGTACTTCCAGATCAGGGCACCCAGCTTTGCAGGGTCCAGATTGGGGATGATGATCACGGTAAGGCCCAGCACCAGCGGCAGGTGCACGCCGCAGGCGTAGCCATAGGCAATGAACGGGGGCATGATGTTCATCAGCTTCTGGCCGCGGCGGAACAGCTTTTCGTAAGCACCGAACTGCTGTGCGATGGAGTTGAAGTCCACATCGGTCAGCATGACGCCCTTGGGCGAGCCGGTGGTGCCGCCGGTGTGCACCACCACGCAGGTGTGGTTCGGGTCGTAAGGCTCGGCACCGGTGTCTTTGCCCTCACCGGCGGCAATGAAATCCTTCCAGCGGATCACGTTGGAAGAATAGCGGTTCTTGTCGGGGGTGGACAGCTTGTAGCCCACGGCCAGATGCAGCGGCAGGGAGTCGGCGGGGGACACCACCAGCACCCGTTCCACGTTGGTGCGCTTGGCAGCCTGCTGGCAGCGGTCGTAGACCACGTTCAGGCAGATGAGCAGGTGGGAGTCCACCTCGGTGATGTACTCGTGGATGCCCTCAGCACTATAGCGCGGGTCCACCAGATTCAGGGAGGCACCGATCATGTCGGCAGCATAGAACGCATAGATGACCTCCGGGGTCATCACGCTGACCACGGTGGCAATGTCGCCTTTTTTCATGCCGATGGCACGGAAGGCCGCCGCCGTCTTTTTGACGTTGACGATGAGGTCGGCATAAGTGATCTTGCGGCCGTAATAGGTGATGGCGGTCTCGGTCAAGTGCGTTTTGTTCTGGCGGCAGACGTACTCGAAGGCGCTGCATTCGGGCGGCGTCTGATCGAAGAACTTGGGGTCATAGTATTTGAGCCAGGGTTTTGCGACGGATGCGTAGATGGGTTCGTGTGGTGCAGTCGTCATAGGATTCAGGACCTTTCTTTTTTTCTTCTTCTTTCATTTTCCCAGAAACGGCAGAAAAAGCATGTTCTGCCGGACACTTTTTGACAGGCAAAAGGCCAAAACGGCCCACCATTATTGTAGTGGACGGCAGTCGGAATGTCAATGAATAAACTGTGAGAAATCAAAAAAGGACGAACCATCAACGGTTCATCTGGTAAAAACTGTGTAAAGTGATTGAATCGCGACCCGAAGCAGCTCAGGCCTGCGGCAGCCACTGCGCGGCCTCGGCGGCGCTGCAAAGAACCCAGTGCCTCGGGCGCAGCTCCCGCCACTGGGGCGCTTCGGTGGAATAATCGTGCATGGCGGGGTCGTACACCAACAGCTTTTTATTGCGCTCCCGACGGGGGTCCGGCATGGGGATGGCGGACAGCAGGCTGCGGGTGTAGGGATGGATGGCGTGGGCCACCAGCTCCTCCGCGTCGGCCAGTTCCACGATGCTGCCCTTGTGGATGACTGCGATGCGGTCCGAAATGTAGCGCATCACCGAGAGATCATGGGCGATGAACAGGTAGGTGATGCCGCGCTCCTTCTGCAGGCGGCGCAGCAGGTTGAGCACCTGGGCGCGGATGGACATGTCCAGAGCGCTGATGGGCTCATCGGCCACGATGAATTCCGGCTCCACGATCAGCGCACGGGCAATGCCGATGCGCTGCCGCTGGCCGCCGGAAAATTCGTGGGGAAAGCGGGAAGCAAATTCCGGCAGCAGGCCCACGTCCAGCAAAGCCTGCCGCACTTTTTCTTCCCGCTGGGCGGCGGAGAGGTCGGGCCGCACGTTCTGCAGGCCCTCGCCCACGATGTAGCTCACCTTGGCGCGCTCGTTCAGCGAGGACTGCGGGTCCTGAAAGATCATCTGGATCTCACGGGTGATCTGCTTGTCCAGCGCACGCGGGATTTTGCCGTTGATCTTCTGGCCCTTGTACAGGATCTCACCGCCAGAGGTGGGCAGAATGCGCAGGATGGCCCGGCCGATGGTGGTCTTGCCGGAGCCGGACTCGCCCACCAAACCAAAGGTCTCGCCCTTGTAGATCTGGAAATTGGCGTTCTGTACGGCGGCAAAGGCCTTGCGGCCGGAGCCGTAGGTCACATTCAGGTCCTTCACTTCCAGAAGGACTTCTTTTTCCTCGGCCATCTTACAAGCCCTCCTTTTGCAGTTTTTTCACCGCAGCAGGCGGCTCGATGTGGGGTGCCCGGGGGTCCAGCAGCCAGGTCTTGGCCTTGTGGGTGGGCGAAACTTCAAAGTACGGCGGGCGCTTGACATAGTCGATCTTCAGTGCCTGCGGGTTGCGGGGCGCAAAGGCGTCGCCGCGGATCTCGGCAAAGAGGTTGGGCGGGGTGCCCACGATGTTGAACAGGTCCTCGCCTTTTATGCCCATCTGGGGCATGCTGGACAGCAGAGCCCAGGTGTAGGGGTGGCGGGGGTCATAGTAGATCTCGTCGGCGGTGCCGATCTCTACGATGTCGCCGGCGTACATCACGGCTACCCGGTCGGCAATGTTGGCCACGACGCCCAGGTCGTGGGTGATCATGACGATGGTCAGGTGGTACTTGGCCCGCAGCTCCTTGAGCAGCTGCAAAATCTGAGCCTGAATGGTCACATCCAGCGCGGTGGTGGGCTCGTCACAGATCAGGATCTTCGGGCTGCAGGCCACCGCAATGGCAATCACCACGCGCTGACGCATGCCGCCGGAGAACTCGTGGGGGTACTGCTTAAAACGCACTTCCGGGTCAGAGATGCCTACGTCCCGCAGGTATTCCAGTGTTCTGGCCCTGGCCTCGGTGCCCTTCAGGCCCTGATGCAGGGTCACGGCCTCCAAAATCTGGTCGCCGATGGTTTTCAGCGGGTTCAGGCTGGTCATGGGGTCCTGCATGATCATGGCAATTTCGCGGCCCCGGATGCGCAGCCAGTCCTTCTCGGTTTTCAGGCCGGACAGGCGCACCGGCTCTGCGCCGGGGGTAGGGCAGTAGTCGATGGTGCCGCCGGTGATGGAGCCATTGGTGTCCAACAGGCCCATGAAACTCTTGGTGAACACGCTCTTGCCGGAGCCGGACTCGCCCACGACGGCCAGCACTTCGCCCCGGTACAGGTCCAGGTCGATGCCGCGGATGGCGTGCAGCACCCGGCCGCGCAGGTTGAACCGGATATCCAGCCCCCGCACCGAGAGGATGCAGTCATTTTCGTTCATCATGCATTCCTCCTTACTGCAGGTGGTTCTTCGGGTCGGCGGCGTCCGAGAACGCGTTGCCGATCAGATAGAACGCAATGGTGACAAAGCTCAAAATCAAGGTGGGGTAGAGTAGCTGGTAGCGCAGACCGGCCTGCATCATCACCTTGCGGCCGTCGTTGACCAGATTGCCCAGCGAGGGCGTCTCCACCGAGAGGCCTAGGCCGATGTAGGTGATGAACACCTCGTTGCCGATGGCTTCCGGAATGGTGAGGGCCATGCGCAGCATGATCACCGACACCAGATACGGCAGCAGGTTGCGCAGCACGATGCGCACCGTGGGGGTGCCGATGCAGCGGGAGGCAACGTTGTAGTCACGGTCACGGATGATGAGGATCTGGTTGCGGATGAACCGCGCCATCTCGATCCAGCCCTTGATGGACATGCCCAGGATCATGGTCCAGATGCTGGGGGAGGCCACATAGGAGATGAGGATCAGCACAATGGCGGTGGGAATGTTGTCAAAGATGTTGTACAGCTCCGTGAACAGAAAATCCAGCCCGCGCACATAGCCCCACAGCACACCGGCAGTGATGCCCACCACGGCTTCGATGAGAGCCACGAAAAAGGCAATGGTCAGGCTGGTGCGGGCACCGGCCCAGATGCGGGCCCACAGGTCCTGCCCGATGGAGTTGGAACCCCAGATAAAGCCGTCCTGCCCGGGAGCGATGTTGCGGTACTGGATGCCGGTGACGGGGTCCACGGCGCAGAGGTTGGGGT
>ENA-ORTN01003219-ORTN01003219.1-human-gut-metagenome-genome-assembly--contig:-NODE-3219-length-11844-cov-3.343371_pt1 | contig 11844 bp, 9 predicted proteins | sample MGYA00242070_ERZ509189 | MGnify/ENA primary metagenome ERZ509189 (study PRJEB26280, sample SAMEA2338821) | human gut metagenome | biome: human gut; feature: human-associated habitat; material: faeces...
CATGATGGCCGGCCAGATGAATGGCGGTGTGCAGGGACAGTCAGGTACACATAAGGAAAGTTTTGTGATTTGCCCGAAATGTGGTTCTGAAATGAAGAAAGGACTGAAATTCTGTTCTGAATGTGGTGCCTCACTGGCTGTTCAGAAGAAGAAATGCATTAAATGTGGTGCTGAGATTAATGCAGATATGAAGTTCTGTCCGGAGTGCGGAGACCCCTTTGACGCAAACGATCTGGTTTAATTCCCGGATCGCGACAAAATCACAGATAATGCCACTCGCAGCCCTGCTGTGAGTGGATTTTGTGCGTTATAAAGCACATGAATAATCACCCGAAAGGCGCAAATAAATATGTCAGTTCTCGATATTTTCAAGAAGCTCGAATCCGAGCGCGCTCCCGAGCCGCAGGGTCCGGTGGAGTTCATCATATGCGGTCTGGGGAATCCTGGCACGGAATACGAAGGCACACGCCACAACATCGGATTCATGACGATCGACACCCTGTGCAGCAAGTACAAGCTCGACTGCAAGAAGCTGAAGTTCAAGTCCCTCACCTGCGACGCGATGATTTCCGGAAAGCGCTGCCTGATAATGAAGCCGACCACTTATATGAACAATAGCGGACAGGCTGTGACGGAAGCGATGGCGTTCTATAAGATACCTCCGGAGAAAACGCTGATCATATTCGACGATATCTCCCTTGAGCCGGGCAAAATGCGGATACGCAGAAAGGGAAGCGACGGCGGACATAACGGGATAAAGAGCATTATCTACCTTTCCGGCTCGGATATGTTCCCACGCATAAAAATGGGCGTCGGCGCAAAGCCGCATCCGGATTACTCCCTTGCGGACTGGGTGCTCGGTCACTTCAAGAAGGAGCAGGCGGAGGTACTCGAAGCCGGAATGGACAACGCTGTCAGCGCCGTGGAGCTTATCGTTGACGGCAAAATCAACGAAGCAATGAATAAATTCAATTCCTGAGGAAACGACGATGGAACTCTTTTATAACGCTGCGGAGCTTATCCCGGAATTCCGCAAGCTGAGCAAATACCTCGATGAAGAACAGAAGCTGCCTGCCCTTGTGACAGGCGTTTCGCATATACACAAGGCGCATTTTATCGGAGCATTACTCCACAAGGAGCAGCTCCGCCCGGTGCTCACCATAGCCGAAAATGAAGCGGAAGCGCAGCGTCTTTGTACTGATATTAACGCGATGTACGGCGCCGGGACAGCGCTGCTTTACCCGGCGAAGGAGCTTCTGCTCGGGGACTTTGAAGCGGTTTCCCGGGAATACGAGCACAAACGTATTTACGCGCTTTCCGCCATGCTGAACGGTGAGTGTAGCACTGTTATCTGCTCCCCGGAAGCGGCGGCTCAGCTGACGATCCCCCCGGAAGTACTTGCGGAGCGCACCCTGACTCTCTCCCAGGACATGGATATTCCGCTGGACGAGCTGTCTGCGCGTCTTATAGCCGCCGGGTATTCGCGCTGCGACCTCATCGAGGGTCCCGGGCAGTTCTCCGTGCGCGGCGGTATTGTGGACATATTCCCTCCGAGCAGCGCGTCGCCCTGCCGTCTGGAGCTGTGGGGAGATACCATCGACAGCCTGACGTATTTCGACACGGACACCCAGCGCCGCACTGAGCCGATAGAATCTATCCGCATATCCCCGGCGGCGGAAATGCTGTTCAGTTCCCCGGAGGAACTGTGTGAAAAAATCGAAGCGCTCAGCAAGAAGCTACGTGGAAAGAGCGCCCCGGAAATGCGCGAGCAGCTCGCGACAGTCTGCCAGAAACTCCGGGGTGGGATTACGCTCAGCACCACTGACCGTTTCTTCCCACTGTGCTATGACAAGGAAGCGACGATATTCGACTATGCTAAAGCGGTTTTCGTCTGCGAAAATACGTCCGTCCGGGAGAATTACCGCGCGCTGGCAATGCAGCATGCCGAGGATCTGAAAATACAGACAGAGGAAAAGCACATCTGCCGCGGTCTGGACAGATTCATGCTCACCAAGTCGGAGCTGAACTCCGAACTGGACGAGCGCACCTGTGTTTATTTAGATACATTTATCCGCGGCCGCGATATGCAGCTGGGATTGCTGCTTGACGTCCAGGGAGCGATTCAGACTTCCCCGTGGAGCGGCGAACTTGCGGTACTTCGCACGGAACTGCAAAGCTACCTTGAGATGGGATTCGCCTGCGTGATCTATTCCGGCACCGAAAAGGGTGCGCACACCCTCGCCAGCGACCTCCAGGACGAGGGATTTAAGGCTGACCTCGCCACCGATCCCGAAAAGCCACTTCCCGGCAGGATCATAGTGATTCCGGGAACCCTCGGCGCTGGTATCGAGTACAGCAACGTCAAACTTGCCGTATTCACTCACACCGCGGTCCACGCCAGCAGGAAGCAGCGCACTGTAAAGAAGAAGCCCGGCGAGGAAATACGCTCCCTGGCGGATATCGCAATAGGCGACCTGGTTGTGCATTACTCCCACGGAATCGGGATTTTCGACGGCGTGCACAAGATCGAAACCGACGGCGTTGCCAAGGACTATATCAAGATACGTTATGCCGGCGCGGACGTCCTGCATATTCCGGTAACGCAGCTTGACCTCGTGTCAAGGTACATCGGCTCCGGAGATGTGAATACCGTCAAGCTGAACAAGCTGAATTCCGACCAGTGGCAGAAGTCCAAGGCGAAGGCTAAGGCAGCGGCAAAGGAGATGGCGAGCGAACTTATCGAACTCTATTCGCGCAGAATGAAGAGCAAGGGTTTTGAATTCCCACCGGACGATTCGCTCCAGGAGGATTTCGAGGCGCACTTCAACTATATCGAAACCAACTCCCAGCTGCGCTGCATTGACGAGATAAAATCCGATATGATGAAGCCCGTCCCGATGGAGCGACTGCTCTGCGGCGACGTCGGATTCGGCAAGACGGAGGTGGCTCTGCGTGCGGCGTTCAAGTGCGCCGAGGCAGGGAAGCAGTGCGCGGTACTCGTCCCCACGACAGTACTCGCATGGCAGCACTTCCAGACCTTCTGCAACCGCATGGAGGGATTTCCAATCAATATATCGCTGCTGTCCAGGCATAAGACCCCGGCGGAGCAGCGAGAGATACTCCGCCGGCTGAAGAACGGCAGCGTGGATATACTCATCGGTACTCACCGTATAATTCAGGAGGACATCAAGTTCAAGGATCTGGGTCTTGTCATAATTGACGAGGAGCAGCGCTTCGGTGTCGCCCACAAGGAGAAGTTCAAGGAGATGTTCAACGGCGTGGATATCCTCACGCTGTCAGCAACGCCTATCCCGAGAACGCTCAACATGGCGATGAGCGGAATCCGCGACATGAGCGTAATTGACGAGCCGCCCCAGGACAGACAGCCGATAACTACCTACGTCATGGAGCACGACTGGGGAGTTATCATGCAGGCGATAGAGAAGGAACTCCGCCGCAGCGGTCAGGTGTATTATATCCATAACCGCATAGACTCCATCTACAGCTGTGCGGAGAAGATACGCTCGCTTATTCCGGAGGCGCGCGTTGGGGTAGCTCACGGCAAGATGACCGAGGAGCAGATGCTGGAAATATGGAGGCAGCTTCTTGACGGAAGCCTTGACGTACTGGTCTGCACCACAATTATAGAAACCGGCGTGGACGTGCCGAACGTCAACACGCTGATCATTGAGAATTCCGACTACATGGGACTGGCGCAGCTCCACCAGCTGCGCGGACGCGTCGGCAGAACCAACAAGCGCGCCTACGCGTATTTCACGTTCCAGCGCGGCAAGGTGCTGTCCGAGATCTCTCAGAAACGCCTGGACGCGATAAGGGAGTTCACCCAGTTCGGCAGCGGATTCCGGATAGCCCTCCGTGACCTGGAGATAAGGGGCGCCGGAAGTATCCTTGGTGCGAACCAGTCCGGACATCTCGCCAACGTTGGATATGACATGTATTTGCAGCTGCTTGACGAAGCGGTCCGCGAGGAGCGCGGCGAGAAGGACGTCCACAAGGAGGAATGTCTGGTGGATATCAAGATAGACGCGTTTATCCCGGAGGACTACATCTCCAACCAGGCACAGCGCGTGGATTGCTACCGCAAGATCGCGCGTATCCAAACGGAGGAGGACAGCATAGACGTCACCGACGAGCTGATCGACCGTTACGGCGATCCGCCCAAATCCGTCCTGGGACTTATCGAGGTGGCACGGCTGCGCAATATGGCGAGCGCCGCGAACATTGTGGAGATCACCCAGATGAACAACGACCTGCTGTTCTATCTCGGAAAGTTCGACATGAAGAAGATAGCGGCAGTATCGAAACTCTGCGGAAAGAGAATGCTGCTTGAAACCGCCGACCGTGGGCACATAAGGGTCACCCTCGACAAGAACGAGAAGCCGATTGACGCAATGCGCTCCGTTATCAGAACAATGAACGAAGCATAAAAATATCCCGGAACTTTTGGCTCCGGGATTTTCTTATCTCTTTGTGAACTCGGTATTGTTGATCGTGTCGGTTATTTCCGGTACGTTCTTTACGCAGAAATCCACCATTACGCTTGCGACCCGGGCGGCGGTGTCGATGGAAACGTCCTTCCCGGATTTGTTCCACTCAAGGAACAGGTTCAGGAATCCTCCATTGATGAACGAAGCCATCGGAATGACGTATTTTTCCTCGGAGGTGATGGTGAAATTCCCGAGGATCTTGTCGGCGGAAGCCTTCAGCACCGTCTTCATTCTGGATACGAGCACACCGCGGAAATCGCTCTTCATCAGGTGGAAGTAGAATCCGTACTGCTCGGTGATGAGCTTGCTCAGCTCAAGGAATATCGTGTATGTACTGTCCACCAGGCTGGTGCTGTCAAAGCGCGAGATTATGGCAGTGAGGGAGTCTACTATCTCGGATTCTGTTTCATCGAGGATATCCGTGATGTTGCTGTAGTGGGTGTAGAAAGTTCTGCGGTTGACATTGGCAAGTGCCGTGAGTTCGCTTATCGTGATGGAGGTAATGTCCTTGCTTTCCATGATCTTGAACAGGGCGGTGCGGATTGCTTTCTTGGTGCGGATAACTCTCTTGTCGCTGTTGTTGCGTGTTGTTACTGCCATAATAGACTGCCTTTCTTCACAGATTGTGCTTTTATTCACATATGTATATTATAACACAATTAACTCAAAAAGTCAACGTTATGTAGAATAATCTATCACGAAATTCATACGTTTATGTAATGGAAACCATAACATTTTTGATATAAATGCAGTCCGGTGCTTGACGTGTCTGCTGCGATGTGATATAATAATCGTATGTTATTGCAGTAATATCCCTTGAAAGGACGGAACGCAATGCCGCTGATAATTATTACTGACGACGAACCCATGAATATCCGCATGACGGAATTCGTCCTGCGCAAATACGGCTACAGTACTGTCAGCGCAGGTTCCGGGGAGGAGTGCGTCGCGCTGGCGGAAAAGGGGGCGGACCTTATTCTGATGGACGTCCTCATGCCCGGCATGGACGGATTGCAGACCTACGAAAAGCTGCGCTCCTGCGGAATTGAAATACCGGTGATATTCCTCACGTCCGCGGAGGACGCGGAAACTGTGGAGAAAATACGCAGCACCAATTCCGGAGTTCTCAGCAAGCCATTCCGACCGGAACAGCTCCTGTCGGAGGTGCGAGCGGCTCTTGCAGAGTGAATATGACTTTTGTTGCGCGTGAATCCCGGGTGGATCCACGCGCTTTTTGCTGGTAATTACATAATTGCCCCGTTTTTTTGTACTATTGCACCAAAAAAAAATATTACCCCTTGACAAATTGGGCACAATGTATTAAAATCTAAATGTATAAACGTTTACACAAGGCGTTTCAACGACCCTTTGGGGTACTATCTGATCATCAAGGAGAACACAAACATGGCTTATATTTTAGGAGTTGATATCGGCACTTCCGGCACCAAGACCGTACTCTTCTCTGAGGACGGCGCTCCGGTAGCTTCCGCGACTTACGAATACCCCCTTTACACTCCCCAGAACGGCTATGCGGAGCAGGAGCCGCTGGACTGGTGGAATGCTTCCGTGAACGGTATCAAGGACGTTATCGCCGAGAGCAAGGTCAACCTGGAGGACATCAAGGGTGTTGGACTATCCGGCCAGATGCACGGACTTGTAATGCTGGACGCTGAGAACCAGCCTATCCGCAAATCCATCATCTGGTGCGATCAGCGTACCGCCAGGGAGGTCGTTGAGATCACCGATAAAGTCGGCGCTGACAGAATGATCGAGATCACCGCTAATCCAGCCATCACCGGATTCACCGCCGCAAAGATCATGTGGGTGAAGAACAACGAGCCGCAGAATTACGAGAAGTGCCGTCATATCCTCCTGCCCAAGGACTATATCCGCTTCATGCTCACCGGCGAGTATGCCACCGAGGTATCCGACGCCAGCGGAATGCAGCTGCTGGATATCCCGAACCGCTGCTGGTCCGACGAGGTGCTGAACAAGCTGGGAATAGACAAATCTCTGCTGGCAAAGGTGTACGAATCCCCGGAGATCACGGGTACTATTACAAAGAAGGCTGCTGAACTGACCGGACTCAAGGTCGGCACCCCCGTAGTCGGTGGCGCAGGCGACAATGCTGCGGCGGCAGTGGGAACCGGCGTTGTCGAGGACGGAAAGGCATTCACCACCATCGGCTCTTCCGGCGTTGTATTTGCGCACACCTCCAACATCTCCATCGACAAGAAGGGAAGAGTGCACACATTCTGCTGTGCAGTACCCGGCTGCTGGCATGTTATGGGCGTAACTCAGTCCGCTGGTCTTTCCCTCAAGTGGTTCAGGGATAACTTTGCCTGGGCAGAGATGGAAACAGCCCTTTCCATGGGCGTTGACCCCTATTACCTCATGGACAAGGAAGCAGGAAGCGTTCCCATCGGCGCAAACCGCCTGCTTTACATGCCTTACCTCAATGGTGAGAGAACTCCGCACCTTGACCCGAACGCGCGCGGCGTGTTCTTCGGACTTTCCACCATGCACAAGAAGAAGGAAATGCTCCGTGCCGTAATGGAGGGCGTGTCCTACTCCCTGCGCGACTGCGTTGAAGTAATGCGCGAAATGGATATTAACGTAAGCGACATGATGGCTTGCGGCGGTGGCGGAACCTCTCCGCTGTGGCGTCAGATGCTGGCAGACCTCTACGGCTGCCAGGTAAAGACTACCCAGAACAAGGAGGGTCCTGCGCTGGGAGTTGCGCTCCTTGCGGCAGTTGGCGCCGGAATCTACAAGAGCGTTCCCGAGGCATGCCGTGCAGTCATCAAGCCTGAGAAGATTCAGGAGCCGATTGCGGAAAACACCGCTGAATACGAAAAGGTATATGCAATGTACCGCAAGCTTTACCCGGCTATGAAGCAGAGTTTTGCTGAACTGGCACAGATGTAATGGCCTTGCCTCCTGAATGCGATCATTCGGGAGGCATTTTGAAAACCGAACATACGATATTGTGATAGTTTTTGAGGTACATTATGAATTGCGAAATTTGCGGCAAGAAACTTATCCGTCCCCAGGCGCTATACTGTCCCTACTGCGGCAGCAAGATAAATCACGGCGATGATGAAAATAAACCTCAGCAGCCAGCCCAGAGTATTCCGGCGGCACCGGTCGTACCGCCGATTACCGAGCCAGTCAGCGTAATTCCGGAGCCTGCTCCAATTCCCGAACCCGTGCCCGTGGAAGTTCCGCAGCCCGTCCAGGAAGCCCCGGCGCAGGAATCCCAGCCCGTAGACGACTTTACATTCCCCGAGTCGATTCCCGAGGAAGAATCCGACGAGCCGGAGATGGAGCCGATTTCGGATATTATGGAACCTGTTCCCGAGCCTACTTCCGAACCTGTACAGGAGTCTGCTCCAGTTCAGGAGAAGCAGCCTGAGCCTAAGCCAGAGCCTGTGGAGGAGGAATACACCTCCACTGCAAGCGCGTTCACGGATTTCGAGCTTGAGGAGATTCAGCGTAACCTCAAGAAGAAAATCACCCTGGAGCCTGTGTTCGACAAGGAAAAACTCGCAGCAGAGCTTTATAACAACCTGTATGAGAACCTTTATGAAAATCTCCGCGCTAATCTGAAGCGTGAAATACTCCAGGAGCTTGAGGAAGAGCGGAATAACAACGCCGCCAATAAAAAATCCGGACTGTTCCGGAAGCGTTAAGCTCAATATTGTGCCCCCTGTACAGCGTGCAGGGGGCGTTTTCGTCTGAATGACACCGATATTTACAGCACTTCCCGACAGCTGATGTATAATTAAGAAAAACATTCGGGAGGTAAATCATGTTTTGTATCAATTGCGGAAACAAACTTCCAGACGGCGCCTTATTCTGCGATCAGTGCGGACGCAGGATCGTCTATGAAGGCACATATAATCCGGTACCGCAGCCTGTTCAGCCGCAGTATCCGCCTTATTACGGAATGCAGAATAATCCCGTTCCGGTGAACTATGAAGAGCGCCAGGCAAAAAGGGTAGCGTGCAATTTCGTGATATTCCGCACCTTCGTTTATATGTTTATGATTCTGTATATTATTGCAACGAAATGCGAGCTGTTCTACTCCTGCCTGGGACTTGACCCCAGTATCAGAAAAATAGAAGCGCTGTGGCAGGAGATCGGCGGTGAAGTGACCTTCTGGGGAGTTTTCATTATAATACTGATTCTGTCTTACATGGTACTGGTCGCAATGCTTGCATATAATGAATCGTTCAGTGAAAAACACAGCTTTACCCAGTTCAAGGGCATGCTTACAGGAGATATATTCGAGGGTATTGTCCTGATCATCTGCGGTTTTATACTGTGCTTCGGACTTTACGATTCCTCCGGCGGAATGTACAAAATACTGGACGGATACCAGATGTATTACCAGGAAAAGTACTTCCCGACAGGATTGCTTGTAATAATTATCGGCGTGGGAATACTCCAGATAATCGGCGGCTGCCTGTCAAGGTGGGCTATAGGAAAGGAGAGTGTCCCCAAAATCAATCAGACTATTGTCAAGCTGTCCGGAATATCCAGCGGCACTACGGAGTATGTTTCCCACTCTGAGCAAATTCCGGTGATAGAAACGCAGCCTGACTCCACAGGAATCTGGATATGTCCCAGATGTGGCAGCCGAAACAGTAATACGAGAACAAGCTGCAAGGATTGTGAATATTACAAATAACAGTGAAGCCGGTCAACAGACCGGCTTTTTCTACTTGATTTCTGAGTTAGAATATGGTATACTTTAATAAAAATCAATCAGGAGGTATAATATGTACACACCAAACGAAAACAGATACGAAAAGATGGTATACAACCGCTGCGGAAAAAGCGGACTGAAACTCCCGGCGGTTTCTTTCGGCATATGGCAGAACTTCAGCCATAAGGACAGATTTGAGAATATGGAGCAGATGATCAGGACTGCTTTTGACCTGGGAATCACCTATTTTGACGCCGCGAACAACTACGGGAATCCCTATAACGGCTCCGCCGAGGAGAACTTCGGAAAGATACTCGACCGTGGACTTCGCCAGTATCGCGATGAAATGGTAATTGCCACAAAAGCTGGCTTCGAAATGTGGGACGGTCCCTACGGCGACCGGAATGGCTCCAGGAAGTACCTCACGGCTTCACTTGACCAGTCCCTCAAGAGAATGAAGCTGGATTACGTTGACATATACTACCACCACGTATTTGATCCGAACACTCCGCTGGAAGAAACCGCCCTTGCTCTTGACAACGCTGTAAAGCAGGGAAAGGCGCTCTATGTCGGAATATCCAACTACAACAAGCATCAGACAGCCGAGATCATGTCAATTTTCAGGGAGCTTCACACGCCGTTTGTGGTGAATCAGCCCAGCTATTCCATGTTCAACCGCTGGATAGAAACCGACGGCCTGCGTGATTTCGCCGCCGAGAACGGAGTAGGTCTTGCGGTATTCCAGCCGCTTTTCCAGGGACTTCTGACCGATCGCTACCTGCACGGGATCCCGGAAGATTCCCGTGTGGCAAAGGGTAACCCCTGGATCCAGAACGACATCAACGAGGAAAGGCTAGCCAAGGTGCGCAAGCTAAACGAAATCGCGGCAAACCGTGGACAGAAGCTGTCACAGATGGCAATATCCTGGGCGCTCCGTGACGGAAAAGTAACTACGGTGCTTATCGGCGCTTCCAGACCGGAGCAGATAGTCGAGAATGCAGCCGCGGTAGAGAAGCTTGAATTCTCACCCGAGGAGATAACGGCAATCGAGAATATTCTCGCAGAATAATTGTTACAAGTCGTTAAAAAAACTACTTGCAAATATCGCCGTATTGTGCTATAATATATAGGATAATAAATAGCGATGGCAGCTGTAAATATGTACCAGCGTGGTCCAGCCCCACGGATAATGTCCGCCAGGCAGACGATAGCGCGTTCACATAAGGCTGTCCGCTGTGCCGGAATAAAGGCGCAGCACCTGTGAACACCGGCGTTCGCCCCATCAGCAGGTGACAGAAGCATACCCGGCAGAAGAAGTGAACCGAAAGGAAGTTGATTATGGCTAAGATCGCAGTTCTGGGCTATGGTACAGTTGGCTCAGGAACAGTTGAGGTTTTCTATAAGAACAAGGAAAGCCTTGAAAAGAAGGCTGGACAGGAAATGGATATCAAGTATATCCTCGATATCCGTGATTTCAGCGACAGCCCCTACAAGGACAAGTTTGTCAAGGATTTCAATGTTATTCTTAATGACCCTGAGGTTACGGTCGTAGCCGAGGTTATCGGCGGACTCAAGCCGGCATATGATTTCGTAAAGTCCTCTCTTGAGGCAGGCAAGAGCGTTGTTACATCTAACAAGGAGCTTGTTGCTGCCAAAGGTGCGGAGCTTCTCGCCATCGCCAAGGAGAAGAACGTGAACTTCTTCTTCGAAGCAAGCGTAGGCGGCGGAATTCCGATCATCAAGCCGCTTCATGCGTGTCTTTCCGCTAACGAGATCGACGAAATCGCCGGTATTCTGAACGGTACCACAAACTTTATCCTCACAAAAATGATCCGCGACGGCATGGATTTTGAGAAGGCGCTCAAGATCGCTCAGGAACTGGGTTATGCAGAACGCAATCCCTCCGCTGACGTCGACGGTCATGACGCATGCCGCAAGATCTGTATTCTTGCTTCTCTGGCATTCGGCAAGCATGTTTACCCCGACAGCGTGCACACCGAGGGAATCACCAAGATCACCCTTGAGGACGTTGCATACTGCGACAGCGCTGACGCAAAGATCAAGCTGATCGGCTGCGCAAAGCGCGAGGAAGCAGGCAAGATCTCCATCGGTGTGTTCCCGGCGGTTATCAAGGACGAGAGTCAGCTCGCCGGTGTTAACGACGTGTTCAACGCTATCCTGGTACGCGGCGACGCTACCGGCGATGTAGTATTCTATGGCAAGGGCGCAGGCAAGCTTCCTACTGCCAGCGCGGTTGTTGCCGACATCGTTTCTGCTGTCAAGCATTCCGGCACCAGCAAATCCCTCACATGGTCTGACAGCGCCCAGGACTTCATCAAAGATTTCAGCGAGTTCTCCTGCGCGAACTACATCAGACTTTTTTCCAAGAATGTGGAGGTCACCAAGGCTGTCATCAAGGCGCTTTTCGGCGATGTTACATATCTGTCCAGAAAGAACCAGCCCGAGAACGAGCTTGCATTCATTTCCGGCGTTATGTCCGAGAAGGATACGCTCAGCGCGATTGAGAAGGTTTCCGACGGTGCAGAACTGCTCGGCAGGATTCGCGTACTGGATTATTAATACAGCATTGCTGACATAATGCAGCAGGTCGGCACGCGGCTGGCC